>ENA-UEOR01002382-UEOR01002382.1-human-gut-metagenome-genome-assembly--contig:-NODE-2382-length-10270-cov-3.582753_pt1 | contig 10270 bp, 6 predicted proteins | sample MGYA00242887_ERZ507890 | MGnify/ENA primary metagenome ERZ507890 (study PRJEB26167, sample SAMN06115431) | human gut metagenome | host: Homo sapiens | place: China:Guizhou | collected 2014-10-21...
CCATTTCTCCATAATGAGATTTAGAACTGTTTCGGGGAGACCATGCTTTTCCGTTTTCATCGAATAACGTCTGTTCTCCATTTCCTTGTCCGTACACTCTCCGATGTATGTTCCATAACGACCGTGATGTTCGTGCAGCATTCTTTCGAATGCACTGATTACAGGCCGTACCACCGTACAGAAAATATCATCCTTACTTTTGAAGTAGTTATAGATATTGCTCAACCCTACCTGTGCTTCTTGCGCAATTTCACGCATGGAAGCCTTCGGAAAGCCGTTTTCGAGGAATACCTTTTCGGCAGCTTTCAAAATTTCTTTTTGTATGTCATCTTTAGAGTATTGCATAAGTTTTATTTCTCGACTGCAAAGTAGGGGAGAATCCGCGTTTTCTGAAATACCCATTAATGATGGTTTTTTGTTAGATTTTTATAAAAATCACAATTATTGGGTATTGCCAAGGTCGCTGAAAGCATGCAACTTTGCGCGTATAATCTAACTATAAACTACTATATGGTGAAACTAACGAATCATAAAAAGACAATTGACAGACCTTTAGGTTGTAAGAGATGGGGAATAATAGCTATTATTATTATTATTTTTGCAGGTAGCTTATCTTTTTTACTGTACTCTTACTTTTCGCATGATGCTGATAATCCTCAGTGTAACTGTTTGCTATGTATGCTTAATCATGTTCCTGAAGAGGGAGAGTACATTTATAACCGCTATTTGATATTTATTAGTTTTATCTGGATTGCTGTGATCTTTGCGGCTATCTTTTTAGTGAATTACTGCTTTGTAAAAAAGAACAAAAAGAAATAGTGTTCGTTTAAGTACCTACTTATTATTATTTTTAATAACACAATACTCATATTTGGGTATTGCCCGCCTTTTTAACTCCCTCTACCTTTGCGCCAACAAAATTTAAGATAAAAGATGAGAAAATTAACTTGCTTATTCGCCTTAGGTTTCTTGCTTTTTAACAATACTTTACGGGCTAATGAACCCGAAAAAGTAACCTCAACAGAAGAGGTATCTGAAACTGCGGCAAAGAAAGAGAGAATAAAACAGGTAACAAAAGATGACGACTACGAAAAGTTCCGTTTCGGTGGATACGGAGAGATGGTAGCAAAGTTTATGAATTACGGAACGAATCGTTTCTATGGTGGGGTCGATAACAGTGATCACCGCAATACCATTGCGATTCCTCGTTTTGTGTTGGCTTTTGACTACAAGTTTAATTCCAAGTGGATACTGGGTGCTGAAATAGAATTTGAAGCAGGAGGCGTAGGTATTGAAACAGAACTTGAGAATTCAGAAAACGGTGAGTATGAAACAGAAATGGAAAAGGGTGGAGAAGTTGCTCTTGAGCAGTTTCACATTACCCGTCTGATACATTCGGCTTTCAATATTCGTGCCGGTCATTTGATTGTACCTATGGGATTGACCAATGCACACCATGAGCCTATCAACTTCTTTGGAACATCTCGTCCTGAGGGTGAAACCACAATTATTCCTTCTACCTGGCATGAGACAGGATTGGAATTCTTCGGTTCTTTTGGTAAAGGATATGCGCGTTTTGATTATCAGGCAATGATTGTTGCCGGCTTGAATGCTGATGGTTTTGGTCGCGATAACTGGGTTGCCGGTGGTAAGCAGGGACTCTTTGAACAAGATAACTTTACTTCACCTGCTTATGTAGCACGTCTGGACTATAAAGGGGTATCGGGGTTGCGTGCAGGTGTTGCTTTTTACTATTGTAATGACGTGACGGCCAATGCTGATAAGAATTATAAGTATAGCAGTGTAGGCCGCTCATCAGTGAAAATTTACTCTGCCGATGCACAGTATAAAAATAAATATGTTACCGCTCGTGGTAATATCATTTATGGTGATTTAGAGAATTCTTCCAAGATCAGCAAGGTTACTCTTTCCAATAACTCCAATTATTATCACGGTGCTATGCGTAATGTAGCTAAGAATGCCCTGTGCTATGGCTTGGAGGCTGGTCTTAACCTGAGTGCTTTCTTCTCGCAGAAGAAATGTCCGGTTATTTATCCTTATGCCCGTTATGAATACTACAACCCGCAGGAAGAGGCAGAAGGTTCTGCTACAATGGAGAAGCGCTGTCAGGTAAGCAAATGGACGGCAGGAGTTAACTGGTTTGCATTGCCGAATCTGGTTGTAAAGGCCGATTATACTACCCGTCATATTGGTACGAACAAGGTATTTGGATCGACTAAATATAACAATGAAAATGAATTTGCTATCGGTATAGCTTATGTCGGTTGGTTTACCAAGAGATAGTTCAAATAGGTATTTATAATTAATTTAATGTTTAAGTAATATGAAAAAGTTTTTTTATTTGTCGGCTCTTTCATTGGGCATGATGTGTTCCATTACGGCTTGTAGTGATGATGACACTACGACTATAGACGCTAAAAATCTTGACTATACGGCGGAGAATGCAAGTAGTTGGGGAAATTACATGCGAGTAGTTGCACAATTGTTGGTGAATGATGCTACTGCTCTTTATGATGACTGGGCGGTTAAATACAACGAAGGTGGAAGTTATGCAGATTTCTTTAAGAATCAAGATGCTTTGACGAGTGTTGAGCAGTTGATTGACGGCTGTGTAGACATTGCCAATGAAGTAGGTACTGCCAAAATTGGTGACCCATACAACTTGTATAAAGCCGGAAATACTGAAGAAGCATTATATGCTGTGGAATCCTGGTACAGCTGGCATTCTCGTGATGACTATACCAATAACATTTATTCCATCCGGAATGCATATTACGGTTCTTTAGACGGTAATATAAATGCTAATTCTTTATCTACTGTTATCGCCGGTGCTAATTCATCATTAGATACCAAGATAAAGAATGCTATCCAAAAAGCGGCAAAAGCCATTCAGGATATTCCGCAACCTTTCCGTAATCATATTCCCAGTAACGAAACGGTAGCAGCTATGGATGCTTGTGCAGAGCTGGAAAGTATACTGAAGAATGACTTAAAATCCTATATTGCAAATAATAGCAACAATATCAATACGGACGCAGTACTTAATCCTGTAGTAACACAATATGTAGATGCAGTAGTAGTGCCTACCTACAAAAGTTTGAAAGAAAAAAATGACGCTCTCTACAATGCAGTAATAGCCCTTGCAGACAATCCGTCAAATAGTGCTTTTGAAACAGCTTGTGATGCTTGGATCACTGCCCGTGAACCATGGGAAAAGAGCGAAGCTTTCTTATTCGGTCCGGTAGACGAAATGGGACTTGATCCTAACATGGACAGCTGGCCTTTGGATCAGAATGCTATTGTACAAATACTGAATTCTCAAAGTTGGAGTGATCTCGAATGGAGTGAAGGTGATGATGAAGCTGCTGTCGAATCGGCACAAAATGTACGCGGTTTCCACACATTGGAATTCCTTCTCTACAAAAACGGTGAACCACGTAAAGTACAATAAAGCTTTATCTTAGCTAAGATATTATTGAGAAGTAAAGGTTGGAATTCAATGATCCACCTTTACTTCTTTGGTATGTTTAAAACATATTATTGAAACAAAGTCAATAAACAATGAATCACTTTCTAAAATATTCATTCTCTTTCTTTTGCCTGTTGGCATGCTCTGCCTGTAATGATGACGGAATTGACATATTGGATATCGAGATTCCGGAGGGCTATGCTCTATCAGCCGGAACATCAACTATTTTCTTGAATTCGTCTGTTGCTTATGACACGCCTGCAGATTGGATAACAGGAGCATACGATGTACGTTTCACCCGAGGTGACAGACTATATGACGATGTACGTACAAGTAACAACGGTCATGGCGGCGGACTTGGTCCCGTTTATGCCGGTTATTCGTGCGGCAGTTGCCACCGGAATGCGGGACGTACCAAACCCTCTTTATGGACAGAGGGTGGATCGGGCAGCTATGGATTCTCTTCCATGCTAGTCTACATATCCCGTAAAAACGGAGCTTTCTTTCAAGATTATGGACGTGTGCTTCATGACCAGGCAATCTATGGAGTGCAACCGGAAGGCAAACTGTCTGTGGAATACACTTACGAGACATTTTCTTTCCCTGATGGAGAAGCCTACACACTTTGCAAACCCAATTATACTATATCTGAATGGTATGCCGAAGAAATCAAACCGGAAGATTTGTTTTGTACCGTACGTATTCCATTACGCCATGTAGGCATGGGGCAAATGATGGCACTAGATCCTGTTGAAATTGAAGCACTTGCAGCAAAAAGTAATTATCCCGAATATGGAATCAGCGGACGATGTAATTACATCACCGAACGCGGAGTGAGAAGTCTGGGATTGTCCGGCAACAAAGCTCAACATGCCGATTTAACTGTAGAATTGGGATTCTCCAGTGATATGGGCGTTACCAACAGCCGCTATCCGGAAGAAATCTGTGAAGGACAAATACAAGTAAACCAAGGCAGCATGATGGGGCTTTCTTACGACCAACTGGATGTCAGCACAGAAGAGATGGAAAACGTAGATCTCTATATGCAAAGTCTTGGTGTTCCCGCCCGGCGTAATGTAAACGATCCGCAAGTAATCAAAGGGGAACAGAACTTCTATAAAGCCAAATGCCATCTCTGTCATGTGACCACTTTACACACTAAGACACGTGGTAGTGTTTTATTAAATAATACTCAACTCCCGTGGTTAGGCGGTCAAACGATTCACCCTTATTCTGATTATCTATTACATGATATGGGTTCTGAAATTATGGGAGTCGGACTGAACGACAACTATGTAAGCGGGCTGGCACGTGGAAACGAATGGCGTACTACCCCTCTTTGGGGAATCGGCTTACAAGAAAAGGTCAACGGACATACTTATTTCTTGCATGACGGACGTGCCCGCAATCTGACAGAAGCCATCATGTGGCATGGCGGAGAAGGAGAAGCATCAAAGAACTTATTTAAGAATATGAGTAAGGAAGACCGGGATGCGCTGATTGCATTTTTAAATTCACTTTAAACTAAAAGTAGTATATATAAAGTAATTATGAAGAGATTTATAATCATTGCCATGCTGACTGCCATAATGCCTTTGGCCGCTATGGCACAACATGAAGAAGATACAGAAAATGGTGTAGTATCATTAGCTGGAAGAGAAGGATTCACTATCGAAACCAAGAAAGGAGATTTTGTATTCAAACCCTATTTGCTCGTACAGACCAGTGCAAACTTCAATTGGTACGACGATGAAGGACTGGATAAAGCATACAATCAAGATAACATAGCCAACTCCGGATTTTCAGTTCCTTACGCCGTACTCGGATTCACCGGAAAGGCTTTCGATAAAGTATCTTTCAACCTTTCCATAAATGCGGCAGCCAGTGGAGGCGCATTACTTCAACAAGCCTGGTTTGATGTTCAACTGAAAAAGCAGTTTGCCATCCGGGTCGGTAAATTCAAAACTCCGTTTTCACATGCCTACCTGACAACACTGGGAGAAACATTGTTACCTAGTTTGCCAGTATCACTGACTGCTCCCGTTATCCTCCCCTATTCTTTGAATGCGGTAACCCCCAATATTGGCACCGGATTCGATTTAGGTGTAGAGATTCACGGTTTGGTAGCTGATAAATTCGGGTATGAAATCGGTTTATTCAACGGTACGGGTGCAGCGGTAAATACAGCAACAAAAACATTTAGTGATGACTGGCACATTCCGTCTTTACTGTACGCCGGACGTTTCACCTATATGCCTAAAGGAGTGATGCCCGCTACACAGGGAAATCCGAACAGGCTGAATGAAGACAAAATCATGTTTGGTATTTCTACCTCTATCAATGTAGAAAGTGAAAATGAAAGTACCAATGATTATCGTGCCGGATTGGAGTTTGCAATGCTAAAGAACAAACTTTACCTGGGTGCTGAAGTCTATTATATGAATGTTGGCTTCACAAAAAGACAAAAGATTTCCGAGTCATATAATTACCTGGGCGGCTATGTACAAGGTGGTTACTTCGTTGCCCCCCGTCTGCAAGCAGCTGCACGCTATGATTTCTTCAACCGTAACGGAATGGACACCAATGGTTTTCTAAATATGCCAGCCGTGGGTATGAACTATTTTTTCAGGAACTGTAATCTGAAGTTACAAGCGATGTACCAGTATATTGCCCGTAAAGGTCATGATACCCAACTTGATCGGGATAACGACGATTTAGGTTTGGCAGTACATTCGGCCAGTATTCTACTTCAGTATACATTCTAAATAGCACAAGAAAGGATTTGTTTATGAAAAAATACATTCTTTTCGGGGGGTATCTACTGTTATTGGCATACATCACATCATGCGATGACGGACGTATTTACGAAAAGACAGAGACCCTATCAGAAGAAGGACGCACGCTGAAGATGAGCGGTAAGATCAATGGTATCAGTAAATGGCCCGATGGTTATAGTGTTGTAGTGGCAGGCTTCAGTGATGAGAGCGAGTATGCCGTTGTCACCAAAACAATTCCGGCGGTCGAAGATGATGAGATCCAGGTTACGATGACAGGAGTCAGTGATAAAGTAACCACTATTGAATTGTGCGTTATTAATAAATTGAGAAAACGAGTTATCAGTTTTCAGTCAATGGACGACCTTACAGCAGTTGACGACACCATCCTTATGGATGTGGGAACTGTAAATGTAGGTATGTACCATGGTATTCAAGAAAAAGTATTTAATACGACATGCGCACACTGTCATGGTGGAGGTAGTTCGGCAGCAGCCAACCTGTATCTGACAGAAGGCAAAAGTTACGAGGCACTGGTCAACCGCCCGTCGAAGAAAGTAGATGGCATGTTACTCGTCAAGCCGGGCAGTGCGCAAGAAAGCGTATTGCACACATTATTGAATACCACTATTAGTTCAACCTGGGGATACGATCACTCAAAAGAAATAGTATCATCTCCGATTTTGACCCTTATTGACGACTGGATCAATAACGGTGCGCAAGAATAAATAGTTATTTACCCAACTGATATGAACAACAAAAAACAACAGAATATTCAGTCTGAAAAGACGCTAACAGAGATTTTTAAATATAATGCAGGAGGAGAAGCTTCAGAGTATCATATTATCATTCATTCTACTAAACCGGAAGATACATACGAAGAACAGCTGAATGCAGTATTAAACACCTACGATTATTTACTTACCCAAGAATTGAAAGGAGCAGTTGCCATCCTCAAACGTTATTTCCTTAGTGACGCTGCCAATCAGGCAGATACACTACTGGCATTGACAACCGAAGGTTCGGACTGCGCACTTTCCATTGTGGAACAGCCCCCGCTGGACGGAACAAAAATAGCCTTATGGGTTTACCTGTTGACAGATGTACAGACACAAGTCTTACATAACGGGCTTTTTGAGGTGAAACACAGTGCCTATCGCCACTTCTGGGGCGGTAGTGCATTCAATCGTGCCGCCAAGTCGGAATACCAGACCCGTCTAGTATTGAACGACTATGGGATGCAACGCATGGAACAAGGGTGTAAACTGGCAGACAATAGTATCCGTACATGGTTTTTCGTGCAAAATGTAGATGTGAATTATGCCGGAGTAGTGAAAGCACGTAATGAAGTTTTCGTCACCCAAAACCTGACAGAAAAAACACATTATATTTCCAGCACAGGCATCGACGGCCGGCATGCCGACCCGAAAGTACTGGTACAAATGGATACTTACGCCGTAGCAGGACTGCAACCGGAACAGATTCATTTCCTCTATGCTCCTACCCATCTGAACCCAACTTATGAATATGGAGTAAGCTTTGAACGTGGCACGTATGTAGATTATGGCGACCGCCGACAGGTATTTATTTCAGGAACGGCAAGTATCAACAACAAAGGCGAAGTGGTATATCCCGGCAACATCCGCAAACAGACAGAACGAATGTGGGAGAATGTGGAAACCCTGTTGAAAGAAGCGGACTGCACGTTTGAAGATTTGGGACAAATGATTGTATATCTGCGTGACATAGCCGACTATGCAGTTGTTAAAGCAATGTATGACAAACGTTTCCCACATACTCCTAAAGTATTTGTTCATGCTCCGGTATGCCGTCCCGGATGGTTGATTGAGATGGAATGTATGGGAGTGAAAGAATGTAAGAATAAGGAATACGCTCCATTTTAATATCATAAAAGATTATACAGTTGAAAAGGTTACTTATTATCTTATATATCTGTCTGGTGGGACTACTCGCTGTGACTACTTTCGTAGAACAAGCGTATGGGACAGATTTTGTAGAAAGAAATATATATCATACATGCTGGTTTTGTTGTTTGTGGGGAACAATTGCCACCATTGCACTTGTTGCTCTCATCCGACGCGCTTTATGGCGACGGTTCCCCATATTGTTGTTTCATGGCTCCCTCCTCGTTATCTTGGTGGGGGCCATGATTACGTTTATCGGAAGCAAAAAAGGATACGTACACTTGCTTCCGGGGGCAACGATAGACAGTTTCCTGGAATCGGAAAGCGGCAGAAAAGCTGATCTGCCATTCACAATACAACTAGATAGTTTCCGTATAGCATACTATCCCGGAACAGAAGCACCGGCAGACTACATCAGCTATATCACCTACTCTCTTCCCGGACAGAAAAATGTTCTATTACACGAACAGATTTCAATGAATCGTATATTTACATCACAAGGTTTCCGTTTCTATCAGTCATCTTTCGATGATGACGGAAAAGGGAGCTGGCTGACTGTCAATTATGATCCATGGGGAACAGGAGTGACTTATGCAGGATATATCCTGCTCGGTCTCTCCATGATTTGGCTACTATTTTCCCGCAGTAGTGATTTCCGACGCCTGCTAAACCACCCGCTACTTAAAAAAGGAGGTGTATTTATACTGTTTATTTTCTGCCTTGCAGGTAACATGCAAGCACAAAAAAAACTCCTTCCTGCATTGAAACGAACACAAGCGGACAGTTTAGCACAGGAACAGGTTATTTATCACGACCGGGTAGTACCTTTCAACACATTAGCCCGTGATTTCATTCAGAAACTGACAGGAGAAGCTTCATATAAAGGATTGACACCTGAACAAGTGATAGGTGGCTGGTTACTTTATCCGGAAGTGTGGAGAAATGAGCCATTGATATACATCAAAAATACAGAATTACAGCATTTATTAAACATACAAACACCTTATGCTCGATTAACTGATTTATTTGACGGTTCTGTTTACCGTCTCCGTGAACATTGGCAACGTGAACAAGGACAACAAAGCAAACTCGCCAAAGCAATCCAGGAAACAGATGAAAAAGTAGGCCTGATCCTGATGTTGGAAAAAGGAACATTCATCCATCCATTACCCACTGATGGCAGCGTGCAACCTCTCTCCGAACTGGAAGTGAAAGCAGAATTACTCTACAACCGGATTCCGTTCAGCAAGATTCTTTTTATGATAAATCTGTCATTGGGAGTGTTGTCTTTCCTGCTTCTACTTCATAACAGCCTGCAAAGAAATATCCTCTCGCCCAAAGCCAAAACGATTTCCCGCACAGCAGGAACTTTCTTTTCTGTTGCACTCTATCTTGCTTTCATATTCCATTTAGCAGGATATTGCCTGCGCTGGTACATCGGCGGTCGTATTCCACTTAGCAACGGTTACGAAACCATGCAGTTTATGGCTCTTTGTATTCTTTTGATAGCCTGTCTGCTCCATCGAAGATTTTCATTTATACTTCCATTCGGATTCCTCCTCTCCGGCTTTGCTTTGTTGGTTTCCTATCTGGGACAAATGAATCCCCAGATAACCCCATTAATGCCGGTGCTCGTCTCTCCATGGCTAAGTATTCATGTTTCATTGATTATGATGTCTTATGCCCTATTGGCATTCATCATGCTAAACGGAATACTGGCATTATGCCTCCGGAAAAAAGAATCGGAAAACAATGTCTCCGGAAACGACGCTATACAAGACAACCGGATAGAACAGTTGACGCTAGTCAGCCGTTTGCTGCTCTACCCTGCCACCTTCTTTTTAGGAGCAGGCATCTTTCTGGGAGCAGTTTGGGCAAACGTTTCCTGGGGACGATACTGGGCGTGGGACCCGAAAGAAGTATGGGCACTGATTACTTTTCTGGTATATGGAGTAGCCTTCCATTCACAAAGTCTGCGCATTTTCCGCAAGCCTCTATTCTTCCATATCTATATGATTCTTGCTTTCCTGACCGTCTTAATGACCTATTTCGGGGTAAATTATGTTCTTGGAGGGATGCAT
>ENA-UEOR01002389-UEOR01002389.1-human-gut-metagenome-genome-assembly--contig:-NODE-2389-length-10264-cov-3.811426_pt1 | contig 10264 bp, 9 predicted proteins | sample MGYA00242887_ERZ507890 | MGnify/ENA primary metagenome ERZ507890 (study PRJEB26167, sample SAMN06115431) | human gut metagenome | host: Homo sapiens | place: China:Guizhou | collected 2014-10-21...
TGTCATGGATGGATTTTTCAAGTTCGTTCATGCGGATTCTCCTTTCATTTCTTCAGGCGTTTCAAAAGACGGTTCAATTGATTGGGTCTGCCGCAGATGCTTGCGGGGTTGATTTTCTCTAGATCAGATATTGGGGATTTGTCCCTCTTGATTTCCCATAAACCTTGCTGTATAATAGGAATTACAGAATTCCACTTGGAGGCAGCGGTTATGTTGATTTCCACAAAGGGGCGGTACGCACTGCGCGTGATGATCGACCTTGCTGAGCATCGGTCAGGGGAGTTTATTTCCCTGAAGGAGATTGCCCAGCGGCAGGAGATTTCCGAAAAATACTTAGAGAGCATTATCCGGACGCTGGTAAAGGCAAAGGTCGTGGAAAGCCTGCGGGGCAAGGGCGGCGGATACCGGCTGACGAAGAACCCCGAGCAGTACACGGTGGGCAGCATCCTGCGGCTGACGGAGGCCGGGCAGCGGTTTTATGACGACTTCGAGTCCATCACCCGGCAGATCGAGGACCTGATCCACCGGGGCATGGACCCCCAGGAGACGGAGACCCTGCGCCGGCTTCTGCTGCGGGCGGCGGACAATCTGACATCGGAGGAGGACAACGCATGATTCGGAAATTAGCCCCTTATACCAAGGGGTATCGCGTCTGGATATTCCTGGGCGTGCTGTGTTCGGCAGGCGAGGCCGTGCTGGAGCTGCTGCTGCCCAAGGCCATGAGCCAGATCGTGGACGTGGGCATCGCCAACGGCGACAAGGCATATATTCTGGCCACGGGCCTGAAAATGATCCTGATGGCCCTGGCGTCCCTGGTGATGGGCGTGGGGGCGGCGGGCCTGGCAGCCAAGGCCGGCATGGGCTTCGGCGCCAACGTCCGGGCCGCGGAATATGCCCAGGTGCAGAGGTTCTCCTTTGCCAACATCGAGCGGTTTTCCACCGCGTCCCTGATCACCCGGCTGACAAACGACGTCTCGTCGGTGCAGATGACCCTGATGATGGGCATGCGGATGCTGGTCCGGGCCCCGGTGATGCTGATCACCGCCCTGGTCATGGCCCTGACCATCAGCCTGCAGCTGAGCCAGGTATTCCTGGTGGTGCTTCCCCTGCTTCTGCTTCTGGTGGCCATCGTCATCCGCTATGTGGGGCCGTTTTTCACCGCCTTGCAGAAGTCCACCGACGACCTGAACCTGGTGGTGCAGGAGAACCTCAACGCCATCCGGGTGGTGAAGTCCTTCGTCCGGGAGGACCGGGAGCAGGAGAAGTTCACCCAGCGCAGCGAGACCCTGCGCCGGACGGCGGAGCGGGCCTTCAGCTTCGTGGTGCTGTTTGTCCCCCTGGTGACGCTGATCATGGGCGGCACCATCATGTCCATCATGTGGCTGGGCGGCCACTATGTGGTGGGCGGCTCCATGCTCTCCGGCGACCTGATCGCCTTTTTCACCTATGCCTCCGAAATTCTCATGTCCCTGATGATGGTGGCCATGGTGATGATGGTGCTGACCCGGTCCATCGCCTGCGGCAAGCGCATTGTGGAGGTGCTGGAGGAGCAGCCCGAGATCACCGACTCCGCCGCCGACCCGGCCCTGACCGTTGAGAACGGCGAAGTGGACTTTGACCACGTTTATTTCAAGTATCACAAGGACAGCGGCGCCTGGAACCTGGAGGATGTCTGCCTGCACATTGAAAGCGGCATGACCGTGGGCATCCTGGGCGGCACCGGCAGTGCCAAGAGTACCCTGGTGAGTCTGATTCCCCGGCTGTATGAGGCCACGGAGGGCGCCGTGTCCGTAGGCGGCCACGACGTGAGGGAATATACCATGGAGGCCCTGCGCCAGGGCTGCGCCATGGTGCTGCAAAAGAACACCCTGTTCTCCGGCACCATCCGGGAAAACCTCCGTTGGGGCCGGGAGGACGCCACCGACGCCGAGATGGAGGAGGCCTGCCGCATGGCCTGCGCCGACGAGTTCATCTCCCGCATGCCCGACGGCTACGACACCCACATTGAGCAGGGAGGCGCCAACGTGTCCGGCGGCCAGAAGCAGCGCCTGTGCATTGCCCGGGCCATTCTGCGCCGGCCCCGGGTGCTGATTCTGGACGACTCCACCTCCGCCGTGGACACCGCCACCGACGCCAGAATCCGGTCCGCCCTGCGCCAGGCCCTGCCCGGGGCCACCAAGCTCATCATCGCCCAGCGCATTTCCTCCGTCATGGACGCCGACCTGATCGTGGTGCTGGACGACGGCAAAATCTCCGGCGCAGGCACCCATGACCAACTGATGGCCTCCAACCACATCTATCAGGAGGTTTACAAGTCCCAGCAGGAAGGAGCGACGATTGATGGCTGAAAACAAGAATCAAGCGCGGCCCGGAGGTCCGGGTCACGGTCCCGGCCGGGGCCACGGCTATCAGCGGCCCCAGAATCTCCGGGGCACGGTGGGGAAGCTCCTGGCCTATATCGGCCGCTATAAGGCGGCGCTGATCGTGGTGGCGGTGTGCCTGGTGCTCAGCTCCGTGGGCTCCGTGGCCAGCAGCTACTTCCTCAAGCCCGCCCTGAACCACATTGTGGCCGGGGACTTCAAGGGCCTGTTCTGGATGCTGGTGGCCATGGGCGGCGTGTTCCTGGTGTCCGCCGGGTGCTCCTATGCCTATTCCCGGATCATGGTCCGCATCTCCCAGCGGACGGTGGCCACCCTGCGGCAGGACCTGTTCAACAAGCTCCAGTCCCTGCCCCTGCGGTATTTCGACACCCACCAGTCCGGCGACCTGATGAGCCGCTTCACCAACGATATGGACACCGTGTCCGACATGATCAGCAACAGCTTCGCCAGCGTGGTGTCCAACCTGCTGACCTTCGTGTGCACGGTGGTGATGCTGGTGTATCTGAACTGGGCGCTGACGCTGATCACCTTCGTGTTCCTGGGGCTGATGCTCCTGGTGGTGAAGGGCGTGGGCGGCCGCAGCCGCACCAGCTTCCAGCAGCAGCAGGCGGCCCTGGGCAGTCTCAACGGCTACATTGAGGAGATGATCGAGGGTCAGAAGGTTATCAAGGTCTTTCACCACGAGCAAAAGACCCTGGACGAGTTCTCCGCCCGCAACAGCGCCTATCGGGACGCCGCCGCCATGGCCCAGACCTACGCCGGGGCCATGATGCCCGCCATGGGCAACCTCTCCCGCATCAACTACGCCGTCACCTGCTGCGTGGGCGGCCTGCTGTCCATCTCCGGTGTGTTCGATATCGGCTCCCTGGGCGCGTATCTGCTGTATGTCAAGCAGGTGTCCCAGCCGGTGGGCCAGATCAGCCAGCAGGTGAATACCCTTCTGGCGGCGGTGGCTGGCGCCGAGCGGATTTTCGCCGTGATGGACGCCCACCCCGAAACCGACGACGGCACCGCCACCCTGGTCCGGGTGCTGAAGGACGGCGACACCCTGACGGAGACGGACCGCCGCACCGGCCACTGGGCCTGGAAAAAGTCCGACGGCTCCCTGACGGAGCTGCGGGGCGACGTGCGGTTTGAGCACGTGGACTTCGGCTATGACCCGGAGAAAACCGTGCTCCACGATGTGTCCCTGTTCGCAGAGCCGGGGCAGAAGATCGCCTTTGTGGGCTCCACCGGCGCGGGAAAGACCACCATCACCAATCTCATCAACCGGTTTTACGACATTCAGTCCGGCGTCATCACCTATGACGGCATCGACGTGCGGGATATCCGGAAGGACTCCCTGCGCCGCTCTCTGGGCATTGTTTTGCAGGACACCCATCTGTTCACCGGCACCATCGCCGACAACATCCGCTACGGGAAGCTGGACGCCACCGATGAGGAGGTCCGCGCCGCGGCCAGGCTGGCCAACGCCGACACCTTTATCCGCCACCTGCCCCAGGGGTACGACACCGTCATCACCGGCGACGGCGGCAGCCTCAGCCAGGGGGAGCGCCAGCTGCTGGCCATTGCCCGGGCCGCCGTGTCCGATCCCCCGGTGCTGATCCTGGATGAAGCCACCTCCTCCATCGACACCCGCACGGAGAAGCTCATCGAGCAGGGGATGGATTCCCTGATGGCCGGACGCACGGTGTTTGTCATCGCCCACCGGCTCTCCACCGTCCGCAATGCCCAGGCCATTCTGGTGCTGGAGCAGGGCCGGATCATCGAGCGGGGCGACCACGCCGCCCTGATGGCCCAGAAGGGCAAGTATTACCAGCTGTGCACCGGCCAGGAGGAGCTATCCTGACCGGAAGGCAGCAAATACGGGCAAAAACGCCGGTATCGCAGCGATACCGGCGTTTTTGCTATAGGGGGGAAGGGGGAAATCAGCGAAGTCAGGCAGACCGCCGAGCGGTCCTGCTTCGGTTCCAGGGCCTCGGAGGTGGCTCTGAATATAAATTCATTATACACGGTCGATATTGAAAAATCAACCCGATTTTTGAAAAAATTTCAAAATTTCTGTATGTCACCGCAGCACCGCGCACAGTAAGGTCAGGTATCGCGGCAGCTTATCCCGCCGGGGCCACAGCAGCTCCCAGCCCAGCTCCCCCCGGGCGGCGGCGCCCACATCGCAGCCCAGGGATTCCAGGCTGTACCCCACCGCCTGCGGATGGCGGCAGGGCCGCCCCATGGGCCGGGTGCATTCCTCACACAAGGTGCACCCTCCGGTGGTCAGCACCGCCGCCCCGGGGTACTGCCGCCGCAGGGCCCGATCCATCTGCCGGGCCTGCTCCGCCGTCAGCCGCCGGGTATATTCCGCCAGCTCCTCCGGGTCAAACCGCCGCTCCAGCATGGCCGGGGTGAAGTGGAACTGCATCCCCTCCAGCAGCACCGTGTCAAATCCCGCCCAGTAGTCCGCCGCCGCCATGTCATAGGGCGGGCAGGTCCAGAACTGCCCATAGTCCGGGCAGGGGCGGCACCCGGCGGCGGGGTCCTTCAGGTTCACATACCGCCTGACGAATTCCTCCGCCGGCACCTCCGCCCCGGCCTGTACAATGGTATAGCCGCTTCCGTTCATCCGTTTCCCTCTCCGATCTCATAGCCGCTGAAATCGTATGCCGGACCCACCCGGGTCTCGCCGTTCATGGTGGATAGCAGCAGCATCTCGCACCCGTCGGAGAGCCCCGCCTCATCCACGCCATAGAGCAGGGTATGGAAATCCTCCGCAAAGACCCGGACGCTCTCTGCCGCCGCGCCGTGGGCCAGATGCCGGGACCGCACCAGCCGCTCTCTGCCGCCGGTCAGGCTCAGCAGCTCATAGAGCTGCTCCTCCGCCGTCCGGCCATAGCGCAGAAGCTCCCACTGCCCGCCGTTCCGGTGCAGGAACAGGGCCTCATCCCCGTTTTGTCCCACCGGGCCGGAGGACCACACCTCCGTGCCGTCATACCGCAGCACCCGGAGTCCTCCGTTCTCTGCCGTAAGGCGCTCCGCCAGTCCGTCGCCGTCCATGTCCACATAGGTTATCGCCGCCGTGCCGTCAGGCCGGGACACCCCCAGCCCCAGCAGCACAGCATACCCCGGATGGTGCACCAGGTCCTCCGACACGGCGAAGGCCTGGGTCTTGACCTGATCGTACCACGCCTGAGCGGAGAGGATCCCGGCATAGGGAGTCACATTCTCACCCATGTCCGCCAGCAGATCCTGGCACACCGCCATCATGGCCGCCTGCATCCCATATCCGCCGTTATACCGGCACTCCAGCATGGTGAAGCAGTACCGCAGGGTGTCCGCCCCGCCGTCCAGCAGCCGCCGGTAATCCGGCAGCTGCCGCATAGCGGCCTCCACGGCCCCGGAGAAGCTGATGGCCGCCACGCTGTCGTCTCCGCTGACGCTGAGCAGCAGACGGTCCAGCTCCAGCACCCGCTCCGGCTCCAGCGGCACCGGCCGCAGCCGCAGCATCTCGAAAACTTCCCCGTCAGCCTGGTGATATTGCAGCAAATACAGCTGATCGTCCAGCCGCAGCAGCTGACAGCCGTCCTCCAGCTGGAACAGCCACCGCTCCTGGTACCCGCTGATGTCCGGGCTAAACCCCTCCGGGAACCGGCTGTCCCATTCCTCCAGGCTGACGCTCTGACCGCCCTGGATGGGATACTGACTGTACTTCTCCGGGTCCAGTGCGGTGGTCAGCTGCCCGTCGGCGTTCTCCTGATACCGGGCCCAGTATTTCACGGCTTCATCCCGGAATTGCAGCAGCTCCGCCGACAGGGGAGACGGGCTGGGCATCTCCGGCGTCTGATACACGCACTCCGCCGTCAGATACGTCCCGTCCTCCGGGAATGCCAGTCCCCGCCCGACGATGCTCAGTCTCGTGGAGCCGCTTTCCGTGGGCCGCAGGGCGATCTGCCCGTCCCGGGCGTATACCAGCCAGCGCTCCTGGCCGCCCCACCGGGCCCTGGCGCACCAGATGCGGCCCACAGAGCCGGAAGCGTCCCCCTCCGTCCGCATCAGGTCCACATATGCCATGCCGCCCTGCCACGCCGCCGGGGTCCAGGAAAAGTCATCTCCCTGTATCACGTCCGGCCCGTCGGCACCCGCCTTCGTCGTCATCCGGTACACTCCGGGCAGCCCCATCCGCAGGGCCAGCTCCGTTCCTGCCGGGACCACCTGCACGCCCCGGGTATACTCCAGGATGATCTGCAGCAGCTCCTCGCTGTTCACGCCGTAGAGCTTCCCCCGGTACAGCAGCATCAGCGGATACCCGCTGTCGCCGCCGTACAGAAGCTCCCGCTTTCCGGCAGTCCGCCCCATTTGCAGGCGGAAGGGCTCCCTCCCCTGGTCAAAGATATTGTATGCGCAGTTCTCCAGCAGAGGGAAGTCCTCCTCCGTCAGCCCGTTGAGCTGCTCCGCCAGCCGGGAGGTCAGCCCCGACATTCCGGCCGGTGTCTGGGCAGAGTTCCCCTCACACAGATACGTCACGTTCAGCCCCCCAGCCGTCACCCGGCTGGCCCACCCATAGGGGGTCCGGTCCCTGGGGTTGGTCAGCAGGCAGACCGCCGCCGCAGCGCACACCACCACAGCAGCCGCCGTCACCCACACGGCAGGCTTTTTATACCGCAGAGCCCGGCGGATGCGCCCCTTGACGCAGATCTCGCCGAAGGCCACCGGACACGCCGTCACCGCCCGCCGGGGTCCGGCGCAATTCAGAAGCGCCTGGGAATACGCCCGCTTGTCCGGCTCCTCCAGGTCCCGCAGCACCGCCTCGTCGCAGGCGTATTCCATATCCCGGCACAGCAGGATATACGCCGCCCACAGCAGGGGGTTGAACCAGTACACCGCCAGCAGCAGAAACGCCAGGGGCTTCACCCAGTGGTCCCGATGCCGGATGTGGGTCCGCTCATGGGCCAGCACATAGTCCCGGCTTCCCCGGTCCAGGCCGAAGGGCAGGTAGATGCGGGGCCGGATAAACCCCAGCACAAAGGGAGACGGGGCCTGTTCGCTTTCCCACACGCCGTCCTCCAGCCGCACCGCCGTCCGCAGCCGCACCCGCAGCCGCACATAGCTGCCTGCCAGATACAGCGCCATGGCCGCCATGCCCACAAGCCACACCACCGCGGCGATGTGGCCCAGGCTCTGCCCCGTCCGGGCGGCCGTCTCCGCTGCCGCCGCACCGGCGGGACTGCTGACGGCGGGAAGCCCGCCGGATACCGCTGTTCCCGCCGCCGTCAGCACGTCTCCGGAGATAGGCTCCGTGGTGGGCACCAGGCTGACGCCGGCCCGGGGCAGCAGGTCCCCCGGCCACAGCAGCCGCACCGCCACAATGGCCCACAGGCCATAGTGCGCCGCCCGGGGCGCTTTTTTCAGCACCACCCGCAGCACCATCACCAGCAGCACCAGCCACCCGGCGGTAACCGCCCGGTTCAGAATGGTCAGAAAAAGCTGTTCCATGGTCAGTTCTCCTTTCCGCTGTCGTCAATAAGCTGCTGCAGCTGCCGGACCTCCTTTTCTGAAAGCCGCCGCCCCCGGGCAAAGGCCGCCACAAAGGCGGGCAGGGAGCCCTCAAAGGTCTTGTCCACCAGCTGGTCGATCTGGCTCTGCTGCACCTGCTCCTTCGTGACCAGACTGGTCACCACGGCGTTTTCATTTTTCACCACGCCCCGCTGGCTCAGCCGCCGGATCACGGTATAGGTGGTGGCCTTGGACCAGCCCAGCTGCTCCTGGCACAGATGCACCAGCTGGGTGCTGTTCACCGGCTCGTGCTCCCACAGGATCAGGCAGAACCGGTACTCACTTTCAAATATCTGGGGTACGCTCATGTCACGCTCCTCCTTTCAGGTTGAATCTGTTAAACCTTACAATGAGTTTAACAGATTCAACCTCTCCTGTCAAGGCTTTCTGCAAAAATACAGCGCCGCCCTACAGAAAAACAGGGACGCCCGAGGGCGTCCCTGTTCCGGACTCGATATGGGTAAGCTTTCCTTGGGAAAACTTACATAGCGGCGATGATCTCCACGATCTCCTGGCCAATGCGCTTCTGAGCCTCCACGGTGGCGGCGCCGATGTGGGGGGTGCAGGACACCATGGGATGGCTGTACAGCGCCACGTTGCTGGCGGGCTCGTCGGCGTACACGTCCAGACCGGCGGCCCGGACCTTGCCGGACTCCAGAGCGGCCAGCAGGGCGGCCTCGTCCACGTTGGTGCCGCGGGAGGTGTTGATGACCACCACGCCATCCTTCATCTTGGCGATGTTCTCGGCGGAGATCAGAGCGCCGCCGTCCACAGCGGGAGCGTGGACAGAGATGAAGTCGGACTGGGCCAGCAGCTCATCCATCTCCACATAGGGGATGCCCAGCTGCTCGGAGATCACGGGCACCTGATAGATATCAAAGGCGATGACCTTCATGCCGATGGCCTTGGCCATCACGCCCAGGTGCTGGCCGATGCGGCCGAAGCCCACGATGCCCAGGGTCTTGCCCTGCAGCTCGATGCCCTTGCCGTAGGCCTTCTTCTCCCACTTGCCCTCGCGCATGGTGTGACCGGCGATGGACAGATACCGGGCGCAGGCAAACATATGACCCATGGCCAGCTCGGCCACGGACTGGGAGGAAGCGCGGGGGGTGTTCTTCACGGTGATGCCGTTCTCCTCGGCATACTTCACGTCGATGTTGTCCACACCCACGCCGCCGCGGATGATCATCTTCAGCTTGCCGCCCTTGGCCGCATCAATGTGCTCCTTGCGGACCTTGGTCTTGGAGCGGACCACGGCCACGTCGAAATCCCGCAGAGCAGCGCCCAGCTGATCGGGCTCATAGAACTGCTCCACCACCTCGTGGCCCTGCTCCCGCAGCTGCGCCATAGCGGTCTTGTCCATACCGTCAGTAACCAGAATACGCATCGTAATAATCTCCTTCCATAATACAGCTTGTTGTCGAATTTCGGGGGACAGGGGAGAACCCTGTCCCCCGGCTGGTGCAGATTTTGCGTCTTTTACTTGTGCTCGGCCTCGAACTTCTTCAGGAACTCCACCAGAGCCTGGGCACCCTCGATGGGCATGGCGTTATAGACGCTGGCGCGGAGGCCGCCCACGGACTTGTGGCCCTTCAGGTTGTCGAACCCGGCCTCCTTGGAGGCGGCCACCACGGCGGCGTCCGACGGACTGGGCACTGTGACGCGGACGATCTGGCAGCCTGCAGCGGCTACGCGCTTGGCCTGGGCTACGTTGCCCGCAATATCCTTGACGGGCACATTCAGCATCGTCTGGACGGCAATGGGGTTCGTGCCGCCGATTTTAATGCTGCCGATTTTGACTTCTTTTTTTAATTGACGCTGCATCGTAGTTCTCCTTATAAGAATCGTGAAATATCGTGCATCGTGACCAGAATCATCAGCCACACCAGCGCCACCGTACCCGCCGTGTTGATCACGCCCTGCACGCGGGGCGGCACAGGATGGCCGGTCAGACCCTCCCACGCAAGGAACAGCAGCTTGCAGCCGTCCAGCGCCGGGATGGGCAGCAGGTTAAAGATGCCGACGTTGATGGTCAGCAGAGCCAGCAGGGACAGTACCTCCCGCCAGCCGTAGTGCACGGCCTGGTTGACCGCCGACACCGTGCCGAGGGGGCCGGACAGTTCCTCCACGCCCACCTTGCCGGCGAGCAGGTCAAAAAAGCTGCCCAGAATCGCCCTGCTGTAGTAAATATACATATCGCAGGTCATGACAATGACGTGCCGCAGGTCCTTTTTCATCGGCTCAACGCGGAAATCCATGCCGTACAAGCCAAAGCCTTAGGAATAGAACGAATAAGCAATTCATCGCTTCGGGTCATGCCTTTCGAAACAATAGCA
>ENA-UEOR01002392-UEOR01002392.1-human-gut-metagenome-genome-assembly--contig:-NODE-2392-length-10251-cov-81.661982_pt1 | contig 10251 bp, 20 predicted proteins | sample MGYA00242887_ERZ507890 | MGnify/ENA primary metagenome ERZ507890 (study PRJEB26167, sample SAMN06115431) | human gut metagenome | host: Homo sapiens | place: China:Guizhou | collected 2014-10-21...
CGAGAATAGGTACGTTTACCTTATCGTTCATGTACATATTGATACCTTTGCGTGCATCGGCAAGAGCAACCTGCTGATAAAGCGTTTGCAGGAATACTGGGAAAAAGGCAGCTGGAGATTATAAAAGAGGCAGGTTCTATAAGTACATTTATTGACAAGGACAGTCAGTTAAAACACATACAGTCTGTTGTGTGTGAACTTAATGAGGAACTTGATGTGGTTAAGACCAATGCGGCAGGAAAGATGAAGGCTTATATCGTTACAGGAATATCAGCAGGACTTATACTTGTGATTGTACTTATATGAATCGGAGGTGAAGTATGGAGGTAAGCATAATATTCAAGATTGCAGCGGTAGGCATAGTTGTTTCAATACTTAACCAGATACTAAAGCATAATGGAAGAGATGACCAGGCAGCGCTTACAGCATTGGCGGGGCTTCTTATTGTTATATATTGGATTTTACCTTATATACTTGAATTGTTTACTACCATGAAGAAGCTTTTTGAATTGTGATAGGAGGTGGTACATATTAATGTGTTGTCGCTTTCGGTATGTGCAGTAACAGGTGTGATTCTTGCACTGGTTTTAAAAAGTACAGGCTCGCAGATGGGAACTTTTGTGTCAGTCGTGTTGTGCGCAGGAACAGCAATGCTTGTGTTTAACGGACTTATATCGGTGTATACAAGAATAAATATGTTTACTGCCGGAATCAATCAGGAGTACATAAAGTTGATAATCAAGGTTATAGGAATATCATATGTCACTGAAATATCGTCAAATATATGTAAAGAAAACGGGTTTGCGGCACTTGCGTCAGCTATGGAAATATACGCCAGAATTTCTGTGGCAGGCTTGTGTATTCCGGTTATAGTCACACTTTTTGAAATGGTTTCAGAGGGGATTGTCTGATTAGGAAAGTAATGTTTTTTATGATGGTTTTTCTGGCGGCGCTCATCATACAGGGAACTTATGCATATGCAAAGGATAATGAACAGACAGAGTATGATTCACTGATAGATGAAGCAGATTACAGTGGCATAGACAGTACTCTTTATGATTATGGCTGGCAGGGGACATCTTTTAAAGAACTTGTAAGGTCGGTTGCAAATGCGGATACAGACATAGGCTTTAATTTTACCAGTACAGTTACTGAGGCGATAATCGCTAACAGGACAGTTCTGGTTCAGATATTACTGTTATCCATATGTGCAATGTTTTTAAGTGTTCTTGATAAAAATGCATCCGATTCAGCGATGCTGTTTATATCATTTATTCTTATGACACTTATAGTTTCAGTGTTTATCAATGCTGCGAGGACAGGCTATCAGTGTGTTCAGATGTCAGTTGACATATACAGGGCGCTCTGTCCGGTATTTTTTCCGGCAGTTGCGTATTCGTGCGGGGCGGCAAGTGCAGCGGCATATTATGAGATAATTCTTTTTCTTATGTACATAGTCAATGTTCTTGTAAAAAATGTTCTTATGAGAGGCAATTATGTATATATGATATTAGGAATGTTTGATACATTCAGCGAGAAGGATAAATTCAGCAAAATGTGCCAGCTTATTAAAAAAGTCATAAAGCTGTCGGTTAAGGGAATGCTTATGTTTTTTCTTGGACTTAATGGGATAAAAAGCCTGATACTTCCACTAAGCGATTCCCTTAAAATGTCCGTTTTATTCAAAGCTGTTTCAATGATTCCGGGAATCGGAAACAGCGCACAGACTGTATCCAAAACAATTGTCGGGTCTGCTGTGCTTGTCAAGAATTCCATTGGAGTGGCAGCAGTGCTTGTCATGTTTGTAATAATCGGAGTGCCGCTTCTTAAACTTGTTGTCATGGCATTCTTATATCAGATTCTTGGCGCAGTATTAGAGCCTGTGGCAGACAACCGCATAGTAAAGGCAGTTGTTGTTTTGTCAGGCAGCCTTGAAAATATGATATATATGATTGCTGTAACGGTTGTCCTTATGTGTCTTACAATGGCAATTATATGCTTTGCAACTAATATAAGTCTTTATGGTTAAATATGGTAATGTGCAATGACAGGTATTATAAACTGGTTTAAAACTATATTTATTCTTGAGATAACAGGAGAGATTGCGCTGAAGATTGTTGACCGCCCAGGCGTACCGGCACAGGAAGAATGGGTGGAACAAGTGCCAATCCAAAAGTATGTCCGCTACACCGCCGAAGAGCTGGCCGCGCAGGAAGAAGAGCGCAAAAAGGCCGAAGCCCGAGAGAAGCTGCCGGAGACGGTGGCGGCGCTGCAAAAAGAAAACGAGATGCTCAAGCAATGCTTGCTTGAAATGAGCGAGATTGTTTATGCATAAAATCACACAAAGAATCGAAAGGATGGTATTTATGATGGCAATGTTGTGGGCACAGGAAATCATGTCTGCTGAGACTATGGAGGATGCAAAGGCTCTGTATGAGCGTTGCCCCCGCCTGCTGAAGGAGAAGGTCAAGGCAATTCTTATCAAGAGCGGCTTTGAGGAAATCACGCAGTAAGGAGGACGCTATGGCTGAAATCATGGATGTGTCCCGATATCAGGGCACGATCAACTGGGATAAGGTCAAGGCAAGCGGGAAAGTGGACGGTGTAATGATTCGCGCCATGGGCAACAGCGCAGCGGGCAGGCCCAGTGCGCCCTACACTGACCCGCATTTTGCCCGCAATTACAGCGAGTGCAAGCGGCTGGGCATCCCCTGCGGCGTGTATGGCTATTTCAAGGCGGTCAACCGGGAGCAGGCCGACAAGGAGCTGGCCTACTTCAAGAAGCTGCTCACCGGCCGGAGCTTTGAGCTGCCGGTGGCGGTGGACATCGAGGACGAGGTGCAGAAGCCGCTTGGCAAGGCCGCGCTGACCGACCTGACGGCCTACATGCTGAGCACGGTGGAAAGCTGGGGCGTGTATGCTCTGCTTTACACCGGCCTGTGGTTCGGCAGCACCTTCCTGTACATGGGCGGCGCGGCCCTGAAACCCTACGACGTGTGGCTGGCGGCATACCGCACGAAAAAGCCCGCGCCCAGCTGTCCCTTTGGCATGTGGCAGTATACCAGCAAGGCCCGTGTACCCGGTGTGACCACCAACGTGGACATGTCCCACGCATACAAGGACTATGCGGGTATCATTAGCAAGAAGGGTCTGACCCGTCTCCGGGAGGGTAAATGACCGAAAAAGAAGCTCTCCTGTGGGTGCTTGGCATCCTTGGCAGCCTGTGCGCTGCGGCCATCACCATCGACAAGGTGCTGGACATCATCCACAAATACATCAAAAAGGCGCAGGCCCCCGACGATGCGCAGAACAAGCGAATGGATACGCTCGAAAAAAGACTTGGCGTGCTGGAACAGGGACAGCTTCAGCACGCACAGGCCCTTGCAAGAGACCTGCGCCGCTTTGACGGCCTCGATGAAGAAATGCGTCTCGTACTCGTTGGCGTGCAAAATCTTTTGGATTCGCAGCTGTCCGGCAACAACCGCGAAGGTATGCAAAAAAGCAAATCCGATATTAACAACTACCTACTGAAAGGAGTAACAAATCATGGAAGCAATGTTTAACTTTATCCCCGCACCCATCGCACTGGTACTGATGCTCATCGGCTTTGCCGCGCTGGCCGTTGGTGCCATCCGGCTGGGCTACAAGCAGTACGTCAAGGACTGGGCGCTGGAGCTCGTGACCATCGCCGAGGACAGCATCATGGGCAGCGGTCAGGGCGCAAAGAAAAAGGCGCAGGTCTTTGCCGCGCTGCGTGGCGCACTGCCGGACTGGCTGAAGCCTTTCATCACCGATGAAGTGCTGGACAGCGTGATCGAAAAGGCTGTCAGCATGATGAAAAAGGCACTGGCAGAAAAGAAGCCTACCATCAACAAGGAGTAATTTATGATCGAGCTAAGCGTATCTCTCGCATCCAATGGCGTTGTCAAAGTGCCGGGCTATGAGCAGCTGGTGCGCTTTGGCTACACCAAGAACCGGGGTGTGTACCGCCTTGTCGTCAGTGCCACTGGCGAGTGGGAGGGCCTGACCATCCGGGCGTTCTGGCACGTCCCGGACGGCAAAGACCCGGCATCCTCGCTGGTGGTGGACGGCTATGCGGACGTGCCCGCCAGCGTGACCGCACAGCCCGGCAATGGCTGCATCACCTTTGAAGGCAGCGACGGCACAAAGACCGTGACCAGCGCAGACCTGCGGTATCGTGTCAGCGTCAACAGCGGCACGGAGGACGGCACAGATCCGGAGCCGGGCACCCCTGCATGGCAGCAGCTGGTGGATGCCGTGCACACCGATGCTACCGCCGCAGAGCAGGCCAAGACCGATGCACAGACAGCCGCCCGTGAAGCTGCCACCAGTGCGGGCAACGCAGACCAGAGCGCTCAGGAAGCCGCTGACAGCTTGCAGGAGCTCAAGGACGGCATTGCAAACGGCGATTTCAAAGGCGAACCCGGTGAAGATGGGCAATCCCCAGTTGTAACTGTAACGCCTATCGAAAATGGCCATCGTGTCAGCATCACTGACAAAGACGGTACAAAGATAATTGATGTTTCAAATGGTGCAGACGGCAAAGATGGCACACAAATCGACGATACTGCCGTGGGAACCGATGCCTGGAGCAGCAAGCACATCGTGGATGTGCTCTGTCCGCCGCTAGACGAGACCGGCAACCCCGTTGTGTGCTACCCGGTAGCGGGGTATCTGCTTGGCTGTAAGGTGAGTTGGGAGCCGACGCAGGCGGGAGAGGGCGAGCCGTACCCCGCGGGAGGCGGGCCGCAGCTGCTGGATATATCCAGGTGCACGGCCACTGTGGGCAAGCCCTACGGCCTTACAATCACCATAGACGGAGACATTATCAAGTGCAGCGGCGTGCCGTCTGCGGAGGTGACGAGCACGCAGATATACTCTTTCGCCGTGGCTTCGTCCGACCAGGAAGAGCTGCGGGGCAAGGGGTACAAGGTCACGGCGTGGCCCATCAAGGGCAAAGTGTCCAACGTCTGGGGGCTGCGGACGGCTGACGAGTCATCGCTGGCGATTGCCGCCGAGCTGTCACCTGGGGTAGACACGGATATACAGCTGCGGCTGATGGTGTCCAAAGATACCCCCACGGCCTATGCGCCCTACGAAAACATTCGTCCCATCAAGGGACGTGACAGCGTCACAGTGACAAGGTGCGGGGAAAACCTGTTTAATCCTGCATGGATGCCAGAAAAAACCTTGAACAATGGATTGACATGGACAATAACCTCCGATGGCACTGTAACGGCAAATGGAACGGCAAATGGAACGGCATACTACAACTCTAATTATTTTTCGCTTCCTGCGGGTACATACACGATTAGCGCAATGTCGCATTTCCGTATATCAGTTCGCAACCTTGATGCAGGCGATACTACGATTGCCGCACAACAGATTGGAGAACCATGTACGTTTACAGTAGAGAATTACATACAAAAAGCCACCCTGTTTTTTGCCGCATCTGGCACACTGGATAATGTTTCAGCAAAACCGCAGATAGAGAAAGGCACGACTGCAACAACCTACGCCCCTTACACCGGCCAAACCTCCACCCTTACTCTGCCCCGCATCATCTACGGCGGCACGGTGGACGCAGTGACGGGTGACGGAAACGAAAACACAAAGATTATCACGCTGGACGGCAACGAACTGAAATTTACCAAAGTCAACATCTATATCAACCTCCCGGCGCATTCTGCACCGGGGATTTCAAAAGGTGGAATTATTTGTTGTAGTCACTTTAACAGGCGGTTATTTGCCGTGAATACGACTTACGAGTTTTGTTTTTTGTTAGAGTCTGATATGACTAGTCTTTTTGCCAGTGTTGACGACCTGAATGCCTACCTCGCCGCCCAGTACGCCGCCGGAACTCCCGTGCAAATCGCATACAAGCTGGCAGAGCCTGTGCCCTTCACTGCGACCGGCGCACAGCCCATCCACGCTCTGAGCGGCGTGAACACCGTCCTGACCGATGCAGACAGTGCAACCGTTACCGGCAGGGCTGACCCCATCAAGCGCATCACTGACCTTGAGGACGCAGTAGCGTCCATGACCTAAAGGAGGACTGACTATGGCAATCAAAAGCAAATCTCGCCATGACCTGACGCTACGTAGCATCAAGCGGGAGATCGCCGCAGGACGCGATGTTGCGTTCTGGCTGGATAAAGCATACATGCACTACGACAACGGACTGCTGACCTCAGATGACATCGCAGAGGTGGAAGCCCTTGCACAGGCGTACTACGACGCACTGGATGCTGAGGACAAGGCGAACACTGAGGAAATTACCCAGTAAGGAGGCACAACACATGAACGCAGTAAATATCGAAGATTTGCTCGATTTGATTGAAACCATGAAACGCGTATCTGCGGATGAAATCATCGCTGCATCAAAAGAGGACAACGAGCTGGAGCGCATCGCACACATCGCAACGGAAGCAGCTTATAATGCCGTTATCGAAAAGCTGGAAAGCCTCCGCGTGTATGCAGTAACCGTTTTGGATAGCAAGGAGTAAGGAGACAAAAAATGTTTCATTATCACTACATCAAAGTCATTGCTGATTCCGAAAACATGAGTACGAAAGAAATCACTTCTGTTCTGCAAAAATACTTTGCAAAACAGAAAGATGGTTTTTACCTCGAAATCGACTTGGATGATCATGCCGCTGATTTCGATGGCAGCGGAAAATGGCTCAAGCGGTTGGAAGGAAATATTTTGTGGCTAAATGGCGAATACGTTGCGCTCAGCGGTGTGCAACAAAACAACCCGGACGATAGCACTATCATCAAAATTTCCGCAATTCGTTATCTCATTGTTCACAATAAGGAGTGATAGCATGACAAGCACTACATACCGCCATCTCGGTGACGTCACCTGGATGTTCGCCGCACAAGAGCAATTTCGGCACGTCACGAAAATGGTGACAAAACGTCACCAGTTTGCCGTCATTGGCAATATGGTGCGCAACGCCGGACAGTTGCCGCAGCCTTTTTGGCTCGGTGCTGCCTGTGGCGGCGGCTCGTGTAGTCTTTCCGCCAGCGTTGCAAGGGCTTGACCGACAGAGGATGATCGCCGCCATCAAAAGCGCACCGCTTGGGAGGGTAGACCGTAAGATAGCCTTACTGCGGTACGTTGAGCGGCTCCCGCTGCCGGACATTGCAGCGCAGACACATTACAGCCGGACGGCGATAGGCTACCGGCTGAAAGCTATTGATGAAAAGCTAGACGAAAGGAGCTCACCGTGAACCTCGAAAATGTTCCGACCGCCAATCTTATTACAGAGCTTCGCAAACGCGAGGGCGTGGAAACGACCGTTGTCGAGCCCTATAAGGACGCAGCGGTCAGCGTCAACGGCCCTGCACTGGTTCTTGTCGTGACGGATTAATTGTGGTATAATAACATCAACAAATCCGCCCGGCCTCTCGAAGAAGCGCATTAGGGTGGATATTTGCCAGCTAGCCCCGTGCTTTATCTGGGAATGAAAAAAGCGGTTGCCAGATAGGCGCCGACCAGTCTCCCGCCCGCCTACTTATAGTGCGTACCATGCGGGAGACGCCTTTATATAATATTATGGCAAATAAAATATATCGCTTTTTATCTCGTGTCTTGTTTGCTCTGATTATTTTTGGGGCGACATCAAGCGTTCTAAAAACCGTCCTTCCGTTTTGGCATAGCTCGGTTTTGGGCGTGGCATTATCCGTGTATGCGTCTTTGCATTATGTGCCATACGATTTATGATTTGAAAGGCTCCGGCCTTTGTAGAGAGTGGCATTGCCTGTGGGCGGTTCCGCTCTTGATTTTAGACTTTGCCGCTTTGGCGGCACAAAACCCCCGGTGTTCCGTTTGGAGCATCGGGGGTTTCTTTATGCAAGCGCTTCCCTGACTGTCTTGCAGTGGAGAGAAGCGTGCTTGAAGAAGCTTCTTGCTTCTTCGTAGGTGACAAAGCGGACGGTGGCTTCTGCACCGAGTTCACCCTTTTCCCGCAGGGTCACAGAGTATACTCTGCCTTCGGGGAAGCTGCTGTTGACCATCGGCTTCCTGTTCGGCATAAACGGAGACGGGATGGAGGTGAGCTCTCCGCTTAACGTGGTGCAGAACTCGTCATAGTGGCTTACCCCATCTTCCGTAATGAGATATGGCTTTTTAATTTTGTTATTCATAATTCAACCTTCCTTTCAGTCATATAAAGCCCACGGATTTCATCCGGTTAAGGTTATAGCAGATTATAATGCTCTGCCAACAGAAACCTGACGTATGTGGGGCACGCACGCTTTTCGCCGCACCAGTCCTGCACGGTGCGCCGCGGGACGCCCGCCTGCTTTGCAAAAGCGGTCTGCGACAGGCCAGTGCGGGCTACCAGCTCTCTCATTGGAAGACGAGCTAAATCCCAGATGGTGGACAGCCTTGCCTTCTCGGCGTCCAGATCAACGCACCCATCGGCATCGTCCGGGATGCTGAGGGTGACATTGTTGAGGAACGCTGCCCGAGATGTTTCCGGGCCGGCAGCCATAATAAAGAGTTCAGCAGTAGTATACATAGTCTTCTCCTTCTTAAATCTCCCCGGTCGATGTTCGCACATCGGCTGGGGACTTTTCTTTACTCCATATCTTCCAGAGCTTCAAGATACTTCGGGTAAAGGTCTTCCACGACGGCCTGTCTCTCAACGTCGTCCAGATTGCCGTTCATGAGTGCCTCGCCCTCTTCATCGGAGAGTTCGATGCTGGTAGTGACCATCAGGTCGCGAGCGTCCAAATGAGAGGTCTTGATGTCGCCATCATCGGTGAGGTGCGCGTAGATCATCCAAACGTCGTTGTCGTACTCAATTTCGGTACCGGTGGCCATAACCTTAGTTGCGAACTCGTCAGCAGTGAGCTTTTTCATAATTGTTACCTCCATGTGTTTGTTCGGGGTCTTTCACTGTCTTTATTATACACGCATTGCGTGTAATTGTCAAGGCCTTTTTGAAAATTTTGTACGCGTTGCGTGCAAATGCTTGAGCGCTCATACGGCCCTGTGCCGTGTGGGTGCTCTTCTTTTTTTGTCCTTCGTTGTGCGTTCGTTGTCTCTCCCTGCGGTTTAAAAAAGTACACTGGGCACAAAGGGAGGGGGCACCATGTGGCACAGGTTCAACCCGAACCCGCGCGGGAGCAGCGTCGGGGACTGCGTAGTGCGGGCGGTAGCTGCGGCCACCGGCCGGAGCTGGGAGCAGGCGTACATTGCGCTGGCGCTCACCGGCTACGCCCTCGGCGATATGCCCAGCGCCAACCGCACATGGGGCGCGTACCTCCAAAAGCGCGGGTTCAAGCGCTGTTTGGTGGAGGCAGACTGCACCACCTGCTACACCGTGGCAGATTTTGCCCGGGAGTACCCGCGCGGCGTGTATGTACTGGGCTGCTCCGGCCACGTCCTGACCGTGATCGACGGCGTGTGGTGGGACAGCTGGGACAGTGGCGCAGAATGCCCGATATATTACTGGTACAAGGAGGACTAAGCGATGCCATACATTCCATACGGATACCAGCCCGGCTATTATGGGCAGGCAATGCCGGATCAGCTTGCACAGCTGCGGCAGAACGCCTACCAGCAGCCCATGATGGGGCAAACGGCGCAGCAGACGCAGGGCACGCCGTCTATCATCTGGGTGCAAGGCGAGGAGGGCGCAAAAGCATACATGGTTGCCGCAGGCAACAGCGTGTTGCTGATGGACAGCGAAAACAGCGCTTTTTACATCAAGAGCACCGACGCTAGCGGGATGCCGCTGCCCCTCCGGGTGTTTGACTACAAGGAACGCACCACAGCCGCAAAAACTCCGCCACAAACGGCGCAGCAGCCCGGCGGGGAGTTTGTCACCCGAGCAGAGTTTGACGCGCTGGCAGCCCGCTGTGCGGCGCTCGAGAAGCAAGAGCCTGCAAAACCTGAAACGGAGGTCAAATAAGTATGGCAAACCCTCTTTTTAACGCACTGGGCGGCGGTATGCCCGCCATGCCAAACCCTATGGGGCAGTTCGGGCAGATGATGCAGCAGTTCCAGCAGTTCCGTGCAAACTTTCAAGGCGACCCGAAAGCAGAGGTGCAAAAGCTGCTGCAATCCGGCAAAATGTCACAAAACCAGCTGAACCAGCTGCAGGCGATGGCGCAGCAGTTCCAGCAGTTTTTGCCTCACTAAGTCGTAACCGTGGCCACGGTTCAAGCATAAAAATCATTCAAAACACACGAAAGGAGTACAAAAATGTCTCTTTC
>ENA-UEOR01002394-UEOR01002394.1-human-gut-metagenome-genome-assembly--contig:-NODE-2394-length-10242-cov-39.417905_pt1 | contig 10242 bp, 8 predicted proteins | sample MGYA00242887_ERZ507890 | MGnify/ENA primary metagenome ERZ507890 (study PRJEB26167, sample SAMN06115431) | human gut metagenome | host: Homo sapiens | place: China:Guizhou | collected 2014-10-21...
TCCCTTGGTATTGAAACGATTGGGAGATTTGGAAAATGGGGATATCTGTGGAGTGATCAGAGTTTGATGAGTGGATTAAATTTGAAGGCATAGTTGTATTTGCTTTATGACTTCATTAAAAAAAAATATTTTTTGGAATTCTGTACGGGTAGGAAGTAACTTAGTTTTCCCTTTGGTTACTTTTCCTTATGTATCTCGTGTGTTAGGTCCAGACACTATTGGACTATTTAATTATGTCACAGCCATTGCAGCCTATTTTACATTATTTGCCTCATTGGGATTTCCTATATATGGGGTACGTGAAATAGCAAATGTAAAGGATAAACCTGAAGAATTTGGCAATATTGTAAATTCAATATTTACTGCTAATGTAATAGCAACCTTTATTGTTTATCTAGCATATTTTGTGGTGGCATTATTGATTAGTGGAGAATATTTATTGCTTTATTTTATTATAGGATTATCGGTTTTGATGAGCTGTATCAGTTTTGACTGGTTTTACCAAGGTATAGAAGATTTTAGGTATATTACAGTTCGAAGTCTGATAATAAAAGTTGTTTCAATAGTTGGGCTTTTTATTTTTGTTCATGACAAGTCTGATTTACTGGCTTATGCTATACTTTCAATTGTAGGAACTTGTGGTAATAATATATTAAATCTGATTCGGATTAATAAATATGTAAAACTTCGCTTTTCTTTAGTTGATTGTTGGAAACATACTAGGGGAGCTTCGACTTTATTTCTAGGTACTATAGCTGTCAGTCTTTATACTAATTTAAATAGTATTATGGTAGGTGCTTTGGGAACAATGGAAGCTGTAGGATTTTTTACAACAGGCAATAAAGTTGTGAGTCTGGTAATGACTATTATTACAGCGGTGACTTCTACAATTATTCCGAGAATGTCTTATTTAGTAGGTAGCGGTAAGGAAGAGGAAGCTGTTTTATTGCAAAAGAAAACTATTAACTTGTTAAATTATATAGCGTTACCTATGATAGCAGGTTTAGTAATTTTGGCAAAACCGATTATATTGGTATTTAGCGGTAAAGAATTTCTACCTTCTGTTATAGTTCTGCAAATATTGTCATTTTTGCTTATCATCATTCCCTGGTCGTCATTTTTAGGCTTACAGATACTTTATCCTATAAGAAAAGAAAAGTATGGTAATTATGCAGTCGTTACTGGAGCATTAGTAAATCTAGTGTTGAATTTCTTTTTAATCCCCAGATATTCTTATATCGGTGTAGCTATTTCGGTGGTATGTGCTGAAATGGTGATTACTTTGGTACATTATATTTTTGCAATGAGGTATATGAAATTAAAATTTCATGACTTTATTCCTATCAAATCCATTGTTTCAACTCTAGTAATGGCTCTAGTGGTCTATAAGGGCTTTTTTTATGGTGATCATATTGTTTGTGTTGTAGCTTGGAGTATGGTAGGTGCCTTGGTTTATGTGGGTGCTTTACTTCTAATGAGAGATGAGTTTATGAAAGAAATGATTTTCAAAATAATAAACCGATGAGAGATATATTAGAAATAAAAGATAATTTTTCCCTCTATAAAGGGATTAAGAGCAATCTGTTATGGGGCAATTTAAATTATTGTAAGAGTCCTAAAGTATCTATTATTATGCCGGTGTTTAATCATCCTGATTATTTTCGGAAATCATTGAGCTCAGCAATTAATCAAGACTATACTGGTGATTATGAAATTATAGTGATTGATAATAATGATCAGACTGATGGACCGACTAGTAACCAATTGATTGTAGAAGAATTTAAAAGTCCTAAGGTCTTGTATTACAAGAATGAAAAAAATATAGGAATGTTAGGTAATTGGAATAGAGGTATTGAATTGGCAAGAGCACCTTTTGTGACTTATTGCCATGATGATGATATGCTATTACCGAGTGCATTATCTAGATTAATGGAGCTTCAAAAAAAAACAGGTGATAAGGCTATATTTTCAGCATTTAACAAAATGGATGATAGGGAAACTATATTTTCCTCAAGCGAATATTTTTCTAAACGTAAATGGGGAATCTTAGTTTCATGTGACTGTTATCCTTATACTTTATTTAATCAATTTATTGGTTCTGCAGGATTTGGCGTGGGATGTTTGTTCTCTAAAAAATGCTTATTGGAAATAGGTGGATATGATCCTGAATTTTATCCGGCGTCAGATTATGCCATGCAGGCTCACTATACATTTCGTTATGGTAGTGTCTATAATTGTATTCCTACATTCAACTATCGTGTGGCTGAAAATGAGTCATTAACAGTTTACGATAAGTTTGCAGAGGTGGATCGGCATTTTAGAAACTGTATGAAAAAACATATCGGTCTTCCCAATTTTGTTCTAAATAGGATTGTAAAGGCAAATTATAATATTTCTAAAATCAAATTTGCTATTCTTTGGGGAAAGAAAGATGTTTCGTTAGCTAATAAAATGAGGTTCGATGACAAATTGATAATGATCATAGTAAATAGACTTTTGGAATTTGGGCATTATAAATTAGAACTATAAATTGAAAAACGTTCTATACTTTGAAAACGTAAATAATATTATATACATGATGCAAACGAAATTATTATCTATAATAATCCCTACATATAATATGGAACCATACCTTCGTCATTGTTTGGATTCATTAATTATTGATAAGGGAATGGATGAACTGGAAGTTTTTGTTATTAATGATGGAAGTAAAGATCGTTCATCAAAAATAGCACGCGAATATCAAGATAAATATCCTAATACATTTTATGTAATTGATAAAGTAAATGGGAATTATGGAAGTTGTATAAATAGAGGATTAAAGGAGGCTACCGGGAAATATATAAAAGTTTTGGATGCAGATGACTGCTTTAATGCTAGAGCTTTACAGGATGTTATTCAGCGATTAATGAATATTGATACAGATGTTATATTAACTAATTATGTTATTGTAAGGAATGAAAAAACAGAAAGTTTCTTTTTAAATTATGCAGATGGCCAAGTGGTAAATATTGATAGCGATGTTGTCGAATATTTTAGCATGCATAATGTTATTTATAAACGTTCCCTTCTTAAAAATATGGATTATATCCAGACAGAAGGTATTTCTTATACAGATCAAGAATGGATTTTTTATCCCATGTTGAAAGCCGATTCTGCCGTTTTTTTTAATTTATCTCTTTATCGATATACATTGGGAAGAGAGGGACAAACAATGGACTGGGGTACTCTTTGTCGCAATATAGGAATGATAGAGAATATTGTAATGCAGATGTTAATTCGGTTAACGGATTACAAGAATGATATTTCTGTTTGTAGGAGAAAATATGTCGAGAATGTATTGCAAGTACAGATTGAATTAATCTATAGGGTAGAACTTTTAAGTAAGAGAAAAGAACTTTGTAATATAGAAATATTGAATAAGATTGACAAAATGATTTTTTCTTATAATTTGGATTTCTATAAAAAATTTAGTAACCAAGCTATGTATATGGTATCTTATGTTAAATACTTTCGAAAAGGAATTATTTTTCCTAATAGATTTCGTCATTTGCTATTATTACTACAAAAATTAGAAAACAGTCTTAAAAGATAATGCACTTTTATGAAAATTCTTCATATAAATTATTCAGATAAGTCAGGAGGGGCTGGTATAGCCGCCTATCGGCATAATGAAGCAATGAATAGAATAGGGCTTAATTCCAATATGCTTGTTGTATTGAAAATGACGCGGGATAATACAATTTATGTATTGCGTAAAAACCGAGTACAACTCCAAGTTTTGGATAACTTATATAATTTTCTCCATTCTTTTGTAATTAGAAGATTTAAACCACGTGCTGATTTTTGTTATGCTCTGTTTGGACATAGGGTTGATAAGCATCCTTTGGTGCAACAGGCAGATGCTATATATTTACATTGGATAAATGCTTCTACGTTGAGTATACATGGAATAGAGAGATTATTAAAAACAGGGAAACCAATTTTTTGGTATATGCATGACATGTATCCTTTGACAGGAGGGTGTCATTATGCTTTTCAATGTACAAAGTACGAAACAGAATGTGTTGATTGTGAAACGTTGCAACATTGTAAGTGGGGAGATATCGCACAAAAGCAATTTAGGCAGAAATTGAAACATTGGACGAAATATTCTAATTTAAAAGTCGTTACACCTAGTGAATGGTTGGCAAGCTGTGCTAGGAATAGTACTTTATTTCGTGGGCATGAGGTTTTTGTATGTCCCAATGTGCTAGATACAGATAAATATAAGCCTCTGGATAAAAAAAACGCCAAAGAACTTTTTGGATTAAATTCTAATAAAAAAACAATTCTGTTTGGTGCTGTGAATGTGAATAGTCCCTATAAAGGATGGGAATACTTGAAGGAGTGTATTCGAAAATTGGACAAGGACAAATATGAATGTCTAGTTTTTGGATATGTAGATGAGAAACCCTTTGAGGGCTTGGATATAGATGTTCATTTTACTAGTTATCTGAGTGATGATTATTCGATGATATTGGTATATAATGCTTCCGATGTGTTTGTATCTTCTTCATTGGCGGATAATTATCCGAATGTCATAGTAGAAGCCATGTCTTGTGGAGTGCCCTGTGTCGGATTTGATATTGGTGGTATTCCAGATTTAATTAAACATGAAATTACTGGTTATTTGGCAAAATATAAAAAAAGTTCGGACTTGACAAAAGGTATCGAATGGATATTTGAGGATGCTTCCCGTTATCATCAATTGACTTTGAATGCTAGAAATTTTATTGTAAATCATTGCTCTTATGGCAAAGTACTTACACTTCATCGAGAGTTGGGCAACATACAATAAATACTTTGAAAATGAAATTACGATTAGCCTTGTTCTCAATAATGTTCTAAGATGCTGAAAATTAATATTCCAACTAATAAATAAATGGAACAGAATATTGTTTTAGGTAATAAGAGGAAATTTGTTTTTCATTTTTTATCTTCTCTATTTTTTATTTCAGCTATCTCTCTTTTTGAGATAGGAGGGATTTATTCATTTATAAATGATAAAAGTAAGATAGGGGCATTCATTCAACTTATTAGTATATTTATTGCTTTCCTATTATTTTGGCGAAAGAAATATATCATACCTTTTGATGGGATGATGCGGATAACCTATATCTTTTTTTTAGTTATTTGTACTTTTACTGTTATTAGGGGAATTTGCGATCCTTTGCCCAATTGGAATTTATGGAGCTATTTATTTAATCCGTTCATGCTGTATATGTTTCTGATTCCATTGGTTGTATTATTACCCACTCCTCTAGTTAATTTAGTTTACGTGTCCAAAATATCTAAGTTCTTATTGCCATTTTGTATTTTCTATATAATAACAAACTTTTACGAATTGTTTTCAGTGCAAGAGTTAATGGCAATGAGATCCTATGACTTGATGATAATCGGTCAGAGATCTCAAATACCATCACAGATATTACTTCCTGTCCTATTCTTTTTGCCAATGACTAAAAATAAAGCATATAAATTAGCAGCGGTTATAGTTCTAATTATAGCTACTATAGCCTTGCTGTTGTGGGGAAGGCGGAGTTGTTTTGTTTGTACTTTATTAGTTGCTTTGCCTTTTTTCTATAATATGATTAGAATGCATTGGAAATTGAGTTTATCAATCTTAGGGCCAATAATCATATATTTGGTTGCCCAATGTGATTTGGAATATTTCGTCCAAGAAAATTTTGAAGTATTATATGAGCGATATGATGCTGATACAAGATCCGATACAGAGCGGGATTTTTATAAAGATATGGATTGGAATGATTGGTTGTTAGGAAGAGGAATGTCTGGGACCTATAAAAGTCCTAGTGCAGCAGCAGATGACGTAGCAAATAGATCTCTTATTGAAACAGGATATTTACATCTGATATTGAAGGGAGGAATTTTATTATTGATTCCCTATCTGATTATCCTAATTAATTCGGTATATAAGGGCTTTTTTCAGACAAAGAATAAATATATTCGACTTATAGCTTATTATATTTTTATTAATATTTTATTTTTATATCCAGGAGGGCATACAGGAATGAATCTGCCGTCTTTCATGCTTTGGACTTCTGTCGCCATTTGTCAGACTCGTAGTATTCGCCATTTGACAGACGAAGATATGGAATGTATTTTTAAAATCTGAATACTAATAAAAATGAATAATATTAACAAAATAAGGAGATGAAAATTTCAATAATTACTGTATGCTTTAATGCTGTAGGTGTAATAGAAAAGACCATCCTTTCTGTGATATCCCAAACTTATAATGATGTCGAATATATTATAATAGATGGAGGAAGTACTGATGGAACATTGGATATCGTAAAAAAATATGAGAATTATATAGCATACTGGATTAGTGAACCAGATAGTGGAATATATAACGCTATGAATAAAGGTGTAAAGCATGCCACTGGTCTGTATTGTAATTTTATGAATGCAGGGGATTTTTTTATAAATGAAAAGGTTCTAGAGAATATATTTACAAGTAATCGAAACGAGGATCTTATATCTGGTATCGCACAGATCCCTCAAGGATTTTGGTATCCACCAGAAGAAAAAAATATAAGTCTTTTCTATTTCTTTAAAAAAGGATTTTGTCATCAAGCAACATTTATCAAGCGTCAATTGATGGAAGAATATCCTTATGATGAGGATTTAAAGATATCGGCAGATTTATTATTTTTTATAATGGTTTCTGTTTTTAGAAATGGCACTAGTTATACACGCATAAATGAAATCGTTTGTTTTTATGATACAAATGGCATAAGTAGTAATATGGAAAAAGCGGATGAAGAACGTTGTCGCATTTTGAAATCTGTAGTACCTGCTCGAATATTCAAAGATTATCAATTACTTTATTTATATGATACTCCGCTTCTAAAAATGCTTTTACCTATAATAAATAATTCTTTTTTTGTTAAGTCGTTGTCGTTTTTACGTTTTTTGAAGAAAAAAATCAAAAAAAATATTGAATGGAAATGAATATTTTAATAGACCTGTCATGGATAAGAAAGGGTAATTTATATACAGGTATTGCCAAGTATGCTTATCGTTTTTTGGAATATATAGTGAAGCATCATTTAGAAAAACATTTCATATTATTACTAAATGGGGGAGTAGCGGAAAATGTAAAAGAGATGTTCCCACAAGAATTTCGGCATATTATAGTTTGTAATAAAAAACTTCTGAATATCCCCAAATTTCAATCATTATATATAGCTAGGGAGGTAAAGAACGTTTTTGAAACTCAAAAATTCGATTTAATCTTTTGCCCTCATGGTGATTATGTGAATAGATGGCAATCAAAATCAAAGAAGATTACTACTATTCACGATTTGCAAATGCAGTTAGATGGTAGAGGATTAAGGTTGATGATTATGAAGAAACGAGACGATATGTTAATGAAGTATAGTGAAAGTATTGTGACCATATCTAATTTTTCTAAAGAACAGATACGGATGTTTTATCCTTGGTATACTGGAGAATTAGTTTCGTTGGGAAATAGTATATCTTTCGTTGATGGATATTCTCCTCGATTGATAGAAGATGATTATATATTGTACGTAGGCCGTATATGTAAAATGAAAAATATTGTTACACTGATAAAAGCTTATGCGAGCATTAAGGGTAGCGTAAAGCAAAAGTTAGTGATTGTTGGAACTAAAAATACGTATTGGGAAAAAGAAATCCTCCCTATAATAATATCTGAACAGATTCAAGAACGTATCATATTATACCAAGGTATAACAGAGAAAGATTTAAATAGTTTATACAAATTTGCCAGTCTATTTGTGTTCCCGTCTTTGAGGGAGGGATTTGGTTCTCCACCATTGGAGGCCGCTGCGATGGGGTGTCCTGTAATATGCTCCACCTCCGATTCTTTACAAGAGGTTACTATGGGGCTGCTTTATTATTACGAACATCCAATGAATGATAAAGAATTGGCGGAAAAGATGATGGAAGTATTGGATAAGTATCCTGATAGAACTCATTTGGAAAAAATTGCAGAAAATTATAAAGCTGTTTATTCAGTAGATGTAGTAGGTAAAAGGATTTATGATTATTTAATTTCAAAAATAGATTAAAGAAATGATAGTAAGAAGTAAAGCTCCTCTTCGTCTGGGTTTAGCAGGAGGTGGAAGCGATGTTTCTCCATATAGTAATATTTACGGTGGACTAATACTTAATGCAACAATTAACCTGTATGCATATTGTACTATTGAGGAAACAGACAATGGTCAGATTGTAATTGATGCTTTTGATTCGCATTGTCATAAAAGCTATTCTTCTGCTAAATTATTGATGATAGATGGTGATGCCAGTCTGATTAAAGGAGTGTATAACAGAATAATTCATGACTATGATTTAGAAGCGAAAAGTTTTAAAATAACAACTTACAATGATGCTCCGGCAGGGTCTGGATTGGGAACATCATCTACAATGGTCGTATGTATTCTGAAGGCTTTCATTGAATGGTTGAGCCTTCCGTTAGGCGATTATGAAACGTCTCGTCTTGCCTATGAAATAGAACGTAAGGATTTGGGGTTGAGTGGTGGTAAGCAGGATCAGTATGCAGCTGCTTTCGGTGGATTTAATTATATGGAATTTTTGCCGAATGACATAGTTATAGTCAATCCGTTGAAAATGAAACGTTGGATTGTGGATGAACTGGAAGCTTCTATGGTTCTGTATTTCACAGGGGCATCGCGTAGTAGTGCTGCCATTATCGATGAACAGAAAAAAAATACGTCTAGTGGGAATCAGACGGCCATAGAAGCGATGCATCGTATCAAACAAAGTGCTGTAGATATGAAATTAGCTTTACTGAAAGGGGATATGGCGGAGTTTGCCCATATAATAGGGCAGGCTTGGGAAGACAAGAAAAAAATGGCAAATGGTATTACTAATCCGACGATTCAAAAAGCGTTTGATGTAGCATTTGCGGCAGGAGCAAAGGCAGGTAAAGTATCAGGAGCTGGAGGAGGTGGATTTATCATGTTTGTAGTAGAGCCGGTAAGAAAGTGTGAAGTGGTGGAATCTTTGCAGAGGCTGGATGGTTTTGTAATGCCATTTCAGTTTAGTGACGGTGGGGCACATGGATGGAAAATATACTCAACAGATAAAGTGTAAACAAAATAAAAAAATGAGATATTTAGATTTGTTGCTTTTACGTTATCCGATGCTTGCGTGTTGCAGAACTGATATTATAGCAGCATTTGAGGTGCTGACTGGATGTTATGTATCGCAAGGTAAGATGTTAGTTTGTGGCAATGGTGGTAGTGCTGCTGATGCCGAACATATTGTAGGAGAACTGATGAAAGGTTTCAATATCCATTCCCGTTTCTTTGTAAATACGGGAAATCTCTTCTAAAGACAGTTCTCTGGCCGGAACGACGCGGCAGCAGCCCATTTCTTTTAACATTTTTGCGCTGTATACACTGGTAACCGTCATCTGGGTGCTTGCATGAAGCTCCATTACCGGAAAAGCCCGTTTCATTACCTGAAGGGCTCCCAGATCCTGGACGATCACGCCGTCTAACCCTGCTTCATAGTAAGGCTTCATGTAATCACAAAGCTCGTCCAGTTCTTTTTCCTTAAATAATGTATTGACCGTCATGTACAGACGGCAGCCGTGAAGATGGGCATACCGGATGGCTTCCACCATTTCTTCTCCTGCTGCATTCTGTGCATAAGCTCTGGCACCAAAACGGCTGCCTCCCATATAGATCGCATCCGCTCCTGCTGCCACAGCTGCCTTTAAACTGTCAAAAGAACCTGCCGGCGCCAAAAGCTCTGCTTTTCTTGTATTTATCATGATCTTACCTTTCCTGATCCTATGCAAAAAAGGGGCCACTGCAAACTGTAGCGCGCCCCCTTTAGTCTATCTGTGTTTTATCTGCGTCCGTTTCTGTGGGAACCGGCTTTTCTGGCTGCCTGAAGAGCCTTTCTTGCAAGTTCCTGATCAGAAAGTCCTGTCTTTGTCTGGAAAGAAGGATTTTGCATTGGCATATCCGCCTGTACAAAACCGCTTTCTGTTGCCTGTGCAGCTGCAGTCTCATCTAAAGCTGGTACAGACTCACTGACCGGTTCATCTCCTTCGATCACAGTGTCTACCACTTCATCCTCAACTACTTCCTCTTCCCCATTTTCAGATGTTGCATATCCGCATCGTACATGGGGCTGGCCGAGAAGCGGACAGACCAG
>ENA-UEOR01002397-UEOR01002397.1-human-gut-metagenome-genome-assembly--contig:-NODE-2397-length-10235-cov-20.089486_pt1 | contig 10235 bp, 5 predicted proteins | sample MGYA00242887_ERZ507890 | MGnify/ENA primary metagenome ERZ507890 (study PRJEB26167, sample SAMN06115431) | human gut metagenome | host: Homo sapiens | place: China:Guizhou | collected 2014-10-21...
GTACGATTGCGGGAGAGGCTCTGAATCCTAAAGTCTATGAGGAATTTTATCGCATTACCGGCATTAAATTGATGGAAGGTTTCGGACAGACGGAAACGACCCTGACTGTCGCAACATATCCGTGGGTAGAACCTAAACCCGGTTCTATGGGAATACGCAATCCCCAATATGACATCGATTTGCTGACGAACGACGGACGATGGGCAGAAGAGGGAGAACAGGGACAAATCGTAATCCGCACCGATAAAGGGAAACCGCAGGGACTCTTCAAAGAGTATTATCGTGACCCCGAAAAAACAAAAGAAGCTTATCATGACAACATCTACTATACCGGAGATGTTGCTTGGAGAGATGAGGACGGATACTATTGGTTCGTAGGTCGTGCCGACGATGTAATTAAATCATCGGGCTATCGTATCGGTCCGTTCGAAGTAGAAAGCGCTTTAATGACTCATCCGGCAGTCGTAGAATGTGCAATCACGGGAGTTCCCGATGAAATACGCGGACAAGTAGTCAAGGCAACCATCGTTTTGGCAAAAGATTACAAAGAACGTGCCGGAGAAGCTCTCATCAAAGAAATACAAGATCACGTAAAACATGTTACAGCTCCTTACAAATATCCGCGAATCGTAGAATTTGTAGAGGAATTGCCGAAAACGATCAGTGGAAAAATCCGACGGGTAGAGATACGGGATAAAGACCATAAATAAAATACACATATATGTTAAGCAACGATTGGTTTGCCGGAGAATCGGAATCGGATAAAGGTAGGATTATCACCCGGGGACGTATGTTTGCCGAAAACGGTAACACCTCCGGGGTATTCCGTACCCGGGTAGAAATACAATGGAAATACAAAGGGGAAACAGACGGTATGCCGTCTGCCGATGAAACCGAAGTGATAGACCGGATCATGAATTGTTTAATGCCTCCTTCTTCCGTTTGCAGGAAGTGCGTCTGACTTATAATTTACCTTTAAACAAAGTAATTAAAGGACAACTATTTGTCTCGGCTACCAATTTGTTCACGCTCACCTCTTATCCGGGAACAGACCCTGCTACCGTAAACAGTAACAGCAACTATGGCGGTAACTATGAAACCTCCACTTATCCGGGTTTCCGCTCTTTCTCGGCTGGTTTAAAAATTAACTTATAATCATTTAAATGTATAATCGAATGAAAAAATATATATTCTTAGCTTTACTTACAATGGGCGTTTCCTCGTGCCAGTTGGTAGATGTCTTGGACCAAAAGCCCGAATTCGAAGCAGATTTAGACGGTGCCATCACAACACCCGCTGCTGTAGAGTTAGCCTTAAACGGAATCTATTACTCCTTGCCCGGAAATGGATTCAATGTCATATTTCCTACAGTAAGTGGTTCCTTCAAAGCCGGGACCATGTGGCGTCAAGAAATTGTCAGCGCCGGTAATGCCGTTTACTACTCCGAACGAATGTTGCCTACCCTATCATTCAGTGATGCAACGGAATGGGATGCAGATTACGCTGTAATCAAAAACGCCAACTTCCTGGAAACAGCCTGTAACCGCATGAGTGACGGAGAGTTCTCCGGAAACCGTAGAGCCGAAGTGTTAGGTGAAATAGCCTATTTACGCGCTTTGGCCTACTTCAATATCTTGGTTCGTTACTGCGAATTTTGGGATATGAATAGTGAATACGGGGTTGTCATGCGTAATGAAGCTCCATCCGTATCCAATGCTCTAAAGGCACGTAGCTCCGTAGCCGATTCTTATCAATATATTCTGGATCAACTGGAAATAGCTATTGAAAAAGCTCCTGATTGGAAAAAGCTTTCACAAGCTTCTAAAGAAGCAGCCAAGGCATTAAAGGCAAGAGTATTGCTGTATGCAGGAAAATACACAGAAGCGGTAGCAGCAGTTAATGATGCAATTGATACAAATTCTCCATTGCCGGAAGCAAACTATGGTGACGTTTTTGATAAGTTTTCAACAACCAAAGAGATTCTATTCGCTCGTGTATTCGACCAAAAAGATGCCACCAACACTTCAACCCGTCAGCAATGTTACGGTAACAGCCCCACGAAAAAACAAGGTTACTGGGGGCCCACCAATGAGTATGTGGAACTGGTGGGGGATGATCCTCGCGCCGATGCCATCTTCTCTAAAGTAGACAGCCTGATGGACAGCCGCAGTTCTGCGGTAGCCTACAACCTGAAATCGGTAAAGAAGCTGCTGAATGATGCCAATGACATGCCTGTCATCTTCAGCCGTGTTTCTGAACTTTATCTGATAAAAGCCGAAGCCTTGTATCGTTCGGGAGCCTCTATATCCGAAGCCTACGCACCGATCCGTAAACTACGCGAAAGAGCAGGAGCCGAAATAATTCTTCCAGCCAATAACGAAGAACTGGAAACCGCCATATTCAACGAATGGATGCTGGAATTGTCTTTCGAGAACTGGCATGAATGGTTTGCCATGATCCGTTTTGCAGGATACACAGAGAAACCCGATTTCACCCGTCTGCTTGCTTTGAACAAGACGTTAAGAGAAGCTTTGGAAAAAGAATATGAAAAATCGGAAGCACAAGGAGACAATTATTACCAACGCATCATAGACCGCCGTATCGATGCCATTCCGTCGTCAGAAATCAGTTCTAATCTGGAATGTAAACAAAACCCTGGTTATTAACATATTAAATTCAAAGACATGAAAAAATATATCTTACTCATTTTCGCATGTATCTATGCGATTCACTTAAATGCCCAGAATGCAGGAATCAATTTCCTGCACGGCACTACTTGGGCAGAAGCCGTAGCCAAGGCCAAAGCAGAAAATAAACTGATATTCATTGATTTCTATACCCAATGGTGCGGACCTTGCCTGAATATGGCACAAACCGTATTCTCATTGCCTACAGTGGGTTACTACTATAACCAAACTTTCATCAACCTCAAAATTGATGCTGAAGAAGGTGAAGGAATTACATTAGCCAAGAAATACGGTGTACGCAGTTATCCCACCTATGCATTCATAGATCCTGCCACCGAAGAAATCGTTCATCGCAGCAGCAGCCGTCAGACTCCCGAACAGTTTATTCAGACAGGAAAAGATGCAAACATTCCTACCAAACGCTCTTTTTACCTGCAAGAGCAATATACCAAGGGGAACAGAGAACGTGCATTCTTGATTGATTACATCAATTATCACTATTCAGTCTATGCACGCAATAACGTACAAGCCGCTTTTGATGAATTAATAAAAGGAGGTGCCAAACTGACTGATCCGAATGTATGGGAAGTATATGTAAACACCATCAATGGCATGAACCCGTACCTGAAGCAAGTATCAGACAATTATGCGGATTTCTGCCAGCGTTTCGGCAAAAAAGCTGTTGACGCTAAATTGGCAAAAGAAACTTCATACGGCGAATTGGCGGAAATTGAAGCCTTATGCAACTATGAAGGAAAAGATTTCAATCTGAAAATGATCCGTATCAATAATGATATCCGGGAACAAAAGTATGAAGCGGCAGCTACCCAGATTGATGCGATGATTGCAGACACCACAGTCAATCAGCAAGAGTTAATCAGTAGACTGAAATTTATCGCCCGTTTGGGATACAAAGCAGAGGAACTTCCCGAATTCTGGTTCAACAAATGTGTAGGCTATCTGCAATACATTGCTTATAACCAAACAGACAGAGATGATGCTTTCATCCATCAGGAATATGCAGCCGCCTTGGAAATGGTACTTCGCAAACTGAACGGCAAAGCCCCCATCCCTGCCTGCCTCAGCACAGAACCCGCATACGGAAAGAAAGTCTATAACATGCGTCCCGATGCATTGAAAATGAAACCTAAAAGAAAAAAATAAGATGAGAACTCTAAAATCCATCATGGTACTTGGCCTTGCGCTGAGTACCTTTACCGCTACAGAAGCTGCAAAGCTCACTTTTAAGGTCACCAATCCCAATGAGAAGGTCAAAGTGAGATTGACTTTCAGCCAAAGTGGCGAACAAAAAGAAGTGGCGATTGATGCCGCTGGAAACGGCAACATAGAAATCACAGGATTCACTCCGCAATATGTAACCATGCAATACACACGCGGACGCCGTACTCTTTATCTGGATCCCAATCAAGACCTTACCTTGTCATTCGACAGTGACAACATGTGGAGAAACACAACCTTTGAAGGAGCAGGTGCCGCTATCAAAACCCTAAACTAAAAGTAGAAGAACGAGTTGACAATTTGATGTCATTGCTTACTCTTCAAGAGAAAGTCAGTATGATGATTAATCGTTCATTGGCTATCGAGCGGTTAGGCATCCCTGCTTATAACTGGTGGGGAGAAGCTTGCCATGGTCTGATAGCGGGTGGGGTTACAGTATTTCCTCAATCCATTGCATTAGCCGCAACTTTTGACGATTCTTCACAACTGACTACCTATACAATGGTGTCTGACGAAGCACGTGCACGTTATAACACCTTACCACTTGATGGAGATATAGGGCCATACGTTTCAGCGATTCCTAATCTTACTTTTTGGGCTCCCAATATCAATATATTTCGAGATCCTCGTTGGGGACGCGGGCAAGAAACTTATGGAGAGGACCCTTTTCTGATGTCAAGAATGGGCTTAAACGTCGTGCTGGGAATGCAAGGCGATGATGAACATTATTATAAGACACATGCTTGCGCCAAACATTACGGTGTGCATAGTGGGCCAGAGCCATTACGTCACGAGTTCAATGCTGTGGTTTCGATGCGCGACTTGTGGGAAACTTATCTTCCCGCTTTCGAAACATTGGTAGTCAAAGGCAATGTACGTGAAGTGATGTGTGCATACAGCGCTTATGAAGGTGAACCATGTTGCGCCAGCAATCGTTTGTTGGTAGACATCCTACGTAATCGCTGGGGGTTTGATGGAATGGTAGTAAGTGACTGCGACGCCATCAATGACTTTTATGTGAAAGGCCGTCATGAAACACATCCGGATGCAGCAGCAGCCAGTGCGGATGCCGTATTGACTGGTACAGACTTGGAATGTGGGCGAAGCTACAATGCATTGATAGAAGCCGTAGAGAAAGGTATTATCAAGGAACAAGATTTAGACGTATCTTTGCGTCGTATCTTGACTGAACGCTTTCGTCTAGGATTGCTGGATCCGGCCAAGTATGTGCCTTACTCTACGATACCGGGCAGTGTGATTGACTGTCAAGAGCATCGGGATCATGCTTTGAAAATGGCTCACGAATCACAGGTTCTATTGAAAAATGAAGGTAACATACTGCCATTGGATAAAAACATCAAATCCATTGCCGTAGTTGGTCCCAATATCAATGATTCCATTATGATGCGTGGCAATTACAGCGGTTCACCGACCCATTGTATCACCATTCTGCAAGGTCTCAAAAATAAGTTGCCCAATACTCGTATCATCTCTGAACGCGGGAGTGAGATTGATTCAGATTATTTGCAAATACCTCAAATGCATCTGGTAAATCATGATGGTCAAAAAGGCTTTTTGGCCCAATATTATGCCAAACCCGACTTTTCAGGAGAAATCATCAACACAAGTCATGCAGAAGTGATAAATTTCCGTACAGAAGGAGGATATGGATTTGGGAAAGATGTGCCCGCTTCGGATTTCAGCGCCAAATATTCAGGAACATATGTTCCTGATTTCACCGGTACACTTTGTTTCTCTGTTCGGGGAGATAGTTATGTGTTAAAGGTGAATAATAAAAAGATAGGTGAATATGTTCCCAAGGAATTGTCGTTTAAATATACTCCTGGGATGAATCTTACAGAAGCGCAACGCCGAGAGTTCACAGAGTCGATGAAGGGCAGACGTGGTTCCATTTATACGCTTCAAGTAAAAGAAGGCGAAACTTATCAGATTGCTCTTGATTATAAATCTGGTAAAGAAGGGAGTGTCTCACACCTTTCTGTTGATATGTATGAACGAAAACTGGCGGTATTTGAGGAGCTGAAAGAGAAAATTAAAGATGTTGAGGCCATTATATATGTAGGTGGTATCACCCCCACACAAGAAGGTGAAGGACATGAACGTGCGAAAATTGAATTGCCTGATGTACAAAAGCGTTTCTTGAAAGCGATGCACGAGACCGGTAAACCAGTAATCTATGTAAACTGTTCCGGTAGTGCCATAGCATTGGCTGACATTGATTATGCATACGATGCGCTTTTGCAAGCCTGGTATCCGGGGCAAGAAGGAGGAACGGCTGTGGCTGATGTGCTGTTTGGTGATTATAACCCTTCCGGAAAGCTCCCTGTGACATTCTACAAATCAACAGAACAGTTACCTGAATTTACCGATTACAGCATGGAAAACCGCACTTATCGCTATTTTAAGGGTGAACCCCAATATGCGTTTGGTTATGGGTTGAGTTATACAGACTTTGAATTTGGCGAGGCATTACTCTCTTCCAGTTCAATCAAAGCTGGGGAGAAAGTGGAAATCACTATTCCATTAACCAATGTCGGCAAAATGGATGGTGCTGAAGTTGTGCAGGTCTATGTAAAAAGTCTGACTAATCCTGATGCTCCTATCAAATCACTCAAAGGTTATGTGCGTCAAGAGATAAAAGCGGGTAAAAGTGAAAAAGTGAGAATCACACTCGAACCTGAATCTTTTGCTTATTATAACGCGGATGTAGATGGTCTGAAAGTTTTTCCTGGTAAATATCAAATATTGTATGGTAATTCCTCGCGAGATATGGACTTAAGCTCGTTAGATTTGGAAGTTACACCTGCTGTACAATAAGAGCGGATACACCGTAATGGTGGTTTCTAATGGTTAGGTTGTATAGGGATATTCCTTAAAGAGAGAATATCCCTTGCCCTATCCGGTTTGAATCAAGCTGGATTTGAATATATTATAGTTATGGTTGCAGAAATAGTTCAGACTTTCACAGAATAGAAAAAAACGAATGTCTAAAAAAAATCATTTAAGTAACAAAACTTAGTAAAAATGGTATGTAGTTACTTGAATTAAGGATTTTTCTAATAATAAAGAATATTCAGTCTATTGGTCGTGAATAGATAGGTCGTGAACTGTATTGATGAGTTCATGCTAAAGCTGTTTATTTTGAGTAATAAGGAGTCTTTGTGATGTAAGTGGTAAAAGTCATTAATGATACAGTCGGGGACGTTTATTATTGAACCGGTAGCCTACGCCTAACATCAGATAGTTGGGCTCGTGGAAATCTTTAAGATTATATCCGATATGTAGGAAAGTGTCGTGAGATATATCTATTTTGAGCGCTAATATCTGATAGAAAGATTGGAGGTCTCCTCCTCCATGCAGGATGTTGGCTCCGAAACCTATGCCAACGGTGAAGTAGGGCATTACCCATTCTCCGCGTGCTGAGACACCCAAAGAAAGTTGCTTACGTAATGGTGGGATGCCAAAAGCTTCCTCTTCATTTCCACCATTAAGAGGAGTAATGTAATCTTTGGCATAAATATTGGCACCGGCGTCATATACACCGTCTAATGATACTCCTGCGCGGAATTTATATCCAAAATTATACATGGGAGCAAGACAAAACCCTGCTACGGCGTATTTTCCCGGTGCAGGAACTTGCCCGCCTGGAACATCGACGGCTTTTCTTCGCCATGAACCAAACACTGTGAGGTCGTAGCTGACATGTTTGGGAAAGGCCGGGCTCGGAATTTGTTGTGACGGTTGTAATACATCGTTTATATTCCGATTGAAATTATATATTATTCCGATTTTGAAATCTACTGTGTTCAGGCCGGTATTGGGATATCGGGTATTGCCGTTGGAAAAATGCACTGCGGTTGCCCCGATGTTAAGGTCGAATAGAGGAGAGAGTATCCAATCAAAATGAATTCCGGCACTAAGGTATGCATTAATTTTAGTCCCTATGACGGTATTGTTGGGGTTGTTGAGATAATTATAAGGTTTCCAGCCGAAGGAGGCTCCAAATCCCCATTCGTAGTTGAGCGATAGGCGGGGAGTGAGTTTGGCAATACGTGCTCCCTGAAATGCGTAGAGGGCAATAGGAGTCCCTATTTCTTTGTCGTTGCCGAAGTCGAAATATCCTAATCCTATGCCTTGGTACGAACTTCCGTATATTCGGTCTGCAGTACTGCCCGGCTGTAGCTGGAAGGAATATTTCAAATGAGCCGAGTAGGCAGAACTCAGCCTTTTATGCATATTGTTTTCTCCCCGCAAGAAAGAGCTGGTAGGGAATATATATCCTGGTCGGCCTTCAATGCCGAGTCGGTGGATATAATTATTTTGTGCATGTATATTGTCAGAGAGGAATAGTATAATTATCAAGAGAAGTATATCTTTTCCTGTCTGTATTTTGCTACTCATAATGTTGTGCTGTTCTTCATTGGTTATCTGACTTTTTGTAAAATCTGATTTTTATGCAAATATAATCTTTTTGTTTACATAAGAACCAATATTGGTAAAGTTATAATTTATCATCTGTGTTATTTATGAAGTACAGTGAGAAAAAGGGATGCTTTATCTACAAGGACAAAAGGAGCTATGCCTATTTATAATGCATAGCCCCTTTTACCTGTTCCGGTTCTTTTGTGTTTTGTTCAGGAACGATTATTTCTCGTCATTCTTCCGGATTTCCACACGACGGATTTTACCGCTGATAGTTTTAGGAAGTTCCTCTACAAATTCTATAACGCGCGGGTATTTGTACGGAGCGGTTACTTTTCTAACATGGTTCTGCAACTCCTTAACCAGCTCTTCACCGGCGCGGTTCTTGTACTCTTTGGATAATACGATGGTTGCTTTTACAACTTGACCTCGAATTTCATCGGGAACTCCGGTAATGGCACATTCTATGACTGCCGGATGTGTCATCAGGGCGCTTTCCACTTCGAATGGGCCGATGCGGTAACCACTGCTTTTAATAACGTCGTCGGCACGTCCTACAAACCAGAGATAGCCGTCCTCGTCTTTCCAGGCGACGTCACCGGTATAGTAGATGTTATCGTGCCAAGCCTCGTGGGTGCGGTTGGCATCACGATAATATTCTTTGAACAGGCCAAGCGGTTTGCCTTTGTCGGTACGAATTACAATCTGTCCTTGCTCACCGGCTTCTACGGAACGGCCGTCATAATCTATCAGGTCGACATCGTATTGGGGATTAGGCAATCCCATGCTGCCCGGTTTGGGTTTCATCCATGGCATGGTGGCTACGGTAAGAGTTGTCTCAGTCTGTCCGAAGCCTTCCATTAGTTTGATACCCGTCAACTTCTTGAATGTATCGAATACGGCAGGATTCAATGCTTCGCCGGCAATGGTACAGTATTGCAAAGAAGAAAGGTTATACTTCGTCAGGTCCTCGTGAATTAAGAACCGGAAGATAGTGGGTGGTGCACAAAGTGAGGTGACGTGATAGTCCTGTATCTTTTTCAGAATATCGGCGGGAGTAAACTTTTCATGGTCATATACAAAGATATTGGCTCCGGCTATCCATTGTCCGTATAGTTTTCCCCATACGGCTTTTCCCCAGCCTGTATCGGCAATGGTGAGGTGCAGGCTGTTTTCGTGCAGATTATGCCAAAAACTTCCTGTTACGATATGCCCCAGTGGATAGGTGAAGTCGTGGGCAACCATTTTCGGTTCGCCGGTAGTGCCGCTGGTGAAATACATCAAAGAGATGTCGTCGTTCTTGTTGGGGTGTTCCGGCTTTGTGAAAGGAGCGGCATTGGCTATGCCTTTATGAAAGTCCTCAAATCCTTCGGGTATTTCCGGACCTACGCTGACCAGTTTCTTTACACTCGGAGAACTTGGCATGGCAGCGGTGATGTGGTCGGTAATGACACTTTCACCTGCACAGACAATCATTTTGATGTCTGCGGCATTGCAACGATATATAATATCCTTTTGAGTAAGCAGGTGTGTGGCGGGAATAACGACTGCGCCCAATTTGTGCAGTGCGATGATACTGAACCAGAATTCATAACGGCGTTTGAGAATCAGCATTACCATATCACCATGTCCAATGCCGAGGCTTTGGAAATAGGAGGCTGTCATATCTGTATAACGTTTCATGTCGGCAAATGAGAACTGGATATGTTCTCCTTTGTCATTGGTCCAGAGCAATGCAGGTTTGTCTGGCTGTTCTGCAGACCAGGCATCGACTACGTCATAGCCAAAGTTGAAATTCTCCGGTACGTTAATCTTTAAATTCTTGATGAAGTCCTCTTGAGATGTAAAGGACGTTTGCGATAAAAA
>ENA-UEOR01002401-UEOR01002401.1-human-gut-metagenome-genome-assembly--contig:-NODE-2401-length-10226-cov-32.794265_pt1 | contig 10226 bp, 6 predicted proteins | sample MGYA00242887_ERZ507890 | MGnify/ENA primary metagenome ERZ507890 (study PRJEB26167, sample SAMN06115431) | human gut metagenome | host: Homo sapiens | place: China:Guizhou | collected 2014-10-21...
ATGTCACCAAGCCTTATGTTCTACATGCGGAGGCTAACGCCATCACAAAAGTGGCAGCCTCATCGAACAGCAGTAAAGGAGCGACCATTTATGTGACCTCCTCCCCTTGCATTGAATGCGCGAAATTAATCATACAATCCGGGATCAAGCGAGTGGTCTATTCCGAGAATTATCGCATAGCGGACGGCTGCGAATTATTGAAGCGTGCCGGTATCATAGTAGATTATATAGATTTGAACGAATAAATAAAACGTTTTTATGGATAAAAACAAAAGACTGACCGTATGGCTCCCGGTTATCATCGCAGCTAGTATCGCTTTAGGTATCTTTATTGGGAACCATTATTTATCTATCAGTCAAGGAAAAAAACGGTCCTACTCCAGCGGCAACAAGATAAATGCCATCTTGGACATTATCGACGAGCAATATGTTGACACGGTTAGCATGTCTAAGTTGGTAGAGAGTACGATCCCGAAAATATTCAGTGAATTAGACCCTCACTCCGTATATATCCCCGCGGAAGACGCTTCCGTGGTGAATGAGGAGCTGGAAGGTTCTTTCAGTGGTATTGGCGTATCATTTAATATGCAAACCGATACGATCCTAGTGATTAGCGTAATTAGCGGCGGTCCCGCAGAGAAAGCAGGTTTACTGCCCTTCGACCGGATCATCTCGATCAATGATTCTATTTTTTCCGGAAAGAAAAAGAACCAAGGAGAGATCATGAAGACACTTCGGGGCGCAAAGAACAGTACGGTGAAACTAGGCGTACAGCGAGGGAATTCTCCTGAGTTGCTCTATTTTGACGTAACCCGTGGAGATGTCCCAGTTAATTCGGTCGATGTTTCTTATGAGGCGGCTAAAGGTATAGGTTACATCAAGGTTAGCAAATTTGCCCGGAATACTTATAATGAGTTCATCACGGCGATCGCCAAGTTAAAACAAGCGGGCTGTACCTCTTTCGTGATCGACTTACGGGGTAATACCGGCGGGTATATGGATGCCGCTATCAATATGATTAACGAGTTTATGCCGGAAGGACGCTTGATCGTCTACACGGAAGGTAAGTCGTTCCCCCGTTCCGACGTATACGCGAACGGAACCGGAACTTGTAAAGACGCCCCGATCGTAGTATTGACCGATGAGATCTCGGCTTCCGCCAGTGAGATATTCTCCGGAGCGATCCAAGATAACGACCGGGGTACGATTATCGGACGAAGAACGTATGGCAAAGGTCTGGTACAAACTCAAATGTCATTGAGCGACGGTTCAGAGATGCGATTGACCATCGCCCGTTATTACACGCCGTCCGGTCGCTGCATCCAGAAGAAATATGAGATGGGTAATACGGACGCTTACGACCAAGATATCTATAACCGATATATGCACGGCGAGTTTGACTCGGCCGATAGCATCAAGATGGATGATTCCTTAAAATACCAGACCGTAGGCGGACGTACCGTATACGGCGGGGGCGGTATCATGCCAGATATCTTTATCCCTCGTGATACGAGTGGCGTTACCTCTTACTACTCAAATGTGGTAAATAGCGGCGTGCTTTACCTGTATGCGCTCGAGTACTCAGACCGCCATCGGGAGAAACTAGGCTCATTCAAGACTTGGGAGGAATTATATAATTACTTGCAGCAACAACCGCTCCTTTCCGATTTCGTGAACTTCGCTGCTACCAAGGGCATCAAGAGACGTCCCACATTAATTAATATATCCGGCAAGTTAATCGAGAACCAATTGCAAGCGTATATCGTAAGGAATTTCTTCGACGAGGCGGGCTTCTACCCCATTTTCCTAAAAGATGACGTTACCTTATTACGTGCGATCAAGATCTTGCAAGAGGGAAAATCCGTGCCGAATGCGGAACTATTAAAACAATCAGCGAATGGAGACTTACACAGCCAAGCAGGCCCTACGAAAAGATATGGCCTCTCGAAAGAAAGAATATTCGAGGATTACCTTGTGCGAGCTATCGGATAAGATCATGGACCGCTTGGAACAGACGGAACTGTTCCAAGCAGCTTCTTGTATCGCCCTTTATCACGCCATACCGGGAGAAGTACAGACCGCCGGCTTTATCGAGAAATGGTACCGGAAGAAAAAGCTTCTGTTGCCCTTGATCGTCGGTGATGATTTGAGATTGCTTCTTTACGAAGGGCCGGAATCCCTAAAACCCGGACCTTTCGGGATATTAGAGCCCAAGGCGGACGGCATAGAAGTTCCAAAGAATGAGATCGACTTGATTATCGTGCCCGGAGTCGCCTTTGATAAAGACAAGAACCGCATGGGACGAGGAAGGGGATTCTACGACCGCCTTCTTTCCACGCTCAACGCTCCCAAGGTTGGCATATGCTTCGGGTTCCAGATGATACCGCAAGTCCCGGTAGAGCCACTCGACAAGAAAATGGATTACGTAATAACAGAAGACACCATCTATTGATCTCTCCGCAGAATATATACTTACTGGGTCAAGCCATATATACTTACCGGGACTGGGCAGTATATGTTACTTGACCCAGTAAGTAATATTGCGAATGGTAAAGCCACACTCAATGAAAAACGATATTGGTAATGACCGAGGCAATTGGTATACTATCCCATCCAATGAAAAACGTCCCTGATTTATACGGTTGGCATAACGCCCTATACTTGCTCCAAAATCCGACGGATATTTGATATAGTCCTGTATGGAATCAAAACCCAATACTACATCCCTCATTATTCCATCTTTATCAGGAACCATAACAGAAACAATACGACCGCCATAGTTGGTGATACAAACTTCCATCTTATTTTTATTCTTCAATACAAACAGATCAGTTTTCTCACCATTTATCTCCGTTTGAAAACGACTGTTACTTAAACCGGATTCAGTCAAGACCTCATCATTTTTATAAGAAGCACATGCAGTCATAAGGACTGCACATACCCAAAAGAACAGCTTATTCATATTCCTTACTTTAATGATTTACAGACACGTGCGTTGGCTTCTCTCACTCGTTTTTCATCTACTTTAATCACCTTACGATCATAAGTCATCAGTCCGTTCACTTCCACCTCCACATCCGTAGTCTGAGTATAAACAGCCGCCGAGAATCCCCTGATTATCAGGTCATAAAGCATATCTGTATATTTTATATACTCATCAGTTACTTCTTTGGAAGAATTAAACTGTATATATCCCCAGTTACGATCCGGTTCCCAAATATGATTTTTCACTACCCAACCGATACCACCATACTCTCCCAAAACATTAGCTCGCTGGGCATCATACAGATACATTTCGGGAGCAGGATAATTATGCAAGTCAAGCATATCGCCACAAGTATAATGGTTACCTCCACTTGCAGGATTTACCAGACGGGTCGGATCATATTCTTTAGTCCATTCTGCAATTTCCGGAGTCTTGAATTGCCCCCATGCCTCATTGAACGGAACCCATGTTCCGATACATGGATAAGAATACAAGCAATCCATAATTTCTTTCCATTCTTTACGGTAACAAGCCTCAGAAACCGCCGAACGCTTTTTTTCCGTACCTTCAAAATATTTGCGGTTCTGCCACTCCGGATTACGATCACCGCTAGGCATATCCTGCCACACAATAATTCCCAATTGATCACAATGAGTATACCAACGGGCCGGTTCCACTTTAATATGTTTACGTATCATATTGAATCCTAAGTATTTAGTCTTTTGTATATCATATACTAAAGCCTCATCAGTAGGAGCGGTATACAATCCATCAGGCCACCATCCCTGATCCAATGGTCCGAACTGGAACAAAGGTTGGTTATTCAGTTCTAAACGTACAATTCCATTAGCATCACGTTTCGTAGAGTATTTGCGCATAGCTGCATAACTGTTCACCTGATCCAATATTTTATTATCGCTTTTCAACATAACCTTTAAAGTATACAAAAAGGGAAAATCAGGACTCCATAATTTAGCATCTTCCGGCATAGGTATGACCACAGCCTCATCATTAATACTTTTCCCAGTGGCAACCAACTGATTGCCGTCATATACGTTTACTTCAATCAGATCGGAAGGTGCCCTCATATTCAAATGGGCTTTTACAGTCAGTAAGTGTTGGTCAATATCCGGTGTGATTCGAAGTTCTTCAATATGTCTGGCAGTAACCGGTTCCAGCCAAACAGTCTGCCAAATGCCAGTCACAGGAGTATACCAAATACCCTCCGGATTATTCACCTGTTTACCTCTAGGCTGATACCCTTCATCCGTAGGGTCCCAAACTTTTACTACTAATTTATTATTTCCCTTACCAGACAACGCTGCAGTGATATCAAAAGAAAACGGAGTAAAACCACCAGTATGACTACCAACCTTCACATCATTTACCCAAATATCTGCTTTCCAGTCCACAGCACCGAAATGAAGTAATACATTTTTATTTTTCCAAGCAACAGGCACTTCAAATGAACGGGAATACCATAATTCCTTTTTTGCACCGACTCTTTGTCCCACACCTGATAAAGAAGATTCCACTGCAAAAGGTACCAAAATCTGCCCGTCAAAATGCGCCGGAACATTTCCTCCCAAATCGGTGATAGCATACTCCCACAAACCATTCAAGTTCTTCCATTCATTACGTTCCATTATAGGACGTGGATATTCAGGCAATACGGCAGAGGTATTTATTTTATTTGCCCACTGTGTTTTGATCTTGTCACCAGCCGGTTTCCACTGCGCACATACTTCCGTAGTCAAAAAGGCTAACAACAGAGATAAGATAAGAAAATTCTTCATAATAGTGTAATTTAATGTTTTTCTCAGTATGGCAAAGATAGAAGCAATATGCTTTAAAGGATAGAACAATTCTTCCAATAATTAAAATAATCCGCTCAAATCCTCCATTTCAACGGCAGAGTGATCTAATTATTCTATCTTCTATGTATAATCTTACAAGCCATTTCCATACAGAATAGACTAAAAAACAAATGATACCTACTCATCGCGAGCAAGTATCATTCAAATTAAAATCTAAATTCTCTACGAGAATAAGGTGACCTCGCCTTAAATCTGAACACAAGCATCCAACGAGACCACCAAAAAGTATTGTACGCTTACAATACCTATGCGTTTTATTTATAATATTTATTATAGATCAATATCTCATCCTCTGATTATATTGCAAAGGTAAACTTTTAACTTATCCGACAGACAATATGTTCTTCAAAAGGAAAACATTAAAGAAATACAGGTCACACATTAGATTTATTTAAAAAATAAATACAATACAGAACATCACTACCTATAATAAAACCATATCATTCCTTCAAAAAAAAACCATATTCCATAAAAGAAAAAACAGTAGACCGGACATTCCCAGCCTACTGCTTTATGAGTTAAAAAACACATTTCTTTATTTTGCTCCGTTTACAAACTTTTCGACGGTATTATAAAGATCATCTCCACGCAACTCCTTCGCTACAATTTTACCTTCCGGATCTACTAAAATTATATGTGGGAAACCGACAATACAGTATGATTCCAACACATCCTTCACGTCGTCTTTCTGCAACAGAACCTGATTCCAATAGCTCTTGTCTTCTTCAATAGCCTTTTTCCAATCTTCCTCACGACGGTCTGTAGACACACCATAAATAGTAAATCCTTTATCTTTGAAAGCATTGTACGTCTTCAACAGATAAGGAGTTTCCTTACGACACCAACTACAACCGGCAAACCAGAAATCGACTAGAACATATTTACCCTTGAAATCGTTCAAACTGACAGAATTCCCTTTCAAATCAATTCCTGTTATAGCAGGAGCAACGCTACCGGTAGCACACCTAGCAAATTTATCCAAACCTTCTTGCATTTTTACATATATACCACTTCGCCTGGACGCCTCATCAAAACTGCCTATGAAGTTACGTGCCTCATCAATCTCCTCAACTGTATTAAAAGTATGATTTTGGAAGCGATAAGTATAATAAAGATACAAACCGAAGTATGAGCCTTTATTTTTAGCAATTTCCCCATTTATCAGTTTACGGGTCTGTTCCGAGGCACTCTCATAATAAGGACTGGAAACCTCCCGGATACGCTCCATTTCCTCACGATCCCCTTTTTCACGAGCTTCATAGAACATATGATCCAAAGAATCGAGAACCATACGATTACCTGCTACATATTTCGCTTCTTGCAAGGCTTCGTATTGCTCCTGCAATGCAGACCCTGTAGCATGTAAACTCAGTTGATCATACTTATCCTTACCCAAGGTAAGCTGCATGGATTTGGGTTCCAAAAACAAATTAGCGTATTGCTGTAAATACTCTCCACGCTCCATATTCTGCAAAGAGAAACAATAAAGACCGGCTTGTATAGAATCAGTGGGATAAGCAAACCTACCATCGGTAACAGCAATAGATTTAATCAGTTTCACACTACCATAATGCTCATTGTCTACTTGATATAAATAGATAGAATCAGCCTGGATTCCATCAAGACTACCCTCTAAAGACACAGACTTAGACTCATTGCAAGCATTTAACATGCATAAAGAAACGCCTAATAATAGATATTTTTTATAAATCATAAATTTACTATTTATTAAGAACAGAATCAATCAAAGTACCAATCTCTTCACTTGACGGACGTGGAGCGTATGCATTCACAATATTGAAATCCTTGTCAATCAAAATAAAACGAGGAATATACATGATAGCCCAACTTTCTTTTAAAGCAACATCATTGGAATGATATTGAGTCAATTCTTTCTTATGTCCATCCAAATACCTTAACCAAGGTTTCGTTGTAGTATCTGTAGAAACCGGAAGAAAAACGATATCCTTACCCACATATTTCTTACCTAAAGCCTCAAATGCCGGAGATTCCTGAATGCAAGGCCCACACCAGGTCGCCCATAAATCAATATAAATCACCTTACCCTTAAAATCTGCAAGATGCTTCACATTACCCTCCACATCCAACATTTCAAAATCAATGGCAGGTTGTCCGGGAAGCAACTTGGAAGCTTGAACAATCTTTCCTTCAATTTCTGTTGCAAAATCAGCATTCTTCACTGTTTGCAAAAATGCCTTCGCCTCGTTCACAGTCTGTTCTGAAGCTTCATTTCTCAGATTATCGACTATTTTAGCACAAGCATATAATTCCGTAGTACGCGCAGGAATGGAAATATCCTTAAACCAAAGAGAAGCCAATGTAGAATCTTCCTGATAAGACAAAACATCGCGCACCACAGCTACATTCAGCATATCTTCATTCACAATCTCCTTATATAGCGGAGTTACATCCTGAGTTAATGAAACATTAAACTCATTCCATTTAGCCCGCATCTCTTCTTCATTCTTCACTTCGGCAAACATCCTTGAATAACTTGCATAACAGATATAACTATTGATAATATCCGCTTTGATCCGTGCTGTTTCCAGCTTTTTAAATGCATCAGACACATTACTCAACGTATCCAATGTATGCATACGTATAGCGGCCAAGCTGTCAACCAACGCTTTAGTGGACACAAAATCTCCACGCAAGTTACCACCGGCTTCCAGATAAGAACCACCTTTCGGAAAAAGACGGAACTTCATGTAATTATTGGCTTCGGCTCCGATTCCCGAGAATTCCGCTTCTGTATTTGTCTGAGTTACTTTGATAGTCATGTCATCTCCTGGAGTAAGATACAATGTGTTGCGGCTGATAGTATAATATGTCGGCTCTTTAAGTACAAAAGTAGTATCAAAATAACCGGCAGCATCCGTTTTCAACAAAATATCTCGGCTGTCACCTAGCATAGATGCTGCTCCGTCAAATCTCATACGCACATTCTGGCTACCCATATCAAACAACTGGCCTTTCAAATGAACCGTATTAATAAAATTTGATTTTTTTTCTGTACACGAAACTGCACATAAAATAATGAATACTATAAAAAAAATATTTTTTCTCATATCGCCAATTATTATAATGTAATTAATAACATATCATTTTGTCAAAAACATACTACATATACCCCAAACGTAGCATCTCAAAAAATCATTGAAGATTTGCACTATTTAAGGTTGTTCATTCATATCTATTTTGTTGAATAGCACCATTGCTTGACCCTATTTCAACATCATTTATTGGCATCGCCCACAACAAACTATTGGAAGGAATCGTATAAGTTTTAGGCTTATCTATAAAAACCTCAGACATTGATATTTCAAAAAAATTCTTTACTACTGTCACATCATCTTCCAATATTTCATTTACACCATAACGTTTGATATCAGGTATACGCATAGAAAATGGCATTTCACGACGTCTTTCAGCCAATACAATAGATAAAGCTTCACTTTGGTTACCTGCGCTAAGAGAAATGTAGGTACCGGCCTCATAACGCTTTTCACGAAGCACGTCCAAAGTCTTTAAACCCTCTTGCCACATTCCTTGGCGAATTTGTGCCTCTGCTTTATTTAATAACATTTCAGCAGTAGTCAAGCCAGATATTATATAACGTCCATCATAGAATTGATTATAACGATATGCTTCATACGGAACTCCCATACGACGGTTTCCATGTTCCACAAAAAACAACTTAAAACGGCGGTCATTCTGCTGATCATATAGACTCACTAAATCATCAGATGGAATAATCCATTGACTACGCGCATAAGTAAAACGTGGGAAAAGAAATTCCTTCCAATATAAATACTTAATCGTTGTCCATTTATGAGTTTCACAATTATATACATCCTGTGCCGGAAGACCCTCCATTTCTGGATAAGATTCAACAGGAGCATAACCCAATTCATTAAAATCCAATAAGAAACCGAAGCTCCAATCCTTATAAGAGAACTCATTGCTGAAACCAGCCAACCACTTCGGCGTAACATCACCGATCTCTTTTCCAGCCTCGTAGACAGGAATACCATCCTCTACCAAGATCGAGCCATCCTCATTATATACGTAACCAGTACCTACCAAAGTACCCCAGCTTTTACCGACCATCGCATAGTTCTTCACGCTCCAGCTACTACCGATTTGGTAAGCGTCCAAAGACTGTCCGGTAACGGGATCTGTATAAAGCTCATCGATTCGACTCTTATCCTTCGCCCAGTTCAACGTAGCCGTCCAGTTGAATCCCTTCGGATTCTTGATGATATCACCGGATACCTGCAACTCGACACCCTTGTTGCTGATCTTTCCAGCGTTGATATACATAGAGGTATAACCGGTAGAGGTAGCCACGTTCGCATTCATGATCTGGTCGCTCGTCACCTTATTATAATATGCGGCATCAATATGCAAACGATTGTTGAACAAATTAGCCTCAACACCAACTTCCCAAGTCTTTACGCTCTCCGGACGAAGATTTGTAGGAGGAAGGATTGTCGGATTATAGAACAATGTAGTACCATTGAACGAAGAACTGATCAATGAATAATAAGCGTTCGAACGATACGGGTCCGTTGCGGAACCGATCTTTGCCCAACCACCACGCAATTTCAAGAAATTCAAATAATCGCCATTTTGCAATCCGGGGAATGTCTCGGTCAAGATCCAGCTACCACTGAAAGAAGGATAGAAGAAAGCGTCCTTGATCGTAGAGTCCCAGTCATTACGGACACTTACCTCGGCATAAGCCATATTCTTGTAGCCGATAGAGGCATTAGCGTATACAGAGTTTGAACGACGTTTCTCATGGTCGTTCAAGGTGTACGGGGTTCCATGAGCGTTCGCTACGGTAAACAATCCCTCTGCGGTCAATTCGTCCGCACCTGTCCCCATGATAGCTGTTTGATAATCACGATAGTTGGCTCCAGCCAAACCATTCAAGGCCCAATCACCGAAGTTCTTGTTCACGTAGGCGATAAAGTCCGCGTTAAACTCAGTCATCGAACGGTCGAAGCTACGGAAATATCCATTCGGATAGTCGATATTCCATAAAATACGAGAGAACTGATTAGAATCGTAATGATCCAAGCCCATACGACCTTCAAACTTTAACCAATCGGTCGGTTTGATATACAAAGAGGTCTTGCCATAGAAACGATTACGATCATAACTATTGGTATTCTTATTCAATGTCCAATACGGATTCGCATGGAAAGACTGTATCCAGTTATAATGCGTATATTTTCCATACTCATCCACTTGATCCCAATTATTCTTCAAATCTTTCAAATCAACTTGACGACCAAACCACTATGACCACGGCTATGAAGCCGAAGATGAACATC
>ENA-UEOR01002403-UEOR01002403.1-human-gut-metagenome-genome-assembly--contig:-NODE-2403-length-10225-cov-4.047891_pt1 | contig 10225 bp, 9 predicted proteins | sample MGYA00242887_ERZ507890 | MGnify/ENA primary metagenome ERZ507890 (study PRJEB26167, sample SAMN06115431) | human gut metagenome | host: Homo sapiens | place: China:Guizhou | collected 2014-10-21...
GCTTGATAAGTGGCTGCTGGGTCTGTTCTCCGGCGTGTCGCCCCTGCTGTGCCGGGAGGTGTGCTTCCGCGCGCTCGGCGATGCCAGCCCCCGGCTCGAGCGGCTGGACGATGCGCAGCGCGCGCGCCTGGAGCACGAGCTGGACGCGCTGGTGTTCTCGGTTGAGACGAACAATCTCGCGCCCACCATGCTGCTCGACGGCGACCGGCCGAAGGATTTTTCCGCCGTGCCGATCCTGCAGTATCAGGACGCGCTGGAATGCCGCGGCTGCGGCTCGTTTTCCGAGCTGCTGGACGAATTTTATCTCCGCCGCGACAAGGCGGAGGCCATGCGCCGCCGCTCGCAGGAGCTGACGCATCAGGTGCGCACTGTGCGCGACCGCACGGCCAAAAAGCTTGCCATCCAGCGCTCGGATCTGCTGCGCTGCGCCGACCGCGAGGCGCTGCGGCAAAAGGCCGATCTCATCAAGGCGAACCTCTACCGCATCCAAAAGGGCGCGCGCACCGTGACGGTGCAGGACTACTACGCCGAGGGCTGTCCGGACGTGACGATCGAGCTTGATCCGCGCAAGAGCCCGCAGGAAAACGCCGCCGCGCTCTATAAGTCCTACCGCAAGGCCAAAACGGCCGAACAGCACCTGACCGGCCTGATCGCGGAGGCGAGCCGGAACCTCGACTACCTCAACAGTGTGCTCGATGAGCTCGCGCGCGCCGAGAGCGAGCGCGACCTTGCCGACATCCGCGCCGAGCTGCGCGCGACCGGGTATCTGCGCCAGCCGCGCAATGCCAAAAAGGAAAAGACGGCGCAGCGCGCGCCGCTCGCCTTCGTTTCGAGCACCGGGTATGAGATCCTCGTCGGCCGCTCCAACACGCAAAATGACGAGCTGACGCACCGCACCGCCCGCCGCACGGACATCTGGCTGCATGTGCAGAAGGTACACGGTTCGCACGTCATCATCCGCGCGCACGACACAACGCCGGACGATCAGACGATCGCCGAGGCGGCGAGTCTCGCCGTATACTATTCGCAGGCGCGCGGCGGCGGGAAGACACCGGTGGATTACACCATGGCGCGCTTCGTGCGCAAGCCGTCCGGCGCGCTGCCGGGCATGGTGCTCTATACGGACTACCAGACCTGCATGGCCGAGAGCGACGAGGCACTCGTGGAGCGCCTGCGCGCGCGATAAGGCAGCAAAAAAGCTCCCCCGGCGGGGGAGCTTTTTCGTGCGCTTATTTCCAGCTGTAGGTGTGGCAGTTTTTGCAGTACCAGCCTTTGCACATGCCGTTTTCAAAGTGGTAATAGAGCTTTTCGTGCGTCTGCCGCTCGATGATCCCGGCACTGGTGCCCCAGATCTCGCCGCAGCGCCCGCGCGCATACTCCGGATAAATCGCGTCGCAGTAGCAGTATGCGGCATCAGAGGCGTTCGGCTCGGGTGTGCGCTGTTCGCCGATGCGCGTGCCCTTGGTGTGGCCGTATTTTGCGCACTGTGAATTGCCGGGCGCGGTGTCCGGTGCAGCAGCTTCCCATCCGCGCCGGCCGGTTGACGGATGCGGAAAACTGCGGTATGCTTTTGGCATTGTTCCCAGAAAGGAGCGCCTGTTTTTCAGGCGAACGGATCATGAAAAAACTCATTGCCTATTACTCCCGCGCGGGAGAGAACTATTTTTCCGGGGCGCGCCGCACCATCGCCGTCGGCAACACGGAGAAGGCGGCACGACTGCTTGCCGAACTCACCGGTGCGGAACTGTTCCACATCGAGCAGAAGGTGCCGTATTCGGACGACTATGACACCTGCGTCGCCGAGGCGCGGCGCGATCTGCGCGCGAACGCCCGTCCGGAACTGACGGCGCTGCCGGAGCGTCTGGACGACTATGAAGAAATCTACCTCGGCTATCCGAACTACTGCGGTACCATGCCGATGGCGGTCTACACCTTTCTTGAGCACTATGACTGGCAGGGGAAAACCATCCATCCGTTCTGCACGAACGAGGGCAGCGGCCTGTCGAACACGGAGCAGGACATCCAGCGGGCGGCGAAGGGCGCGCGGGTCGCGCGCGGCCTGTCGCTGCGCGGCAGCGCGGTCGAGGGCGCAAAACCGAAACTGGAGCAGTGGGTGCGCGGATAACACGCGCGTTCTGACCGGCAGAGAGGAAGGAGGCTGTGCATGAGCCGAAACGCAAAGATTCTCATCGATTTGGCCGTGCTCGCGGCCGTTTACGGCATCTGGCTGCTGCCGAAGTGGCGGCCGCTGGGGAAAAGACCGCTGCTCGTCTATACGCTCATGTACGGCTGCCTCGCCGGGATCGTGCGCTTTACGCTCATGCCGGTGCTCACGGCGCTGCCGTTCTGCCTTGACCATCCGTATATCCCCATGCACATGGCGCCGTTTGAGGACGTTATCCTCCGCCACGGCGATTATGTCCGGCAGATCGTGCTGAACATCGCCCTGTTTGTCCCGTTCGGCGTTTTGCTGCCGCTGTGCCGCAGCTGCCGCGGCAGGCGGTGCAGCTTCTGGCGCTGCCTGCTGCTGACGCTGGCGCTCAGTGTCGGCATCGAGGTCGTGCAGCCGCTGCTGCACGCATTCCGCAGTTCGGACATTACGGACGTCATCACGAACACGACCGGAGGCGTGCTCGGCTATGCGCTCTGGGCGATCGTGCACGCCTGCCGGAAAAAACGTGAAGATTGACCTGCCTTGAGATACCGGTGCTTTTGCCGGTATCTTTTTTGTTGAAAATGTGCTGCTGTTTCGTTATACTATTACAAAAAGCGGAATTTTACGGTCAAAAACGGAGAAAAAACAAAAATCGGAGGAGAGAACATGGACGAGCGGATCTATCGCGAATACGTTGCGATCCTGAAAGAGGAGCTGCAGCCTGCCATGGGCTGTACAGAGCCGATCGCCGTGGCGTACTGCGCGGCGCTGGCCCACAGGACGCTCGGCGCGCTGCCGGAAACGGTCGAGGTGCTCGCGAGCGCGAACATCATCAAAAACGTCAAGCGCGTCATTGTGCCGAATACGAACGGCCAGCGCGGCATTGCGGCGGCCGCAGCGGCGGGTATCGTTTCCGGCAATGCCGACGCGCAGCTGCAGGTGCTTGCGAGCCTCACGCCGGAGCAGGTGGATGCGGTGGGCGCCTATCTGCAGCAGGCTGCCTTTACCGTCCGGCGCGCGGACAAGGACTACGTGTTCGACATTCAGGTGCGCGTCACGGCGGGGGCGGACAGCGCGTCCGTCGAGATCGCGGGCTATCACACGAACGTGATCCGTATCGAGAAAAACGGCGTCGTGCAGTTTCACAAGGACTATCAGGAGTCCGGCAGCCAGCACGCCACCGACCGCAGTCTGCTGACGGTCGAGCACATCATCGCCTTTGCAAACGAGGTGGACATTGCCGACGTGCAGGAGACGCTCCAGCGGCAGATCGACTATAACTGGGCCATCGCCGAGGAGGGCCTGCGCGGGGATTACGGCGCGAACATCGGCCGCATCCTGCTGCAGTCTTACGGCATGAGCATCCACAACCGCGCCAAGGCCTACGCCGCGGCCGGGTCGGATGCACGCATGAACGGCTGCGACCTGCCGGTGGTCATCAACTCCGGCAGCGGCAACCAGGGGCTGACAGCGTCACTGCCGGTCATTGTCTATGCCAAGGAGCTGGGCGTCACGCAGCAGATGCTCTACCGCGCGCTCGTGGTGTCGAACCTCGTCACCATCCATCTGAAAACCGGCATCGGCAGCCTGTCCGCCTACTGCGGCGCTACGGCGGCCGGCTGCGGCGCGGCCGCGGGCGTGACGTATCTGTATGGCGGGCAGTTCCGTGAGATCGCGCACACCATCGTCAACGCCATCGCTATCGACTCCGGCATGATCTGCGACGGCGCGAAGGCGAGCTGCGCGGCCAAGATCGCCTCGGCAGTCGAGGCGGGTCTGCTGGGTATGCAGATGCAGATGCACGAGAGCCAGTTCTACGGCGGCGACGGCATCGTCGTCAAGGGCGTGGAGAACACGATCCGCAACATCGGCACACTTGCGAGCGAGGGCATGCGCGAGACCGACCGCACGATCATCCGCATGATGATCCAGGAGCACTGATCTGCCGAATATTGCCGGCTGCCGGTTGGCGGCCGGCATTTTTGCGCCAAATTTTCGCACCGGCGGAGAATCGGCATTGCATTTTGCGCGCCGAGCGCGTATAATACCGCATATTTCATTTTGCAAAAGATTCGTATACCCAAGGAGGCGCGCCATGCGTTTATTTGATATTCTCGGGCCGGTCATGGTCGGCCCGTCCAGCAGCCACACGGCCGGGGCCGTGCGCATCGGCCTGACGGCCCGCAAACTGCTCGGCGACCGCCCGGTGCACGCGGACATTTCGCTGCACGGCAGCTTCGCCCTGACCGGTCATGGCCACGGCACGGACTGCGCGCTGATCGCGGGCCTGCTCGGTATGCAGCCGGACGATCTGCGCATTCCGGGCAGCTTTGCCGTCGCGGCGGAGCAGGGGCTGACGTTCTCGTTCCGGAACGTGCAGCTGCGCAACGCGCACCCGAACACCGCGCGCCTGCAGCTCACGGGCGCCAAGGGCCGCACGCTGGACATCGTGGCCGAGAGCATCGGCGGCGGGCGCATCCGCATCCGCTCCATCGACGGTATCGAGACGAACTTTTCCGGTGAGCACAACACGCTCATTGTCCACAATCAGGACACGCCCGGCCATGTCGCTGCCGTGACGGCGGCGCTCATGCAGCGGCACGTCAACATCGCCACCATGCAGCTCTACCGCAGCGAGCAGGGCGGCTACGCGGTCATGATCCTCGAGTGTGACCAGCCGATCCCGAAGGACATCGAGCAGTGGCTGTCGCACATCGAGGGCATTCAGAAGATCACGATCTTTAATCAGGAGGAACCGGTATGAGCTTTTCGAGCATTGCATCCATGCTTTCGGCTGCACAGGAGAGCGGGCAGCCGCTCTATGCCGTCATCCGTGATGCGGACTGTCAGGAAAACGGCTATGACGCTGCGGCGTCCTACCGCCAGATCGCGGCGCTCTGGACGGCGATGCAGCAGTCGAGCCGGCAGTACTGCGCATCCGACCGCTCCAACAGCGGGCTCATCGGCGGCGACGCGGCCAGATTCCGCGCGGCGGCGGAGGCCAGCCGCCTCCTCGGCGGGACGTATTTTCAGCGCGTGACGGAAGAGGCGCTCAAGGTGGCCGAGTGCAATGCGTGCATGAAGCGCATCGTCGCCGCGCCCACGGCGGGCAGCTGCGGCGTGCTGCCGGCGGTGCTGATCCCGCTTGCGGAGGTGCGCGATGTTGCGGAGGAGACGATCCTGCAGGCGCTGTATATCGCGGCCGGGTTCGGCCAGGTCACGGCGCTGCGCGCGAGCGTGGCCGGCGCGGAGGGCGGCTGCCAGGCGGAGATCGGCACGGCCAGCGCCATGGCGGCGGCCGCGCTGACGCACATCCTCGGTGGCACGGCGCAGCAGTGCGCGGATGCGTACGCCATCGCGCTCGGCAATCTGCTCGGTCTGGTGTGTGACCCGGTCGCGGGCCTGGTCGAGGTACCGTGTGTCAAGCGCAATGTCATCGGTGCGGTCAATGCCGTGAGCGCGGCGAATATGGCCGTCGCCGGCATCACGAGCCGCATCCCGGTCGATGAGGTCATCGATGCCATGGGCGAGGTCGGTGATGCGCTCCCGGCCAGCCTGCGCGAGACCGGCCTCGGCGGCCTTGCCGCTACGCCGACTGGCCGGCAGGCGGCCGAGCGGATCGCCCGCGCCGAACACTGAATGCCTCCGTCCCGCAGGCCGAGCCATCGGCGGCGGGGCGGATTTTTGCGGGAAAAGGCTTGACAGACGGGCAAAATCACGGCAATGTATAGTTATCCTATAGAACGAACGACCCGCTCTGCGGGCGGAAAGGCGGAGCCATGGAATTCAATAAACCCATTGCGGATATGCTCCCCGGCATGGATGTCGAGGGCTTTTATATTCTGCGCGCGGCGGCGCTCAAGACGACTAACAACGGCAAACCGTTTCTCAGCGGTACGATCTGCGACCGCACGGGCAGCGTGGAGATCAAGATCTGGGACTACAGCGGCCCGATCGGCGCGCGCCCGGACGATACCGGCCGCGTCGTAAAGATCCGCGGCAGCGTCTCGGAATACCGCGGTGCGCTGCAGATCAGCGTCCACCGCATCCGTATGGCCGAAGCGGCGGACGATTATGACACGGCGCTGCTCGTGCCGACGGCGCCCATCGACGCGGACGCCGCGCTGGCGGACGTGCAGCGGCTGGTCGCCTCGATCACGGACGCGGATTACCGCAGCGTGGCCGAGACGATGCTGGCGCGGCACCTCGATGCATTCCGGCGCATTCCGGCCGGGAAGAGCGTGCACCACAGTTTCCTGTCCGGCCTTTTGATGCATACTTACAACATGCTGCGCACGGCGGATTTTCTCGCGGGCCTGTATCCGGAGGTCATTGACCGCAGCCTGCTGCTGACCGGCACGCTGCTGCACGATTTCGGCAAGGAGCGGGAGTTTGCGTTTTCCGATCTCGGCATCGTGACGGAGTACTCCACGGCCGGGCAGCTCCTTGGCCATCTGGTCATGGGGGCGCAGGAGGTCGCGGACGCCGCGCGCGAGCTTGGCATTCCCGAGGAAAAGTCCATGCTGCTGCAGCACCTGCTGCTCTCGCACCACGGCGAGCCGGAGTTCGGCGCGGCCGTGCGGCCCATGTGCGCGGAGGCGGAGCTGCTGTCTTACATTGACCTCATCGACAGCCGCATGGAGATCTATGCGGAAACGCTGCCGACCGTGCCGGCCGGCAGCTTCAGTGCCCGCATTTTTGCGCTGGAAAAGAAGATCTATCACCACAACTGAGGAGGCTGCCCATGCTGACCCTGCCGTCACAAGTGCATACGGCGCTCGATCGTCTCACGGCGGCGGGCTGGGAGGCCTATGTCGTCGGTGGGGCTGTGCGCGACGCGCTGCGTGGCTGCGCGGCGGGGGATTGGGACATCACGACCAATGCCGAGCCCGCGCAGGTCGAGCGCGTCTTTGCCGGCGAGCGGCTCATCGAGACGGGGCTCAGGCACGGCACCGTGACCGTCCTGCTCGACGGCCTGCCGCTTGAGATCACGACCTACCGCGTCGACGGGGACTATACCGACCACCGGCGGCCGGACGCCGTGCGCTTTACGCGCAGCCTGCGCGAGGATCTGCTGCGCCGCGATTTCACGATGAACGCGCTGGCCTACAATCCGCGCACGGGGCTGGTCGACGTCTGCGGCGGGGCGGAGGACATTGCGCGCGGCGTTGTGCGCTGCGTGGGCGAGCCGGACCGCCGCTTTCAGGAGGATGGGCTGCGCATCCTGCGCGCGCTGCGCTTTGCGTCCGTGCTCGGCTTTCAGATCGCGCCGGAGACGGCGGCGGCCATCCATCGCAATCGCGCGCTGCTGCAGTATCTCGCGGCGGAGCGCGTGCGCAGCGAGCTGACAAAGCTCCTCTGCGGGCAGAACGTGGACGCAGTTCTGCGGGAATTTTCCGATGTGCTGGCCGTCCCAATCCCGGAGCTGCGGCCGATGTTCGGCTTCGAGCAGCATAACCCGCACCATGACCGGGACGTCTGGCTGCACACGGCCGCGGTCGTGGAGCACATCCCGCCGGAGCCGGTGCTGCGCTGGGCGGCGCTGTTGCACGATGTCGGCAAGCCGCCGTGCTTTTCCCTCGGGCCGGATGGTGTCGGCCATTTTTACGGCCACGCGGCCAAGAGCACCGAGCTGGCGGAGAGCATTCTCACGCGCCTGCGCTTTGACACGGCCGGGCGCACGCGCATCACGCAGCTCATCCGCTATCACGACCTGCCCATCGCGCCGGAGGCAAAGCCCATCCGGCGGCTGATAAACAAGCTCGGCGTTGAGACTGTGCGGCAGCTTTTTGAGCTGCACATTGCCGATACCTGCGGGCAGTCCGCCATCTGCGCCGGACGCGTGCAGACCTATCAGGAGGCCGGGCGCGTGCTCGATAAGCTGCTTGCGGCGGATGCCTGCTTTTCGCTCCGGGATCTCGCCGTCAACGGCAGCGACCTGCTCGCGCTCGGCCTGCGCGGGCGGGCGGTCGGCGCGGCGCTGCAGGCGTGTCTGGACGCGGTCATGGATGAGACGCTGCCGAACGACAGGGCCGCGCTGCTGGGGTATGCGGCGGAAAATTTGCAGCGCTTTGCAAATTCCTGAAACTCGGGACTTGAAAATTGTGGAGCGATGTTATAAGATGAAGAACATATTTGAATTACATTGTAATGGAATATGCGGAGAACAGGTTTATGGAGCAGATTCGGTCGCGGAAAAATCAATATATCCTGCACCTGCGCGCGCTGGCCAGGGATAAGGATGTGCGCCGGGACGCGGGGGAGTACGTCTGCGACGGTGAAAAGCTGCTGCGCGAGGCGCTGCAGTTTGGCGCGGAGGTCACGTCCGTGCTCTGGCGCGAGGCGGCGGCGTTTTCGCTGCCGGACGGTATCGCGCAGTACGCGGCGGATGCCGAGCTCGTCGAGTATGCCTCGCCGCTCATGCACTCGCCGGGTCCGGTCTTTACCGTGCGCATCCCGGCGATGCGCCTGCCGGAGCCGCTGCGCCGCGTCATCGTGCTCGAAGGGGTGCAGGATCCCGGCAATGTCGGCACGGTCATCCGCACGGCCAACGCCCTCGGCATGGATGCCGTGGTGCTCACCGGCGCGTGCGCCGATCTCTACGGCCCGAAGACCGTGCGCGCGACGATGGGCGCGCTCTTCCGTCAGCCGGTGCTGACGTGCGCGACGGACGAGCTGATGCAGCTGCTGCGCGCAAACGGTCTCAAGCTCTATGGCGCAGCGCTGACGGACACGGCGCAGGATCTGCGGCGCGTGCCGCTCACACCGGCCGCCGTGGCGATCGGCAGCGAGGGGCGCGGCCTGAGCGCGCAGCTGCTCGCACAGTGCGACGGGCAGATCATCATCCCCATGCAGCCGGGGGCGGAGTCGCTCAATGCGGCGGTGGCCGCGGCGGTCGTCATGTGGGAGATCGCCCGCACCGGGATGTGAGGAGGCGCGCAAATGTCGCAGCTGCAATATTGGGCCTGGCTGTCCATGCGCTTTGGCGTGCGCCCGAAGATGAAGCTCGCGCTCGTAGAGCATTTCGGCACGCCGCGTGATGTATATTTTGCCACGGAGGCGGATTACCGTGTCCGTGTGCCGCTGCGCCCGGAGGAGCTCCGTCTGCTGCTGGATAAAGACCTGAAGGATGCCAACCGCGCGCTCGCCATCTGTGACCGGGAGCATATCCGCATCCTGACGATCCAGGACGCCGCCTATCCGCAGCGCCTGCTGCAGATCTACGACCCGCCGCTCGTGCTCTACGTGCGCGGCACGCTGCCGCAGCTCGACGACCGCGCGGCCGTCGCCGTGGTCGGCACGCGCAGCGCAACGCCGTATGGCGTGCGCACCGCGCGCAAGTTCGGCTCCGAGATCGTGCGGCACGGCGGTATCGTGCTCTCCGGCCTCACCGCCGGGATCGACCGCTCGGCCGCCGAGGGCGCGCTGCACGCCGGCGGCATTTGCGTGGGCGTGTCCGGTACGGCGATCAACCTGGATTTTGCGGGTGCATACACGCAGGAGGTCGCGCGCTGCGGCGCCGTTGTGAGCGAGTTTGCGCCGAATATGTCCGTGCCGCGCTTTGGCTTCCGGCTGCGCAACCGCATCACGTCCGGTCTCGCGGTGGCGACGGTCGTGGTCGAAGCACCGGAGAAAAGCGGCGCGCTCCTGTTTGCCGACGATGCCGTCACGCAGGGCAGGGAGGTCTTTGCCGTGCCCGGCAACGCGGACTCCCGCGCCTCGGCCGGCAGCAATGCGCTGCTCAAGGACGGCGCCCGTCCGGCCACGTGCGCGTGGGATGTGCTGAGCGATTTTCGCCGCATGTTTCCCGGCACGCTGCGGGAAAACATCGCGCCCGCGCCCGAGACCCAGGCGCCTGAACCGCCGCCGGAGACGGGCAGCGGCTTTGCACAGGTGCGCCGCCCGGTTGCGGAGAAAAGGATTGACAAGCCGCAGCCGGAGGCATATATTGACCTGGAAGCGCAGCTGAAGTCGCTCACGACCGAGCAACTGCAGATCGTCGCGGCGATCGATGTGCCCGCCACGCAGGTGGATCTCATCATCGCCAGGACCCGGCTGCCGGCGAGCAAG
>ENA-UEOR01002409-UEOR01002409.1-human-gut-metagenome-genome-assembly--contig:-NODE-2409-length-10197-cov-21.520059_pt1 | contig 10197 bp, 10 predicted proteins | sample MGYA00242887_ERZ507890 | MGnify/ENA primary metagenome ERZ507890 (study PRJEB26167, sample SAMN06115431) | human gut metagenome | host: Homo sapiens | place: China:Guizhou | collected 2014-10-21...
GCCAGAACGAGCCGATGGCTGCATCCACCTGATGGCGGACCAGTGCCGCCCGCAGAGCTTCCACCTGCTGTTCAAATGTTTCCTGCGTGACCGGGCAGCAGATGACCACGAACTCGTCCCCGCCAATGCGGCAGGCTTCGCCGGGGAACACATCGTTCAGCGCATCCGCTGCACGGCAGATCAGGGCGTCGCCCGCTGCATGGCCGAAGCAGTCGTTGCAGCGCTTCAGGCCGTTGAGGTCCATGTAAATGCCGCCCACCTGTTTCAGCGCGTTCTCCTTCCCTGCCTCCAGCAGCTCCATATACCGGTTGCGGTTGTCCAGCCCGGTCAGGGTATCCCGATAGCTCAGGCGATACAGCTTTTCCTGCACCTTTTTCTGTTCCAGACTGTTGGTGACGAAGAACTGGATGGAGGACAGCAGCGTCGGGTCATGCGAATGCTCTCTGGGGTTATCGACGCCCAGAAAACCGATGATGCGCGTTTCCCGCCGCAGTGGCACCGCCAGCAGGCGCTGCACATTCTGCCGCTGCATCATCGCGTACAGCTCCGTGCCTTTTACCTGCCCGACATCCTCCATGAAATAGATCCCGTCCCGTTCAAAGGCCTCCAGCCAGGAGGCAATGATCTCCACCGGAACTTTCTGCAAGTTGTCCTTTTCGGCGCTCACACCATCCCGGACGAACTCGTGGGTGTTCACAGCGATGCCGTTGGCTGCGTTCAGCTCATAAACATAGCTGCGGTCTGCACAAAAATAGTCATTGATGACACCCAGCAGGTCATGGGTCGCCTTGTCCAGATCGTGCCCGCCGCCGGAGAGCTTCTCGACGCAGCGGTTCAGCACCGTGGCGATGTCCAGCTTTTCCGCCAGATGCGCCCGGCTCGTTTCCAGCCGGAGCATCTCTTCATTCTGCTCCTTGATGGAGACCAGGAACATCAGGACCATCGCAACGCCGATGGCCAGATCGACCAGCGCCAGGCCGTAGTGCACGATCTGGATCGAGATCGCGAGCAGCGGCAGCACCAGATAGGACCCCGTCGCCAGAAACATGCCCCGGCTGATGCGCGCCCGGTATTGCAGCAGCAGGCTGCCGTCCAGCGCCATGGCCACCATCGGAACGATCATGGAAATGGGATACCATGCAGTGCGGTGGTAGACATTGGACGCATCGAACGTATAATACAGCCCGGTGAACTGCGATACGATCACCAGTGCAAGGCCCACACAGCAAATGGCCCGCACCACCTTCACCCGCTTGAGGGCTGCGTTTTCTTCCGGCGTCAGGAGCATTGCACAGATGTAATAGTGAAAAAACAGCAGCGTCAGCTCCACGAGGAAAAAGTTGAAAAAATTGCTGATGCGGACCATCCAGAACCCCAGCAGGTCCGGCCTGCCCCGGAACAGGTTCGTCATCGCATCGCAGAACAGCAGCACCGATGTCGAGACCTGCATCCGATAGATCCAGCCTCGCTTCTCCGTCCGATAATTTTTTGTGATCCAGAAGTACAGACTCGACACCGCACAGAACAGACTGCCCCACAACAGCAGCACACTGTTTACGATCTCGCGACTCATCCGGTCTCCTCCTTTCGTGTAGATCCTAAAACCTACCCTTATTGTACACTTTTTCCCTTACGATTGCAATCCGGGCGCAGAAAAAGGGCATCCCACCCGTACACAGGCAGGACGCCCTTTCCTCAGAATCAAATCAGGACAGGATCATGCGGTCGTTTGCAAACTCGCCGCCGCTGGCGATCTGGAACTTGGCCAACAGGTCGGAGACTTGCAGATTCTTCTTCTCCTCCCCGGAGACATCGTAGATGATGTGGCCCTCGTACATCATGATGAGGCGGTTGCCGTACTTGATGGCATCCTTCATATTGTGGGTGATCATCATGGTGGTCAGGTGGTTCTCCTCCACGATCTTGGCCGAGAGGGTCAGCACCTTGAGCGCCGTCTTCGGGTCAAGGGCGGCGGTGTGCTCATCCAGCAGCAGGAGCTTGGGCTTGTTCATGGTCGCCATCAGCAGAGTCAGCGCCTGGCGCTGGCCGCCGGACAGCAGACCCACGCGGGCGGTCAGGCGGTCTTCCAGGCCCAGGTCCAGGCTCTTGAGCAGTTCGCGGTAGCGCTCCCGCTCGGCCTTGGTGATGCCGATCCGCAGGCCGCGCCGCTTGCCGCGCCGGGCGGCCAGGGCGAGGTTTTCTTCGATCTGCATGGTAGCGGCCGTGCCGGTCATGGGGTCCTGAAAGACGCGGCCGATGTAGGCGGCGCGCTGGTGCTCGCTCAGTTTGGTGACGTCGATGCCGTCGATCAAAATCTTACCCTCATCTATAGGCCAGACACCGGCCACCGCGTTCAGCATGGTGGATTTACCCGCACCGTTGCCGCCGATGACGGTGACGAAATCGCCCTCGTTCAGCTTCAGGTTCAGCCCGTTCAGGGCCGTTTTCTCATTGACGGTACCTGCATTGAAGGTCTTGGAGACATTCTGGATCTCAAGCATTTTTCGCACCCTCCTTCTTTTTTGCAGTCGGCTTTGCGAAGTACCGGCTCTTCCAGTAAGGCACCGCCAGGAAGATGGCCACCACGGAGGCGCTGAGCAGCTTGAGCAGGTTTGCGTCAAAGCCGAGGGTCAGCACCAGCTGGATGACGATGTAATAGATGATCGCACCCAGCGAAACGGACACCAGCTTGAGTGCAAAGTTCTGGAAGATGCGGCCAAACACAGCCTCACCGATGATGACAGCAGCCAGACCGATGACGATGGCACCGCGGCCCATGCTGACATCTGCAAAGCCCTGATACTGGCTCAGCAGCGCACCGGACAGTGCGACCAGACCATTGGAGACGGCCAGACCCAGCACCACATTGAAGCTGGTGTTGATGCCCTGTGCGCGGGACATGGCGGGGTTGGAGCCGGTGGCACGGATGCCGCAGCCCAGCTCGGTGCCGAAGAACCAGTACAGCACCCCGATGAGTGCCGCCGTGACGAGGATGACCATCACGATGGGGTTGTGCAGGGCAAATTCCTTGACCCAGCGCAGCGAGATGAGCAGGTCGTACTTGTCCACATTGATGGACTGGTTGGCCTTGCCCATGATCTTCAGGTTGATGGAATAGAGGGCCAGCTGAGTCAGGATGCCGGCAAGGATGGCCGGGATGCCCATAAAGGTATGGAGCAGGCCGGTGACCAGACCCGTGGCAAGCCCCGCCAGCAGCGCCACGAAGAGCGCCGCCCAGACGTTCATGCCGGAGAGCAGGCACATGACGCAGACCGCGCCGCCGGTGCCGAAGGAGCCGTCCACGGTCAGGTCTGCGACATCGAGGATGCGGTAGGTCAGGTACACACCAATGGCCATGATGCCCCAGATGAGGCCCTGTGCACAGGCGCCGGGCAGCGCACCGGGCAGGTTGGCAAGTCTAGCAAGCAGTTCCAAAATAAAACCTCCAAACGATACACTTTTTTCGTTCCCGCGTTCATACGGGAAAAGCGGAGAAGCGCATTTTCCGCTCTCCTCCGCTGTATTTTATCCGGTTTTCCGCAGCAGCGGAGCCTTTGCTCTGCCGCCCGCTGTGCGAATCACCCCTCGATGGCCTCGTAGCCTTCCGGAGCAGTCAGGCCCAGGTCCTCGCAGATGGTCTTGTTGTACTTCTTGGTCACATCGGTGTACTCGATGGGCATCTCCGAAATGTCGGCCTCGCCGGTCAGGATCTTGGCGGCCATCTCACCGGTGGTGTAGCCCAAGTCGTAGTAGCTGATGGACAGGGTGGCCACGCCGCAGCCGGAGCAGATGCCCTCTTCACCGGCGAACACGGGCTTCTTGGCCGGGCGGCAGATGCCGTCGATGATGCCGGTGTTGGCAGCGCAGGTATTGTCGGTGGGGACATAGACGGCGTCGTTCTCGTCCGCAGCCTTCTGGCAGACGGAAGCCAGGTCGTTGGAGTCGGAGAAGGAATACTGGGTGGCGGTGACACCGGCTGCCTCCAGATACTTCTGGACTTCATCCACCTGATACTGGCTGTTGGCCTCGGCGGAACAGTAGAGCAGGCCGACCTTCTTGGCGTCGGGCAGCCACTCAGTGATCATCTCCGCCTGCTGGTCCAGCGGGGCCAGGTCGGAAGTGCCGGAGACGTTGCCGCCCACGGTGCCGTCAAAGTCGGTCAGGCCCAGTGCCACGCCGTATTCGGTGACGGAGGTGCCCAGAATGGGAATGCTGTTGGTGGCAGCCTGTGCAGCCTGCAGAGCGGGCGTTGCATTTGCCATGATCAGGTCCACGCTTGCGGAGACAAAGCCGTTGGCGATGGTGGCGCAGGTCGCAGAGTCGTTCTGTGCATTCTGGAAATCGAACTTCACATTGTCGCCGAACTGCTCGGTCAGGGCGTCTTCAAAGCCCTGCGTTGCAGCGTCCAGAGCGGCATGCTCGACCAGCTGGCAGATGCCGATGGTATAGCTCTTGCCGTCAGCTGCGGCCGAAGCGGCCGTGGAAGCCACAGACGAAGCCGTGGAGGAGGCTGTGCTGGAGGTGGAACCGCCGCAGGCAGTCAGAGCAGCAGCTGCGCCGCAGACAGCGGCAGCAGACAGGAACGAACGACGAGTGATTTTACGCATAATGATTACTCCCTCAATTTCCGTTTTGCGGCCACAGGATGCCGCAGGAAAGCGTTTTCTCAAGCGGCTTTTTACGTCCGCTTTACACTCGTGAAGTATAGCACATTTCCTGCTCGAATACAATCCGTCCGCAGCCCAAGTTATCGATGGAAGTAATTTTATCGTTCGATTTTTTCAATGGATTTGTCAAAACGCGCGTTCCTGCGCCGTTGCAGCACGGACAACTTTTCGAGTTCCGCCTCCAGCCAGACGAGATTTTTCTCCAGTTGCGGCAGGAACGGCTGCGTGATCTCATATTGATAATAGAGCGCCTGCCACAATTTCTGCTGCATCCGCCGGAGGAAGACCGGTTCAAAGAGCGCTTCCAGCGCCTCCACCCGATCTTCCAACGCAAGGCAGGTCTGCGCCCAGCGCACATCCGTCGCCTCCCGCGCCGGGACATCGTACCGGGCCAGATAGTCCCCCACCTTTGCCTCAAACACCTGCCCGCCGCAGCGGGTGGGCTGCAAAAAGTAGCCGACCTCCCCTTCCCTGGTGATCTCCTGTGCCAGCGGATAGAGCGCACAGACCAGCGGTTCCGCCTCATGGATGGCGCAGTGGTCTTCGGTCAGGAAGGGGCAGTTGTTCCCCTCCTCCCGCACCGGAGCCAGCCGCAGCACCGGCAGACGGCTCACCTGCCCGATGGACGCCTTGCAGAACGCCCGCGCCACCGTCCGCGTCGGCAGCCGCAGCCGCGCCGCGATCCGCCACAGATCGAATCCGGACAGCACGATGTCCTCCCGCCCCCGGCAGCAATCCCCGCAGCCCGCGCAGGCAAACGAAAACGCCTCGTCCCGCCCCAGCAGCGGCACTTCGCGGGTAAAATCCACCCGCCCGCAGAGGTCGATCTGACTTTGTTTGAGCATCCTGGTTCTCCTCACTTCCGGTTTGACGGCCCGCCGGGGCCGTGCAGTTTTGATTGGACTTGCTTCCAGCTTACCGCACTTTTCCGGAAATTACAACCATTTTCATCCGCTTTCCTTCGCCGCCTCACAAAACTCCTTGACAAACTCTCCAAAAAGAGGTAAACTAACAGCGTCGCAAATCATCTTGTCAATATGGGCCTATAGCTCAGCTGGGAGCCCATGCGGTCCTTAAACAATCTGGAGTTATATACCACGCGCCCCCAAGCGGTTTTTGGGGGCTTAAATATGGGCTCGTAGCTCAGTTGGGAGTGCAAGCGTTGCATTCCCGATCTGGTGTTATAGCTCATTTGCCCCCATTAGAAATTGGGTGCTTTTTCGTGGGCTCGTAGCTCAGTTGGGAGAGCGTTCGGTTCGCATCCGAAAGGTCGAGGGTTCGACTCCCTTCGAGTCCATAAAACGCCGTATCGTTTAACACGATACGGCGTTTCTTTTTGTCTTTCTTTGCAAAATCGTGCATCATTCGTCTTAACAGCGCAAAATCGCGTGTGCAGCATTTTTAGGCACAATGCTTATGGTTTCACCTGCTGTTTTGTCTAAAACGACGATTCCGGCATTTGATGTACAACGCCCAACTTTTTGAGGATTTTGCGACTTATTTTTCTGATTTTTGCCCCGACCAGCCGTTGCTGCGTGACGCTTGAACTCCTCAAATTCGTCCAGCGGTACATTAAGAACGATCTCGATATTATAGTCGCGTCCGACACGCACTTCTTTGATAAACTGTTTCAGAATGGCCTGACGCCTTTCAAAACTAGCGCCCTTATAGGTGCTTGCCCATGTGAACAGATCACTGCAATTACGTTCAGCTTTCTGGTTTTGCTCCTCGATCTCCTTCAACTTCTTTTCCGAGTCTGCCAGATTGGTCTGTGCAATAAGCAGTGCTTCCTTGTTTTCATTGACCATCTGCTGGATCATCTCGCGGTCGAGTCCGCTTGTTCCTTGGATGACACGAATCATTTCCTTTTTTAACGCATCCTGTTCGTCAACCTTGGTCTGGACTTCCTCTTTCCAACGAGTTGCTTCCTTTTTGGCAGCATCCAAATCTTTACGCCGCATTTCTTCCAGAAGATTGCTCTTGGAGCACTCCAGAATTTCTTCAAATTTCATGCACACGATGCTTTCTACAACTGCGTCCAGTGTCGTCACACCATAACCGGACTGTCCATCGCACTGCCCCGGATGCCGAACATTAAAGTTGCAGCTATAACGATAACGCTTTTCTTTTACGACAGTACCATCTGCCCGAAGCCGAGTGCGTCCGCTGCTGGTAATATTCAAACGATTGCCGCAGTGGGCACAGAACACTTTACCACAAAGCAAGGCATGAGGACTGTACGAATCCGCATCCTCTCCCTTCTCTCTGCGGCGGGCATCCCGCAGCTCCTGAGCTTTTTCAAATACTTCCGGCTCGATGATCCGTAACTCAGGGCATTCTTTTTCAACGTTGCCATTGATAAGATAACCCGTGTATCCTTTGTTACGAATCATCCTGCCAATCGTAATATTAGGGATGTTTTTTCCATTGCGCCCCATAATATTGTGTTCGACAAGATAGTTGCAGATCCGTTTTGCTCCGTATCCCTCATAAACATACTTCTGAAAGATCAGGCGCACGATTGCCGCTTCTTCCTCGTCAATCTCCAAATCACAGACAGCTTGATTCTTTTTGTTCAAGCGACCTTTCTGGACACGCTTGTAGCCGAAAGCAACGATGCCGCCAGTGTAGTGACCTTCTTCCGTAAGCTGTTCTATACGGGTGCGAGTACGGATAGAGGTCTTGATGCTTTCGCCGGATGCCTGCCAGTAGCGGATGTAGTTCATCAGCTTATCGACATGGGAATCAAACCGCTGCTGGCCTTCATTTACGCTCCAGACCTCGACCCCTTGCTTCGTGAACCATTCCACGATAAAGGGCGTTTCGTCGTCACGCCGACCCAGACGGTCAAACATGAACACCAGCAGAACATCAAACTCTCCGGCAGCAGCAGCCTGCTGAAGCAGCTGGAGCTGATCGCGGTCTTTTGCAGATTTCTTGAAACCGGAAACGCCTTTTTCGGAAAACTCCTTGACGATTTCCCAGCCCTGCCGTTCTGCAAATTCGTGGCAGGCTTCTTTTTGCATGGGTATGTCATCCTTTTCGACCTGTCCAATGGTCGAAACACGGTATAAGGTATATACACGTTTTTTCATCGTTGTCACTCCTATGTAAACTAAAACAACGATACTGTGCGCACACTCGTTTGTTTGAATTGGTTGCTGCATCAACTGTACCATTATTTTAGTGCTGGACTATCCTTGTTGCAAGGATGTCGATTCAACTGTAATTCTTGGCTTCTTCGCGGAGGGTATCATGAATCAGTTTCTGAAGAACCTCCATACTGTCACCATCTTCTGCATAAGTGATTTTCACTTTGCAGCCATTAACGATGTACGAATCCTGCGCCACAGGAATCACATTCATATTGGTCATATCTAGCCCTTCTTTCAAAAGCAGCGATAGTGCGATATAATTATGTAATAAGAGGCACCTGTAGCTTGCAGATGCCCCTTGGCATAGGAAATATGTTTTAGAACTTCATCGGCAAGGCGTCCTTGCGGCCTTTGCCGTTGTAAGCCATGTAGATGGGAAAAACGTATTTCTTCCATCCGGGCAGCTTTGCAGGGTTATCTCTGCCAACACGGTAAATCTCCATGGGATGGACGCCGCCAAGCGCACGAACCAGCCGTTCCTCGCTGAACTCGCCGTGATACAGTTCCACAAAGTGCATCATACCTCGCAGGACAGATGCACGGAACGAATCAGGCTTGCCTCCCCAAGCTGCCACGATCAGCCGCAAAGCTTCGCAGTAGATCTTTTCGCCCATCTGGTTGTACAGCTTGAGCGCGGTGCCCACGCAGCTGATGCGGTAGTCGCTCAACTGCAAACTGTCATAGTTGAATGCCAGCCCCATCCGGTTGGTAGCAGCGAGAAATTCTTTGGAAGGAGCATCATCGCCCGCAACCTTTGCTCGCAGCTTGATGCCCGCAGACAAAGGGGCAGAATGGCCGTTCTGCTCGGCAAAGAGCAGGGCTTCCTGCTGTATGGTCATACCGGTGTAGACCTTGCAGAGAATCGGCAAGGCTCTGCCGCCGTTACGAAGGATGCGCGCTTCGATGGTGTGCTGGCCATCCACCACATAATACTTGCCGTTGCGGAAGCTGATCTTCGGCTCATTCGCAACGTATTCGTTGAAGTCAGCAGCAATCAGTTCCACCCGCTTGCGCTGCACACCCCGCTGGTAGATTTCACGGGGGTAGATCAGCTTACTGCTGTGAATCACCCTCATTTGGTAAGGCGGGGTGATATTGAAGGAAGCTGCAAAATTTTCAGTGTCATTCTTCAGGCGCATCTGATTTCCTCCTTAATTCGCCAAATGTATTTTTCAGCTTCGGTCAAAATCTCAGTCACTTGCTTCTTACGCTTCGGGCTGGTGAGCAAGCTGGGATTAAAGGTGAAGCTGTATTCAAGCCGCTGGATCATTGCGTGAACAGCGGATTGCAGTTCGGTGTATAACATCATTTCTTCGACTGTTCCTGCATCCTCAAAATCGGATTTGATAGGAGTGTAGGGATAGACAGGCGGCTTACCGTCAACTACTTCTGGCGGTGCGTAAGCCGCCGTAGAGCGGATGATAGGTTTGAGCTTTTGGATACTCCCCATCGGGTTCAGTGCAAGACTGATTTTTACAGCATCATCGACCCGGCTCATTTCTTCCGGGGTGAGGTGCCCTGCAAAATTCTGGACACGGCTCTTGTCGATGGTGAAAATCTGTTCGGCCTGAACAATGGACGGCTCCAGCCCCTCCGGTTCCACCAGACAATGCGTCGGCTGCGTAGCTTTCTTTTCTGTCTTACTTGTCAAAGTCGCAACGATCAATGTCGGTGAACAGGAGTTTCCCACATCATTTTGCAGGATGACCGCCGGACGGGTTCCGCTTTGTTCGGAACCTGTGCGGTTGTCAAGTCGAACGAAGTAGATGTCTCCGCGTTGGAATTTCAAAGTAGATTCCAAATTGCGAAACCTCCGTTTGGATATGTAAGAAACCCGCTGCACCTCCTAGGCAGCGGGCTTCTATTGAAGTATGGGAGCAATTCTTTTTATACGATACACATCATCTCCTTCGATGACTGAGATAAAGCACCGGTATCAACGGTGCATTACAACATAATCGTAACCACGCCGGGTCTGACAGACAGTGCAAGTATCCATGCTGTTATCTGCACTCGGCACGATAGCAATTTTGAAAGCCTTGGCTTCTACGAAATGTCGCAGACAGGTTGCACAGAGGGTTCTGATGGACTTAATCATTTCCGGGGTCAGTTCCATCTCCTCATAAATTTCCTGTTCGCGCACCGTAGGATTCAACTCGTCCATTTGAGTAGTCCTCCGTGTTAGTAAAGGTGATTAGCGGATAAATATGTAAAAGAACAGGAGTGACCGGAGACCGAAAACAGCATCCGGTCACTCCTGATAAAATATGTTCAGGTCTCGCATATTCGCCCTCGGCCCCCTGCGAGTGGGGCATAAACATCTGGCAGCGGACTTGTACCGCTTCATTGGCATTTCAGCCACCCCGTCTGCTTTG
>ENA-UEOR01002416-UEOR01002416.1-human-gut-metagenome-genome-assembly--contig:-NODE-2416-length-10171-cov-30.361700_pt1 | contig 10171 bp, 9 predicted proteins | sample MGYA00242887_ERZ507890 | MGnify/ENA primary metagenome ERZ507890 (study PRJEB26167, sample SAMN06115431) | human gut metagenome | host: Homo sapiens | place: China:Guizhou | collected 2014-10-21...
GTGGTGTAATCATATTCTTGTAACATGATTGTCATGTCAAAGTTCTTTGGGTTCCACTTTTGATGTTTGACTTTGATACGAATGAAAAAGATCTGTTCGAATCCTCTAACACAAGTGATAATACTACCTATGTGATCATTCAAAATGGCTCTAATGGCAGATATTACAAAATACATCTATTAAATTCAGAGAAGAAAGCTTATAAGATTGAACGAAATTTTAATTATAGCATTATAATCAAAGGATTTACAGGTGAGAGCAATAGTGGTGCCGAATCATTGGAGGATGCGAAGAAGAGCGCTCCTTCTAATGACTTGTATGCGGAGATATTGAAAGAATCCCCAATTATTTCAGACGCGAATGGAAATCGTTTGGTGGTGGATAAACTGATTCATCTATTTACATCATCTTCAAATTTAAGTGTACAAGCCAATTACTATCCCAATGGATTGTCTACGGCAAATAATACGGACATGAGCGTTTCCATATTGGAAGATCAGGGAAATATCTTATCGAACTTGAATATAACGAACGGGTTAATAACCGCAAAGGTCGCTCACGTGGAAAAGGGAAGTCAAACGGCGAAGATTCGAGTGAGCAAAGGTGTCTTGTCCCGGGAGATAACTGTCATTGCTTCTGAGATGTATACATTTAATCCATATACGCCCCTAATCTATTATGCGGGCAAAGATCAGAAAATCGACTTGTCATTCACTATTCCTTCAGACTATCCGAGTTTCCCGGTAGAGTGTAAGATTCATGCTACGAAACTTTATCCCGTGGGTGATGATCAGAATATGTTGATCGTATATGAGGATAATACGTATTATTATATCTATGAAGCCGTGTCTTCTGGTCCTCAAACCGTGTCGTTTAAAACGAGTGTCGATAACAGCAATGGAATTGTGACTATAGAAAATGAGAATTTTCAGACAGCTAATATAAATGTAAAGAGCACGAAGGATTTCCCGATAAATGGATCTGCATCATATTATCGTAATAATTGGGGGTGGAACTGGGGCTCTGTAGGTAAGAATTCGCGGATTTCATACGCTATCGATGGAGGAATATCTGGAAATATATCAGCCACGGATGATGAGGGTAGTTATTCTATGGCAAGCTCTATTTTGGAGAAAGTTGACGATAATGCGACAATAACGTTCTCTTATAAAAATAGTAAAGATTATACGGTCTCGATGTCTGTAAGTGATTACAAGAAGAATCCGAATATCAATTTATTACCGGCAATGACTGGTTCTATAGAATATGGATATTATTGGGGGTGGAGCTGGGAGAGTATTTATGGAGGTCTTTGGCATGGATGCCATGCTTGAGATGTCTGAGAATGATTACAACAAAAACGTCATCAATACATGGAAGGAGTTTGCAGCAGAAGGGGAAAAGCACAAGATAAATCTGGTGCTGGATCCGAAAAAGGTGCAGACCAAAAAGAGTCTGCTCAATTATCTGATTCCTCAGACACCGAAGAAGCTTAAGGTGGTATTTTTGTATCCGAGAGAGCCAAAGACATCTGCATGGCTGTATTCGCATGAGCTTGGGCGTATGTATCTTGATGAAACCTTTTCAGACAAACTGGAGACAGAATATGTGGCAGGTGTAGATGAGAACAATGTGGAGCAGGTGCTTGAAGATATCATAAAGTCCGGTGCCGATATAGTTTTTTGTGTGGGACCGCAGATGATGCCAAACAGCTTAAAGGTGGCTGTTGAGCATCCGGAGGTTTATATACTCAACTGTTCGCTGAATGCGCCTCATCCTTATATCAGAACATACTATGGACGTATGTATGAGGCAAAGTTTCTCGCAGGAATGATAGCAGGAGCTGTCACAGACAATGAAAGGGTTGCATATATTGCAGACTACCCGATATATGGCATGATTGCCAATATCAACGCGTTTGCTCTGGGAGTTGCAAGTGTGAATCCAAGGGCAAAGGTATATCTGGCATGGTCAAAGACAAAGGATTATGACAGGAATAAATTCCTCACAGAAAATGACCTCCATTATGTATCAGATCAGGATATTATCACTCCGAATGACGCGTCCAGATATTTTGGCCTGTATAAGCTGCAGGATGGACAGGCATTAAACCTTGCCATGCCTATATGGAACTGGGGAGTGTTTTATGAGAAGCTTTTGCAGAGCGTACTTGCAGGCTCCTACAAGGCTGAAGGACAGGAACAGGTTAAGGCACTTAATTACTGGTGGGGCATGTCTGCAGGTGTTATTGACCTGATTTGTTCAAAGCATGTACCTTATGGAGTGAAAAGGCTTGCGGATCATTTAAAGAGCGATATCACAAAGGGTGAGGTTGTGCCGTTCTTTGGACAGATATATAATCAGAAGGGCGAGCTTAAAAACAAAGGTGAGCACGAGATGAAACCGTCTGATATCATGAAAATGGACTGGCTTGTAGATAATGTTGTAGGTAGTATTCCGCCTATGAGTGAGTTTGTTGACAATGCAAAGATGGTGGTTGAACTAAAGGGTGTAGAGGAAAATAAACTGTAATGAAGATACTATTCTTAGCTGATGAAGAGTCGAAAATGTACTGGGAATACTTTAAGAAAGAGGATTTTAAAGGAATTGATATTATTGTATCATGTGGAGACTTAAACCCGAGCTATCTATCCTTTCTGACAACGATGGTTGGAGTCCCTCTTTTGTATGTGCATGGCAATCACGATGACAAATACAATGTAAAGCCGCCGGAAGGCTGCATATGCATTGAGGATGAGATTTACGAATATGAGGGTGTACGGTTTCTTGGCCTGGGAGGCTCAAACCGCTATAAACCGGGAGAAAATCAGTATACTCAGAAGGAGATGACAAAGCGTGTTAAGAAGCTGTGGTGGAAGCTTAAACGTAAAAACGGCTTTGATGTGCTTGTCACCCATTCGCCGGCAAAGGGACTGCATGATGGTGAGGATACATGTCATACAGGCTTTGATGTGTTTAACAGGCTTATTGAGCAGTATAAGCCAAGGTATTTTGTGCATGGACATGTTCATATGAGTTACGGCAGGCAGTTTGTCAGGCTTGACAAGGTGGGAGAAACTACTGTTATCAATGCATACGAGAAATATATTGTTGAAATATAGAATATTTCTGCCGGATTAAGAGTTTGTTTGTAGATATTTACCAAATTTAAGAAAATATTTATCACATGGCTATATTTAGGACACAATTAAGTGTTACTATAATATCATCAAAAGGAGCTGTTGTATTTCAACTATGTGTTGGGGTACACTCAGTTCCGACTAAAAATTATTCATGTGCACAGAATTGACGTCGCATATGCTTTTCCTCATATACATTGAATGCCACAGGCTTTATGTCTGTGGCATTCAATATATAAAATAACTATTTCTTTAAATAAGCTGATGACGGGAATTGAACCCGTGACCCCTTCCTTACCAAGGAAGTGCTCTACCTCTGAGCCACATCAGCAACTATCAACTTGCTAAGTTTACTATATACATCAGCATTTGTCAAGCCACTTTGAATTAAAATATAATTTTATGTGAGTCAGAATACAATTTATTATGAATTATAGTATGCCATAACCTTTGCTACATAGTTCTGAGTTTCTTTAAATGGCGGAATGCCGCCATATTTGGCTACGTTGCCGGAGCCTGCATTGTAGGCAGCTAAGGCCAGTGATTTGTCACCATTATACTGGGTGAGCTTTTCACTTATGTACCTGGCGCCACCCATGATATTCTGGTATGGGTCGTAGGCGTTTGTGACACCAAGTGAGGCAGCGGTCTGTGGCATGAGCTGCATGATACCCATGGCACCTGAACGGCTGGTGCACTCTGTGGAGAAGTCAGACTCGCACTTGGCGATAGCCTTAAGGAATTTGGCATCCACACCGTATTTTGAGGCAGCCTCATTAAAAATTGCATCAAGATCGGCAGAGCATGACAAACCGGAAGCTTCAAGCTTTACAGAGCCACTGTTTATTGCTGGAGAAACGGAATAAGCCGCTGTATTATTAATTGCGGCAGGCTGCTGGGCGGTATTGCTACAAAGCTCTATATTTATGCCGTTTTGATCAAAGAAGCGCTGTACAAGCGACATATCAACAGAGCCACCGTTACTTTGTGAAATCAGCTTGTCGATGGCAACGGCAGCCTCAGCTTTTTTAGCATCATCAAGCACCAGACCAAAATCAGCACCGGTGCTATCGCCGGGCGCATTAACTTGACCGGTAGTTATATTATTTTTTGGTGTATTATCAATATACTGAAGTACTTTAATGTTCATTTTCCTGTTTCCCTTTATATCTTAATTTAAATAGTTATATCAGTTTTGAATAGTTATATCAACTATACTTAAAAAAGTAAAGACATTTACCTAATGAGAAATTATACCATAAAAATTCTTGAAAATATACCCATTTTGTTGTAGCATATGTTTTAGTACACTTTACTATGTAAAAGTTAGGAGATAAACATGAAAAAGACACCATTTGTGACAAAACAACAGGTAGAGGAGATTGTTAAACAATTTCCTACACCATTTCATTTATATGACGAGGCTGGCATCCGTGCCAACGCGCAGGCTGTAAAGGATGCATTTGCATGGAATCCGGGTTTTAGAGAGTATTTTGCTGTAAAGGCTACCCCAAACCCATATCTGCTCAAGATTTTAAAGGATTATGACATGGGCTGTGACTGCTCATCATACACAGAGCTTATGCTTGCAAAGTCATGCGGCTTCGACGGAGAGCATATCATGTTTTCATCAAATGATACACCGGCAGAGGAATTTGCATATGCAGACAAGCTTGGTGCTATCATCAATCTCGATGATTTCACACATATTGATTTTTTGGAGGAAACAATCGGACATATTCCGGAGACAATAAGCTGCAGATATAATCCGGGTGGAGTGTTCACACTGTCAAACGGTATTATGGACAATCCGGGAGACTCCAAGTATGGAATGACAAAGGAACAGCTTTTTGAGGCATTCAAAATTCTTAAGTCAAAAGGCGCTAAATACTTTGGCGTGCATGCATTCCTGGCAAGCAATACAGTAACCAACGAGTATTATCCACAGCTTGCAAAGGAGCTTTTTGAGCTGGTTGTTGAGCTTAAAAATGAGACCGGCTGCGATATTAGATTTGTAAATCTTTCAGGTGGAGTTGGCGTGGCTTATAAGCCGGATCAGACACCAAACGATATATCAGTTATCGGCGCCGGTGTACATAAGGTGTACGATGAGGTTTTGGTACCGGCAGGAATGGGCGATGTGGCTATTTACACAGAGATGGGACGTTTTATGATGGCTCCGTATGGCTGTCTTGTGACAAAGGCTATCCATGAGAAGCATATCTACAAGGAGTATATAGGAGTAGATGCGTGTGCGGCAAACCTTATGAGACCGGCTATTTACGGCTCATACCATCATATCACAGTGCTCGGCAAGGAGGATGCACCTTGTGACCATACATATGATGTGGTAGGCTCACTCTGTGAGAACTGTGACAAGTTTGCAATTGACAGACAGCTTCCGAAGATTGATATGGGAGACTATCTGGTAATCCATGATACAGGAGCACACGGCTTTTCAATGGGCTACAATTACAACGGACGACTTCGCTCAGCAGAGATATTGCTCGAAAGCAATGGAGAGGCAAAACTCATCAGAAGAGCAGAAACTCCGGCAGACTACTTTGCAACCTTTGACTGCTTTGATGATATTAAAATAACAGAGTAATCTGCTAGCGCACCTTGCAGAGCACGTGTCCGAATTTTATCCATTTGCTCATATCATCAACATTATCGCTGTCGACATAAAAGGTCTCACCGTAATTGTTGATTGGTGTGAGCTCACATGGGTTTTTCTGATGCAGTTTTCTGATGTATGCACGCTTGTTCTGTGCGTTGATAAAGATACCGGTATCGCCGTCGCGGATTGGGTTTCGACTGATTAGAAGTATATCGCCTTTATTATATACAGGATGTAGATGATTGCTTGTGATGCGGATTCCGATGTGAAGGGCATCACCGAAGGCTTTTCTGTAATTTGAAACATCAAGCTTTTCGACATTGTAGGAGTCCAAAATCATGCCGTCGGTCATATTGCCTGTCGGGATGAGGACGGAAATCAGATCCTCCGTATGACAGCTTTCATCCTTGTAGGCAGATAGCGCAAGCTCAGTGTCTATAATCGAGTCTATAAGTATGCGCTGGCTTTTGGAAAGCTTTTTGATGCGCTTTACAAGGTTTATTACATCATCATTGAAGCCTGTTAGTTCGCAGGAAAACCGTCCTGTCAGCTTGTATATCAGGTAAGCGGTGTAGACGTCTATACGAGAGGATTCTCCGTTTGCTATCCGCTTGTAGGTGGAGAGTGACATATCAAGTGCTTTTGCAAACTGTGCCTGGGACATACCAAGCTTTATGCGTTCGCGCTCAATATTTGTCGATATGTTATTTACTATTTCAAGTCGGTTCATTTATGAGCTAATCTCCCTTCTTTTTAAAAAAATAAACTCCAAATTTGGTCAAGTATTGACATGCGCAATACACTATAATGGTTATTGTTGAAACATAAATAAATATATAAGAAACGTCAATTACTGTCAAATTAGAATGTTTGTTATATAAAAAGGGAGGTGTCCTGAAACTTAATTAGTGTAAGCTGAATGCAGCTTACACTTTTTTTATTTAAACAAATGCAGCTTTATTTATAATAAATATCAAAAAACTTTTTTGAAATAAATGTGTCTGAGGCATTGATTAGAGCACCGCTAATTGGTACAATGTTTTATTATATACAAAAGAGCAGGTGAATATATGTCGCTAAGTTTTAGAAAGTGGCGGGAAATGGCGCTGACTGACTACCCGGTAGTGAGTGATAAGTACTACAAGAAGGTGTACGAAAACATAGCCACAGATCCGCAGACAGGTGAGAGCATACTTGTACAGCTTACATTGCAGGGAGTTTTGGATAAGTGCGAGGGTACTAATTTTGAGGAGCCAATCAGAAAGTGCATTATGAAGTGTGTATACACGGGTTGTAAGCTTGAAAAGGAAATAAATAAGGTGATGAATCAGTATTATGAGGTCTAGATATAAATGAATGATATAGCAATTGATAAAGAACACTTACACTATTTGGAACAGTTGTCGGAGATGTATCCGACAATAGGCAAGGCATCATCTGAGATTATCAATCTGCAGGCTATTTTAAACCTGCCAAAGGGCACAGAGCACTTTGTATCTGATGTGCATGGTGAGTATGAAGCCTTTTCCCATGTGCTGAAAAATGGTTCTGGGGCTGTAAGAAAGAAGATAGATGATGTATTTGGTCTGGCGATGAACAAGGCTGACAAGGCTGCGCTTGCAACACTCATCTACTACCCAAGGGAAAAGATGGAGCTTATTAAGCAGGACGAGCCGGATATGGATTCGTGGTATAAGACGACTCTTTATAAGCTGATAGAGGTGTGCAAGACCGTTTCATCAAAGTATACGCGCTCCAAGGTGAGAAAAGCTTTGCCGGAGGAGTATGCATATGTTATAGAGGAGCTCATCACAGAAAAGCCGGAAGTGTTAAACAAGGAGGCTTACTACGAGTCAATCATCAATACAACAGTGGAGCTGGGCACTGCGGAGGAGTTTATAGTGGTGCTTTCAGAGCTTATTCAGAGACTTGCTGTTGACCATCTGCATGTGCTTGGTGATATATATGACAGGGGAGCGGGGCCACATCTGATAATGGACAGGCTGTGCAGATATCACTCGCTGGATATACAGTGGGGCAATCACGATATTATCTGGATGGGGGCAGCAGCAGGAAATCCTGCATGTATTGCAACTGTTGTCAGAAACAGTATCAGATATGGTAATCTGGACGTGGTCGAGGAGGGCTATGGCATAAATATGCTTCCGCTTGCTACGTTTGCACTGAAGGCTTACAAGGATGACCCATGCACCAGATTTGTGTTTAAGGTGGCTCCAAGTGGTGCAGATAATATGGAGAGTGATCTGATAAAGAAGATGCACAAGGCCATTGCCATCATACGTTTCAAGCTGGAGGGACAGCTCATTAAGAAGTGGCCTGAGTATGGCATGAAGGAACGATTGCTTTTGGAACATATTGATTATGAACAGGGCACTATAGAGCTTGAGGGCAGAACTTATAAGCTTCTTGATACAAGCTTTCCGACAATTGACCCGGCTGATCCTTACAGGCTGACAGAGGGGGAAGAGGAAGTCATACAGAGGCTCAGGAGCTCGTTTATTCATTGCGAGAAGCTTAAAAACCACGTTGGGCTGCTGCTTAAAAAAGGCAGCATGTACAAGGTATATAATGGCAATCTGCTTTTCCACGGATGCATCCCGATGGAGGAGGATGGAAGCTTCGCAAAGGTAAATATCTACGGTAAAGAGTATAGTGGCAAGGCTTTGTTTGATATACTGGAGACTTACGTCAGAAAGGCTTTTTTCTCGGACGACAGGCTGGAAAGACAAAAGGGCAGCGATATCATGTGGTACATATGGACAGCACCATATTCTCCGCTTTATGGCAGAAATAAGATGGCTACGTTTGAGAGATATTTTATAGATGACGATGATATGAAAATAGAAAAGAAAAACTTTTATTATGAGTATATAAACAAGCCTGAGTGTGCGCAGCGTATACTCGAGGAGTTTGGTTTGCATGATAAAAGAGACCATATCATAAACGGACATGTTCCTGTGCACAGATTAAGAGGTGAAAGCCCTGTGAAGTGCGACGGCAGAGTGATAGTCATAGATGGTGGTTTTTCAAAGGCGTACCGCAGGCGGACAGGCATCGCGGGATATACCTTGATTTACAATTCATATGGGCTGACATTGACAGCACATGAGCCGTTTGAATCACCGGAGACGGCAGTAAGGGATGAGAGGGATATCGTATCAAGGCGTGAGGCTGTAGAGGTACTTGATAAGAGAATACTTGTCGGAGATACGGATGCCGGAATAAAGATGAAGGAAAAGATAGCTGATCTAAAGCATCTCATTGCGGCATATCGTTCGGGTGAGTACATATTCCATGTACCATGCCGGAGAACCGGTGAAAGTAACTTATGAGCGGGATGGAGAACGTTACACAACGGAACTCACTCCAAAATATGATGAGACCACCGGAAGATATTTATATGGATTTATTGGAATGGCAGCCAGAGAGAAGACAACAAACAATGTATTCACGCTGGCAAAATACAGTGCTTACGAGGTGGAGTACTGGATCTATACGACACTTGGAAGCTTAAAGATGCTCTTTACCGGAGGCGTTACCGTCAATGATATGAGTGGTCCGGTAGGAATTGTCAGTGCAATCGGAGACAGCTATGAGCAGAGTGTTTCCTACGGCTACTTCTATGCATTCCTGCAAATGCTGTATATCAGTATCCTGCTTTCTGCGAACCTTGGTGTCATGAACCTTCTGCCACTCCCGGCACTCGACGGTGGAAGACTTGTATTTTTGCTGGTAGAGGCGATCCGTGGCAAAAAAGTTGACCCGGAAAAAGAGGGCATGGTACATTTTGCCGGTATCATGATATTGTTTGCACTCATGATACTGATCATGTTTAACGACATTCGTAAGTTGTTTATATAGATTAGAAAAAGTTTCGCAATTATCCAGTAAGAATTTATACGAAAGGGAGAAGAACTATGACAAAAACAGTGAAGATCGGCAACCGCATCATTGGCGGCGGCAACCCGATTTTGATCCAGTCTATGACCAATACAAAAACCGAGAATGTGGAGGCAACTGCCGCACAGATCAATCAGCTTACAGCTGCCGGATGTGATATCATCCGCTGTGCAGTGCCTACGATGGATGCAGCGAAGGCATTAAAGGAGATAAAAAAACAGGTGCAGATTCCGGTCGTTGCAGACATTCATTTTGACTATCGTCTTGCAATTGCAGCAATGGAGAATGGAGCAGACAAAATCCGCATCAATCCGGGAAATATCGGAAGCACAGAGCGTGTGAAGGCTGTGGTGGATGTCGCAAAAGAGCGCAACATTCCAATCCGTGTAGGGGTAAACAGTGGTTCCTTAGAAAAAAATCTGGCAGAGAAGAGTAAAAACTATTTTGTATTGACACCTGCTGATACTGTTCTGGCCTTTACTTGTCAGTT
>ENA-UEOR01002417-UEOR01002417.1-human-gut-metagenome-genome-assembly--contig:-NODE-2417-length-10171-cov-4.752724_pt1 | contig 10171 bp, 6 predicted proteins | sample MGYA00242887_ERZ507890 | MGnify/ENA primary metagenome ERZ507890 (study PRJEB26167, sample SAMN06115431) | human gut metagenome | host: Homo sapiens | place: China:Guizhou | collected 2014-10-21...
ATTTTACAAGCGAAAAATGAATAATAATTGGGTACTGTCAAATAATGATTGCTTAGAACTTTAATCTTGCAAATTCAATACGACAGACAACCCTAAGGCAGAATTGGTGTATCGTTCCGAAGCCGGACCGATAGGAGCCAATGGAGGAGCGACTCTCGTCGATGCAAAATATTTCTACTGTATTACCTATACAAAATTAAGCGGTACGACGATAAGCAACGAATTGATTTGTTACGACATCGAATCGTGGACAGAGGTAAGCCGTAAAGCTATACCTTTAACGACTATTTCCACCGACATGACTTGGAATCCGGCAGACCAAAAAGTGTACGGAGCCTTCTACAACACGACTAAAAACGGTTATGTATTCGGAACTCTCGACCTTGAAACCGGTGCAGTAAACAAACTATCGGATATCACTCTGCAAGACGACAAGGGATATCCTGCCGGATTCGTAGTCATAGCAGCCAATTCCATCGGTGAAGTATATGGCATTTCCCAAATGGGAGATTTATACAAATTCAATACCGAAGACGGCTCATATAGCCTTATCGGAGCTACCGGATACACACCTCTTTACCAACAAAGCGGATGCTTCGACTTCACGACCAAGCAACTTTATTGGGCAGCCTGCAACGAAAATTCCTCCGGTATTTATCAAGTAAACACCGATACGGGAGAGGCTACACTACTCGGGTCCTTTAACGATTTGGAAGAATTTGTGGGACTATATTCCCTAAGTCCTAACGCAGACCTCGAAGGGCCGGGAAGCGTTACCGACATCGACATCGCATTCGAAGGAGCAGCCCTTTCAGGTACAATAACTTTCAAACTCCCCACTACGACTGTCAGTGGTAACAAACTCTCCGGCGATATAAACTACACCGTTGAAATAGACGATGAAACCCTTTCGTCAGGCACATCGACCGCCGGTTCGCTTGTCGAACTGCCGATAACCCTATCCGAAGGGAATCACACTTTGGGAATCACGACACATACAATACATGGCACAGGTCCGGCTTACAAGGCCTCATTCTATGTCGGCACAGATACTCCGGCAACGGTCACAGGAATCACGGTCAACCGAGAAAGCGACAATGTAACAATCGCATGGGAAGCAGTAACGAAGGGTCAACATGGAGGATACGTAGATATAAGCCTATTGACTTATAACGTCATACGCAAACCCGACAACAAGATTATCGCTACCCGAACAACCGAAACGACCGTCACGGATACAGAGCTACCTCTCATTCTGAGTGAATACACATACGAAATCATAGTCTCAGACGGCACTCGACAAAGTGATCCCGCTCTATCCGACGGAATAATGCTCGGTTCATATCTCGAACCACCTTACAACCATTCGTTCAAGTCGATGGATAGTTTCGACCAATATACTATCATCAATGCCAACGAGGACGACAAAGCATGGACGGCAACGGTCAACGGTGCACAACTCAATTATAGCCGCACACTCGCCGCCGACGACTGGATCGTCTCTCCGGCCATGAAGTTGAAAGCGGGTTTCCTATATACCCTCATCTTAAAAGGACGTTCCAGTAGCGCCACTTACAAAGAACGGTTTGAAGTAAAATACGGGACAGAAGCAACAGCCGACGCTTTGACAAACGTCATTATAGAACCTAATTTCTTCACAACCTCGAAAGAAGAGACCTTCCAAGCTGTATTCTCGCCTCAATCCGACGGAACATATTATATAGGTATTCACGGTATCAGCGATAAATACATGGGGTCGTTATATATCTATTCCATCGAAATTACAGAGCCGATCAACGCGCTTGCCCCAGCAGCGACAGACGAAATGAACGCTGTTGCCGCTCCCGAAGGAGCGCTCGGAGCGACCATATCGGCGACCGCCCCCTCTAAGCGAGCCGATGGCAGCAACTTGACAACAATCGCCAAAGCCGAAATTTGGAACAAAACAAAAGAAAGACTTGTAGGAAGCATCGACAATCCACAACCCGGTAGCGAAGTATCCATAACCGATACTCAGGCTGCTAACGGATTCAATACCTACTCGATCGCATTCTTTAATGAGGCTGGAAAAGGATACGAAACAGAATGCAATGCATACATCGGGATAGACATTCCCACCGCTGTTATAAACCCACACGTAGTACAAGCCGGAGACAAGGCAGTACTTACATGGGAAGCACCTGTGACAGGTATCAACGGCGGTTACATCGACCCCGAAAAACTAACCTACCAGATTTCGCAATTGCAGCCGATGTCTGTTTCGACTGCCACCGAAATAACCGGACTTACCTATACCGACGAATCATTGAACGCCGATTCGGGACAAATGCTTCTAAGTTATCAAATAAGCGCAAAAAGTATCGCAGGCGAGGGCGAAGCCACACCTACCAACTCCATACTTTTCGGGACTCCCTATCCGGCTCCATTCACAGAGTCTTGGCCTGAGGGTAAAACCGAAAACGACCCGTGGGCAATCGACATCGTCGAAAAAGGATATGGCGATTGGTCGGTAACACAGACCAGTTTCTCCACAATATTGGGAGCACAAGACGGCGATGACGGTTGGATATCGTTCAGCGGACCCGGCTCGTACCGACTGGTTTCTCCCAAAATAAACGTCGCTACACTCGAAAATCCGGTGTTGAAAATATGGGTAAATAATCCCGACGGGTTATCCGAGATTCATATTCAGGCAAGTGTCGATTTAGGTACAAATTGGACAACGCTTCTCGAAATCAACAGCGCAGACAATAATATATGGAAATGCCACGCCATCGACCTTAGTAACTATCGCAACGCAGACTTCCTGCAAATAGGTATTCTCGGAGCAACCGAAGATTGGGGCGCCGAAAGCGTCATGATCGATAACCTGCGAATTTTCGACCAACTGGCAAACGATCTTGTTCTGAATGGATTTACAGGTCCCGAATCGGTTATCGGGGCAAAGCCGGCAGACTATTCTGTCAAGATATATAACGATGGAACCAATGAGGCTACCGACTACAAAGTATGTATCTATTCGGGAGACAAACTCATTGCGGAACAAAACGGTAAACCCATACGATCCGATGCCTACGAGACTTTCGATTTCGTCCTTTCGTCACCGGTAAACAGTACGGTCTTCGACCTCACTGCAAAAATAGAATTCGATGGCGATCTCGACACAGACAACAACTCGGCTGCACTGTCGGTCGCAGTCGAACGACCCAAATATCCCACCATCGACAACCTCAGTGCCGAAGATAACGACAACTCGGTATCGCTCACATGGAGCAGACCCGCTTTATCCTGTATCCCCGATCCCGCTACCGACGACATCGAAAGTTACGAAGAGTGGAGTATCGGCGGAATTGACGACAGTAATCGTACCGGAACCATCGGAGACTACACGGTGTACGACAACGATGGTCAAACGACGGCCAAGATAAACGCATGGGCTCCCCAATACCCGAACAGCGAAGCGAAAATGGCATTCCAAGTCATGAGTACGAACTCCGAATCTCTGTCACAACAATTGACTTTCTATGGCCTCACCGCTCACTCGGGCAAACAATTGTTCGCTTGTTGGAGTACTATGGGAGGAGCTGCCAACGACGATTACCTGATATTACCCGAGCTTAAAGATGGCAATAGAAGTATCAGTTTCTGGGCTCGCTCAATTCCTTTTATGTATGGAGGAGAAGGCTATGACAAGTTCGAGATCGTGTACTCGACCGGCAACAACGACATCGACAACTTCGTAATCCTCGAAGGTAGCGAAACAATCGTCCCCGATGGATTGGAGCGAGATCCTGAAAACGGATACAACAAATACAGCTTCGAACTGCCGGACAATGCCAAATATGTCGCAATCCACTGTATATCTTCGGGCAAAATCGGTTTGCTCATCGACGATATAGAGTTTATTGCAGCCAATATGCCCGATGAAACGCTTATCCTCAATGGATATAACCTGTATCGCAATGGCGAACTGTACAAACAACTCCCGGCGACCGAGGGCTATACCGACACGGAAATAGAAAAAGGAAACATTTATACCTACAATGTCACGGCCGTATTCGATAAAGGAGAATCGCCATATTCCAACACGGTTACGGTAGATAGGTCTCAATCGGGTATCGATGAGACATCTGGAAACCCGATAAAAGTATATGCCGCCGGCCACACGATCGTCATTGAAAATGTCGATAACCGGCAAGCCGAAATATTCAAAATAGACGGTAGCAAAATTTTCGACGAGATTATTTCTTACAAAGACCGGATTCGCGTTGAAACCGGCATATATATTGTTCGCATCGATGGAAAATCGTTCAAAGTCATAGTCCGATAAATCGTTCGACTGATCGATTATCCTTATTCATAAAGGCTAAACCCTTTTCAGGGTTTAGCCTTTATGCTATCGGCGAACAAGCACACGTCAAGTTTTATTACCCTTCATTCACACCTTTTTTGCCTGTTCCGAAAGTCCGAATAAAAAAAGTACTTATATTTGTAGAACATAAAAACAGAGGCGAAGCGACACGACATCATAAATTTATATGTCGTCTGCACAATCTGTTTCGACAAATACACTAACAATACCTATATGGACAGTACAGCGCTTTCGAGATCAGACAGCATAGTTCTCATTCCCACTTACAATGAGAAAGAAAACATTGCCGCAATTATCCATGCCGTATTCGAACTTCCCCGTCAGTTCCATATACTCATCATCGACGACAACTCCCCCGACGGAACAGGAGCAATTGTCAAAGATTTACAAAAACAATTTCCGGGCGCTCTCCACCTCATGGAACGAACCGGGAAACAAGGGCTAGGAACAGCCTATATTGCAGGATTCAAGTGGGCTATCGAACACCGATACGAATATATTTTCGAGATGGACGCCGATTTCTCCCACAACCCCAAAGACCTGATGAATCTGTTGGCCGCTTGCAAAACCGGTGGTGCGGATATGGCTATCGGTTCCCGCTACGTCACGGGAGTGAACGTAGTTAATTGGCCTATGGGAAGAGTCATGATGTCCTATTTCGCATCAAAGTATGTGCGTTTCGTCACCGGTATGAAAATACACGACACGACCGCAGGATTCGTTTGTTACCGACGTCGGGTACTCGAAACGATCGGACTCGATTCAATCCGATTCAAAGGATATGCCTTTCAAATCGAAATGAAATTCACGACCTACAAATACGGATTCACCATTAAAGAAGTACCCATTATATTCATTAACCGAGTATTGGGTGAAAGTAAAATGAACACCAGCATATTCGGTGAAGCCGTATTCGGAGTCATCAGATTAAAAATAAACAGTTGGTTCCGCAAATACCCCAAGCAGGGAAATTAACCGCCGACGCCTCAAAAGACAACCGGTCATGTGCAGAACAATCATTACAAACGGAACAATCGTAAACGATGGAGAACATTTCATCGGGAGCATCATCGTCAAAGGAGAGTTTATCGAATCCGTCATAAAGGGAAAACTTCCTGAAAATATCGTATGCAACACAGACCGTATCATCGACGCCTCGGGCAAATGGATTCTCCCCGGAGTTATCGACGACCAAGTACATTTCAGAGAGCCGGGACTCACTCATAAAGCCGAGATCGCCACCGAATCGGTTGCAGCGGTCGCAGGAGGAATCACCTCCTTTATGGAAATGCCCAATACCGTTCCCCAAACGACGACCCTCGAAGCCCTTGAATGGAAATACTCTCGTGCAGCCGAAGTTTCCCCGGCGAACTATTCTTTTTATATCGGCGCTACCAACGATAATTTCGAGGTACTGAAACAGGTTGACTTCTCACAGGTTTGTGGTGTAAAAATTTTCATGGGATCATCTACCGGAAATATGCTGGTAGACAGCGAAAAAACATTACGACGAATCTTCGCCGAAATTCCTGCGCTCATCGCCGTACATTGCGAACAAGAATCCATCATACAAGCTAACAAAAAATATTATACCGAACGCTTCGGAGAGGATTTACCCATTTTCTTCCACCCTCTTATCCGCAGTGCCGAGGCCTGCTATACATCTTCGGCCAAAGCCGTGGAATTAGCGACAAAATACGATACCCGATTGCACGTCCTACACCTCTCCACGGCACGGGAAATGTCTCTTTTCGACAATCATAAACCACTCTCGGAAAAACATATCACGAGCGAAGTATGCGTGCACCATCTCTGGTTCGACGACAACGACTACGCCCAATTCGGGAACCGCATAAAATGGAATCCTGCCATCAAAACCTGTGCCGATCGTCGGGCTCTGCTCGATGCGCTTCGATGCGGCAAACTCGATGTCGTGGCGACAGACCACGCCCCTCACCTATGGAGCGAAAAACAAGGTTCCTGTCTGAAAGCGGCATCCGGTGGTCCGCTGATACAGCATTCCTTGCAAACCATGTTGGAACTTTCTCTAAAAGGAGAATTCACGATCGAGCAAGTCGTTGAAAAGATGTGCCACGCTCCGGCGACGCTCTACCGCATCGACCGCCGGGGATACCTGCGCTCCGGGCACTACGCCGATATCGTTGTCGTCGACCCTTGCAAACCCTACACAGTAACAACAGAAAATATTCTGTCGAAATGTAAATGGTCTCCTTTCGAGGGACACACATTCCCAATATCGATCGATCGTACTTTCGTCAACGGAAACGAAGTATTCTCCGAAGGGAAAGTATGCAATCGAACCCGAGGAAAACGACTTACATTCCACGATAATCCAACTCAAAACAAAAATGTTTAGAAAGTATTATATATGTTAATTTTTACATAAAACCCTTTTCCCAATATTTATAAATGTCAATCATATGTTTTTTTTCGAATCGTTTTATTACTTTTATAGTCTCAAAACGAAACTATTTTATAACGAAATGAAACACATTAGACTTATTTTTTCAGCGATACTCTTATCGCTCGTCGTTCCATGCGGATACGCACAAACACGACAAGACTCATTGGCTATCGCCCATGCACAATGGCATACCGATACGTTGCAACACGGAGCAGTATGCATGTACACGAATATACACGTATTCGATTCACCCCAACAAATTTCTATCATAAAATACGATCCTAAAAAGTATAAAACTCAAATCGTACAAGCTCCGCAAATGACGATGACCAGCCATTTGGCAAAGGAAAATCAGGCCGAAGCCGCAATCAACGGCAGCTACTTCAATGTAAAAACAGGAGCCCCCACGACATTCATACGGCTCGACGGTATCGTTCGTGGAGAAACCACCCGTGCCGAAGCCTTTCGCACAGACGGGGCTATCTCCACAGATAAAAACAAAATAAAAATTCATGCCTTCGACTCCATTACAAGTAAAAAATTGGGCAAAAAATACAAAAACATTTTGGCCGCAGGACCTCTATTGTTGAAAAACGGAGTACGCCAAATGGCTCCGACCTTCCCAGAAAACACAGGCAAAGCCACCAAAGGAAACGCCCACAGTTCCGACGTTCCACAAGGTTTCTTCAAACGCCACCCTCGTGCTTTTATCGGCATTACCCCAGACAACCAAATCATGATGGTAGTGGTGGACGGCCGTTTCAAAAAACACTCGGTAGGTATGTCTATCGATGAACTATCTTATTTGGCAAAACAATTAGGCATGCGCGACGCACTGAATCTCGATGGTGGAGGGTCTTCCACCTTGTGGAACAATAAAACGGGAATCGTCAATCACCCGTACGATAACAAAAAATTCGACCACGAAGGAGAAAGAGAAGTAAGCAACGCCATACTTGTTATTCCTCATAAATAAAGATTTACCATGAAAACACTGTTGAAAACCATAGGAATCGTAAGTACACTGATTGGCAGCTCATTTTTATTTCAAAACTGTTCCGAAAAAGAGAGTATTCCGGAAGGTATTATCCCCCCTACCGACTCGGTAAGCTCAAAGATAGAAATTAAAAATTTCTCGATCGAAGCCCAAATTCATACCTCACCGGACAGTACGGTTACCATGCAAGGCGAAGGATTTCTGCAATCCGATACAGTCGCTTTGATATCCGAAACCGCCGCCAACAATACCTATGCGTTACCTCTTGCCTCGGTTACGAAACAGAGTGCCGACATTGTCATGCCTAAAAATATCGTCTCCGACACATACCAGTTATGGCTCAAACGGGAAACAGATTCCTGCCGATTAGGAAAAACGACATTGATTATCGAGAATGCCGTAGACTTAAACATTCCCGATATTGCCGGCATGACTCTCAATGGTGTAGTATATTGCGAAAATAAACCCTTACCCAATGTCGTCGTATCCGACGGATATAACGTAGTACAGACCGACGAGCAAGGACGATATTATATACAATCCGATAAAAAAAGTGGATTTGTATTTATCTCTGTTCCGGGAAATTACGAAGTTGCGATTAAAGACAACAACCAACCTGTTTTTTTCTATCGTTTGGCAAAAGACGATTCCGTAGAACAACACGACTTCGAACTCACCGCAACCGACAACACCAATCATGTTTTATTAGCCTTAGCCGATATGCACTTGGCCAACCGCAACAATGACCTATCTCAGTTTAAACTGAGATTTCTACCAGACTTAAATACCACGGTAGAAAAATATAGGTCAGAAGGCAAAAAAGTATACGGCCTCACGTTGGGCGATATGACTTGGGATCAATATTGGTATTCCAATCGTTATGATTTAAGCAAGTACCTGATCACTATCAAATCGGTCGATCTGCCCATTTTCAACTGTACAGGAAATCACGATAACAACCCTTACTGTGCAGACGACTGGCAAGCCGAGCAGGCTTACAAAGATATCATAGGGCCAACTTACTATTCTTTCAATTTGGGGAATGCACACTATATTGTATTAGACAACATTCAATACATCAATACAGGAGCCAGTCAAGGAACGATCGGCAAACGTAACTACAACAAGAAACTCACGGAAGAGCAGCTCAGTTGGTTAAAAAAGGACTTAGCGACCGTTACCGACAAAAATGCGCCACTATTCGTAGCCATGCACGCACAACTATATGCCAACCCCACATCTTTGCCAAAAAAAAATACTATTTCCATGAGCGGAGGATCGACACTGGTCAACTACCTTAAAGAATTTACCAACGCTCATGTCATCACTGGGCATACCCACATCAATTACACCATCGAACCCTCCGATCAACTTATCGAACATAATATTGCAGCGGTATGCGCGACATGGTGGTGGACCGGTAAAAACGGATATGCAAACAACCATATTTGCAAAGACGGTTCACCCGGTGGGTACAAAATATTCTCAATAAACGACAACGATGTAAAATGGCTCTACAAAGGAATCAAAGAGGAAGAATCGAAACAGTTCCGCAGCTACGACCTGAACCAATGTCATATTACAGCCGAAGCCTTTGCCCCTGAGTCCACAGAAGCGGAAATGGAAACTTACAGCGATACTTACGGGACAAAAAATAATAAGAACGAGATATTGGTCAATGTTTGGGGATATGACCCGGAATGGAAAGTCGAGATGACCGAAAACGGCAAACCTTTGGAGGTGACACGAGTCGTTGCCAAAGACCCCTTACATATTATTTCTTACGAAGCCAAAAGGCTAAACGTAGGGGCTACCCCGACAGCCGATTTCGTTTCCTGTGCGACCGCCCATATGTTCAAGGCCACAGCATCGAACGCAACCTCTACCATAGAAATAAAAGTAACAGACCGATTTGGAAATACATACAGTGAAACAATGAATCGGCCCAAATCACTCAGTTGCTCTATGAAATAAAAAAAAGAAAAACAATAACATTAACACACAAAAGCCTATGAAACAATTTGCAAAAAAGTCTTTGGTTCTTTTCATCGCCCTATTCTTTACGGCCGCATTATCCGCAAAAACACCCAAATACATCTTTTATTGTATCGGTGACGGCATGAGTTTTGCCCATGTAATGGCAACCCAACTTTTCTACGAAAACGGGAACTATGAAGATGGAAACGAATCGCTGGTTTTCCTCGATTTCCCTGTCCGTTCCGCCATCAGAACCTATGCCAACAATAGTCTCATCACTTGCTCTGCTGCCGCAGGCACAGCATTGGCTACCGGCCATAAAACCAATTTAGCTCATATCGGAATCCGTGCTCTTTACGAGGATGTGTTAAGAAACTATGGTAAATAATAAAACAACAAA
>ENA-UEOR01002419-UEOR01002419.1-human-gut-metagenome-genome-assembly--contig:-NODE-2419-length-10159-cov-43.305495_pt1 | contig 10159 bp, 7 predicted proteins | sample MGYA00242887_ERZ507890 | MGnify/ENA primary metagenome ERZ507890 (study PRJEB26167, sample SAMN06115431) | human gut metagenome | host: Homo sapiens | place: China:Guizhou | collected 2014-10-21...
AGCTTTAGCTTATCTGCCGTCAATTCAGTATCAGACTTAAGGTCTTTTATCTGTGTTTTAATGCTTTGGATATTTTTCCTGACAGCCTCTATCTGCGAGCTATCCACTCCCTTTAAGCCTTGAATGGCGGCAAGAGTATTCTCAGCAAGCTGTTCTACCGTATCAAAGCCGGCCACGGAAACAGATATGTCCGCAGTATCAGCATCAGCTACTCCCGATGCATTTAAGAGCTGTATAGAGTTTTCCAGCACATTAAGCTGGCTGTTTATGTTTGATAAGCTTATGTCGACCATCTGTGTGATGGTTTGTGCCGTCTGCGCTCCCGAGAGCACCGATGACTGCATGCCGCTTACCGATGACTGTCCCCCGTCAATAAGCCCCTGCACACTCGGAAGCAGTGACTGTGTCGAGCCTATCAGGCTGTCTGCTGAATCCGTGAGCATGGCAAATGTATCGAGCATGCCTGCATATGTAGAAAGAGTCGTATCCATATCCTTTAGCTTGTCAACAACCGTTCCGGCCAGGTTATCTCCTGATTTGCCGTCTCCCACTATGAGCTCTCCCGACTTTGACGCTATCTCCGTAATCGTACTTACCATTGAAGAGTTTACAGACTGCTGCACCGTGGTCTTGACCTTTGAGGTTATCTTTGTTGCTATGGCATTTTTCTTGCTGTTTTCATAGTATTCTATCTGCGGATTGACCGGCTCACCGCTTAAGAAGCTAAGCATATCAGCTGAAAAATCCTTCGGCACTATAAATGCTGCATAGCACTTTCCGCTATAAACATACTCCAGTGCCTCTTTACTGCTGTCTGTGAAAATCCAGCCAATTGCATCGTTTTCCTTCAGTCCCTTTATGACACTGTCTCCCATACATAGCTTTAAATCACCGATGCTCATCCCCTCATCCTCAGAATATACTGCTATGTGCATCTGTGATGTAGCTTCCTCTCCGTAAGGATCCCAGTTGGACATAATATTAAACCATGCGTACAAAGCCGGGATGATACAGAGTCCCATAATAATGACTATGGCAACCACATTTGTGGATATGCGTTTCAGGTCAGCCAGATATATTTGAAATATTTTTTTCATTGCTCGGCATCCTCCCCTTTGCTTTGCTGCATCGTATCAAATCTCTGCTCCACTCTTTCGGCTATTTCCTGCACCCTGTCATCAATCTGCACGACAGGACTCACGCTCATACACTGCGCATCCCTGCCGCTTATCTCATTCATCTTCTCCTGCAACTTATAGTCCACATACTCGACTCCGATTAAATACACTGCGATAGCAAACAGACTCACTATCCACAGCACAAGAAAAATGAGTTTTGAACTGTCCGGCACAATCATCAGCAGCACAAGAAAAAAGAGTGGAATGATGTATATGCATCTTAATCCTATTTTTATCCGTTTTTGATTCTGCTCATGGATGGTCTTCTCATATCCGACAAACTTATCGTACATCTCGCGCAATTTCTTATCTTCGGATAGTGTCTGCTCATTCACATTATTATTTGCATTATTATTTGCATTGTTATTCATATCATTATCCATATTGGAATCTTTATTACTGTTTCTACCTGTATCCTGCATACTTTCCTTCCCGCTTTATAGCTTACGGCACATCAGAAGTACCATATTAATATGTCAATTATTGATTTATTAATTGTACATTTAACTATAGCATCTCGGTATCTTCCATACGTTTCTCTATAAAATGATTGAGTCTGATAAACGGCTTTCGTATCACAAGTCCTATCACCAAAGAGGCTGCGCCAAAAAGTAAAAGCGTGATATAACATTTGCCGAGTGTGTTTTCGTACATACCTCCTATACACTCCCTCATCGCATTTATCGCATATGGGAATGGGAAGAAAATATACACTGCCCTGAAAAATGACGGCAGTGCCTCTATCGGATATGTGCCGCCGCTTCCTGCAATCTGAAGCACCATGACAACCACCGCCAGTGCCTTTCCTATATCGCCAAAGGATATGGTCAGAGAATATATGAGCAGTGAAAATGTAAGGCTTGTCACTGCGCCTGTCACAATAAATGAAACCGGATGCACACACTGTATTTTAAGCAGGTATAAATCACCTAGCACAATGATAAAAGTCTGTACCTGTGACAGTAAAAAGAATGTCAGATATCTGCCAAAATAAAGCTGTGAAGGCTTTAGTTTTCCACGCCCCTTAGCATCCGCGTGAACCTTTACCAGTGAAACAAGTATAGTCATGCCCACCCATATGGCAAGTGTCGTATAAAAAGGTGCTACTCCGGAGCCATAATTGGCTATCTCGTAGATATAATTATCTGATACCTGCACAGGCTCTGAAAAGAAGCTGCCAAGCTTTTCAGGATTCCCCGAAAGCAGATTCACTATGATATCGGCTTTTTCATCCTCAGAGGCTGCTTCAAGCTTGTCGAGTGCCGTATTTATCTTGTCAGATGCTGATTCTATGACTCCCTTAAGCTGTGTCATGCTCATATTGAGTGTATCAAGCGTACTGTCCACTCCGTCAAACACCTGCGCCATGGAGCCTGATGTCTGACTTAGATTGCCAAGTGTGGTCTGCATTGAATCAATAACAGACGACATACTGCTTATCATGCCGTCCACCTGTGGCACTATCTGTGAGGTATATGTATCATTCACTGCTGACGCGGTCGATGAAAGAGCCGACATTACGCTCTTAAGTGTTTCCACAGAATTCTGTGTTTTCCCCGATAAATCCACAGACTGTGTGCTTTCTATCATGCTCTTTGTCTGTTCCTTAACAAGCTCTATATTGGAAATAAGTGTGCCGACATGGGTATCGTCCATATCCGGCTTTATTTTGTTGATTTTGTCCTCAAGAGTGTCAATATTACCTTTCAAAGCATCCGCTGACTGTTTAATATTTTGCACATCACTTTGAATAGTATTTACATCCTGTGACAGATTTGCATCTGAAATCTGCTTTGATATATCATCAATCGAGCTCTTCACCTTTGCTAATGCCGATGTGATATCTGCACTAAAGCTGTCGAAGGATTGTCTGGTGGACTGCAGATCATTTTTACTCTCTTCAAGCCTGTCTGTGCCATTTGCAAGCTTATCCTGCCCATCTTTGAGTGCTTCGCCCGTTTCTTTAGACACCTGTGATAATGCCTTATTTCCGTCAATAAACGTATCTATCATGGCATCGTACTGCGCAAGACTCTCAGATACCGCTTCAAGCTTACCGGTCATCTGCCCCACAGCATCCTTTTCCTTCACGTCATCGGATATTACGTTGGTCTCCTTAAATACCTGCTCTGCAAGCACCTTTATAAACTGCTTATTAATACTTGATTTAACAGCACTTGCTGCACTGTCCGTTATCTTTGTCGCAACAGCATTTTTCTTGTCGTTGAGATAGTAGGTAATCCTTGGATTTTCAATATTGTCAGCTACACCATGATACATGCTGTAGGTAAACTGCTCATCTATGACAAGTGCAGAATAATATCTGCCTGACTTAACACCCTCAACAGCCTTTTCCTCTGATTTAACAAATTTCCAGCCTATAGTATCCTTTTGCTTTAATGACTCTACCACACCATCGCCCATATTGACAGTTTCGCTGTCATTCTTCGTCCAGCCCTTGTCCAGATTGACTACTGCAATTGCTATATTTCCGGTGTTGCCATACGGGTCCCAGTTGGCATAGATATTAAACCATGCATACAGCGCCGGCAGCACGCACAGTCCTATAACTATAATGAGTACAAGCACATTTCGGAATATGCCACACATATCTCTTTTAAAAATTCTTAAAATATCAGCCATAAATCATCCTCTTATATCCGGTGTTTATATCCGGTGCTGTTTAATCTCCCCAATAAAATACAATGAGCCAAATGCAACATTTTTCGTATCTCTTTTCAGGTGCCCTCTTATCTCATCAACTCCTGAAAGCTCTGTTGCCTTAACTCCCTCTTTTCTGATAAAATCAGCAAGGTTCGATGCCTGCAGTGCTCTGTCTGAATCCGGTGTCACTGTATAAAACTCCTCAGCAAGTGGTAAAATCTCACGTATCATGACATCGTAGTCCTTATCAGCCATGACTCCCATGAAAAAGCAAAACCTCTCACCCGGATACATCTGCATGAGGCTTTCCTTAAGCGCATCAACTCCATTGCTGTTGTGTGCTCCGTCCACCAGCAGAAACGGCTCCTTTGATACTATCTCCATGCGTCCCGGCCACACAGCCTCTTCAAGTGCACTCTTTATCCTGTCATTCAGATCTGTTTTCTCGCTCTTTGGCACAGTCTTATCATATTGCATTTCATATTCCGGCCCGCCATAGTGCTTTCCCAGCACATACCGCGCTGCAAGCTCTGCCGCTGCTGCATTCTCCCACTGAAATGTGCCACAAAGCCTCAGTGCGTAGCCGCTGCAGCGTGCTATATCACTTTGCTCCACAGTGATTATCCTTGCATGCTTTTTTTGCACTTCCTGCTCAATCACCTGCATAGCACGTTTATCCTGCTGTTCCACCACCACTGCGCTGTTTTCCTTTATGATACCGGCCTTCTCAGCCGCTATATCAGCTATATCACTGCCAAGGATAGCCATATGGTCATAGCCTATCTTTGTGATAACGGCACATTCCGGTGTGCCGATTGCATTCGTTGAGTCAAGCCTGCCTCCGAGCCCTGTCTCAATGACCATATAATCGCACTGCTGCTCCTCAAAGTACAAAAGAGCCATGGCAAGGCAGTAGTCAAACATCGTAAGCCCTATACCAAAATCTATATCAAGCAGATAGTTTCCAAGCCGTGTGACATCCTCCTTAGGTATCATACGCCCATCAACCGTGATGCGCTCCTCAAAATCCACCAGATGCGGTGATACAAACGTGCCTACCCTCATATGCTCTTTTTTTAATATACTAGAAAAAAAAGCGCACACCGAGCCCTTTCCATTGGTACCTGCCACATGGATATACGGTATTATGCGCTTTTGCTTTCCTTTTTCTCTCAGCACCTTTATGACCTGTGCTGTCACCACCACTCCGGGCTCATTGCCGAAACGGCGTGTGTTTTCTATTTTGTTTAAAACCTGTGTGTAATCTAAATTTTCCATGCCATCATTATAATATATCCGGCCGATAAAATAAAGACCATATCCTTATACTGCTATAATAATTCCTCCGTCATTTGCGTACATGCTTGAGATGCCGGCTGTATCCACAATGACAATCTTTTTAAATCCGGCAAGCTTCTCAAGGCATGACTTCACATACTGCGCACGCTCCGGGCAGTTGCAGTGTGAAATTGCAAGAATCCTGTGCTCACAGTCCTTTGTGGCAGCCACAACATCCTCTACCATTTTGGCAAGTGCCCTCTTCATGCCGCGGGCCTGGCCAAGCTGCTGGATTGAGCCCTCATCTGTTGAGCCCATGACAGGCTTTATATTTAAAGTGCTGGCCACAAAAGCCTTCAGGTTGCTTAATCGTCCTGCCTTTCTTAATGTATCAAGTGTCTCAAGCACAAAGAATGTATTCATTGAAGCTATATATTCCTCAGTATTCTTTACAACCTCATCAAATGAAAGTCCACTTTCCTCAAGCTCCTGCACCTTCATGCCTATAAGTGTCTCGCCGATAGATGCTGAGCGGGAATTGAATACATAGATTTGCTTGCCACAGTCCTCATGCTCCTCATTGTACAGATTGACTGCTAAAACAGCGCTGTTGTATGAGCCGCTGAGCTTGCCCGAAAGTGTGACAACATATACATGGTCAGCCTCTCCCTCAAAGGCCTGCATATATTCCTCAGGAGACGGGCATGACGACTTTGGTCCCTTTACACTCTCCTTTACTCTTCTTAAGAAATCATGCTGGTCAAAGCTCTCATCATCGCGGATCCTGTATCCGTCAACATCCAGTTCGAGTGCCACATTGCAAAAATGTCCATCCTTCTTAAGGCTATCTGTGAGCTCACCACAGCTATCTATTATAATCTTATACATATCTATTCCTCCTGCACTATATGATAATAAAAGTTTAAATTACTTTTTTAAAAGTTATTTCATTCCGTAACAAGTAGTTTTCATTACTACGTCATATTAACACTAAAACTAAACTTATGCAAGAGGTTTCTGTATTTATTTTTCCATAATGGTTATCTGCCCTTTAATGGTACCCGAAAAAGGCCGTCACACAGTCGCTTAAGGCTTTCATGTCGCGTACTCCCATAAGCTCACAGGCTGAGTGCATGGCAAGAATAGGTATACCAATATCCACAGTCTTTACCGGCAAAAGCGTACCTGCAATCGAGCCCAGTGTGCTGCCGCCACGGCTGTCCGAACGGTTCACAAAACGCTGGTAAGGTATGCCCTTTTCATCACACAGCTGACATAGAATAGCAATAGCCTGTGCATCCGTAGCATACGACTGCGAGCACGCCTGCTTGATACAAAAGCCATTTCCCATGACAGGCATATTTGTGATATCCATCTTTTCCTTTTTATTAGGATGAAGCGCATGAGCCACATCGACAGACAAAAGCATGGCATCATATATGCTCTCATCTATTTCATTTTCTGAAAGCTCCATATTTCTTAAAATACGCCTGAGCATATCGTGAAGCATTATAGAGGCTGCGCCCTGCTTACTGCTGCTGCCAACCTCCTCATGGTCAAAAAGCGCTATGATGTTTATTCCATCAGCTCTGTTTCCATCCTCTATGGCATCAAGAAGTGCCCTGCAGGATGACTGGTTGTCGATTCTCGGTGATGAAATCATGGTGTCATTCACACCGACAAAGCAAGGCTCCTCCATACAAAATGTATTGAGTTCAAAGTCTATGATATCGCTCTTTTCCACAGACAGCTCTCTAGCCAGAAAGCTAAGGAAATAATCCGTGGTCCTTTCATCCTCAGGTATTGAATCAAGCACCGGCATCAGATCCACCTGATTATTTATCCCGACACCCTTATTCACATCCCTGTTCATATGAATGGCAAGATTTGGAATAATCATGACAGGCTTTTTGGACCTGTAGAGCACCATACGTGGGTTAAACACATCATCACTTTTTATAGCCACGCGCCCTGCCACTCCGAGAGGTCTGTCAAACCATGTGTTTAAAATCGGACCTCCATACACCTCTACATTAACCTGTGCATATGAGTTTGTCATAAAATCCGGATTTGGCTTTATGCGAAGATATGGATAGTCTGTGTGAGCTGCCGCTATTCGCACCATATCCTTTTTGTTGTAGCCGTTTCCTACAGTAAACGCAAACATGGTCGTATCATGGTGATTTAAGACATACCTGCCACCGCGCACAAGCTTCCAGTCGCCTGTATAATCTATCTCCTCAAATCCGTTTTCCAAAAGCTCCTGCTTTGCAGCCTTCACACACTCGCATGGTGAAACAGCCGCTTTTAGTAAATCAAATAATTTTTCCTGTTTCATGGATTGCCTCCTGTTTTCATTGCATAACGCATTTATTCTACCACGGACTTTACAATTATTCCAGTTGAACCGGCTTTATTTTTAAGGCTATTTTTATATCTATTTTTATGGCATAATCTACGAATCTGATGTATGATATAATAATCGATAACTATTAAAAACCACTTAAAACAATCATTCGCTGTCACATACAATGTGGAAAATGAGGTGACAAACTATAAACAGTCAAGAGAATTTTGAAATTTTTTAAATTGTTAAAATGGGTAATTTTAATAAGCCATCTGAATACATCGTATTTCAGATGGGAGAAATTAGTATTAATCCACTAGAGATTAACGAAGTTTTTGAGCATTAAAGTCGATATCTTGGCTCTCCAATGCGTAGATGACTCTAATAAGTTTTTTGGCTACATGAGTAATGGCTACTCGATGTGGTTTGCCTTCTCCGCGTTTCTTGGCATAGTAAGTTGCAAATGTCATGTCAAAGCGGATTAACGGTAGACAACAATTGATAAGTGTGTAGCGGAGCTGGGATGATCCACGCTTAACCATCTTGCCTCCGTGAGATTCAGTACCAGATTCGTTGATTCCCGGTTCTATTCCGGCAAATGCAAGCATTTGTCCTGGATTAGTGAAGTTAGATATATCGCCGTATTCAGAATAGATTACAGCTGCTGATAATGGTCCAATTCCAGGAACTGACATATAGTGAGGATGTACTTCTTCAATTAGTTTGTTGATTTCTTTTTCAATGGTATCAATCTCTTTTACAAGAGATTTGTATAAAGATAAAAGACTGTTCAGCTCTACATCAAAAATAGAGTTATTTACACCAACAGTATTGGCAGCAAGTTCTTTTAGTCGTAGGAATTGCTGTGGTGAAAACTTCCCCCGGGATACGGAACGTAGCTTTTCATAAGAGGCTGAGTTCATACGAGCCATCTTTTCAGCAGAACCATAGTTCTCAAGCAGATAGAGAGCAGTTTTGGATAAGCGTTCATTAAAGAATGGTTTAAACTCAGGGAATGTATGATCTAACACATTTGTGATTTTAACAAGATAGAAAGAACGCTGTCGGATAAGTTTATCGCGTAAACGAGTTAATGACTTTAAAGAGTAAGCGTGGTAAAATCCTTTTGAATGGGGTTTGTATTCAACAGTCATTAACCAACGAGCTATTGATTCACAGTCAACAGAGTCGGTTTTTGTACGCCTAAGTGTTTTTGATTTCTTGTATTCACTGATGAGAACAGGATTTACTTCCATGAAGGTTAGGAGAGAATTTTCAAGGAAGAGTTCAAGATTGAGAGCATAATGGGCAGTTGATTCAAACCCTATTCTTATGTCCGCAGGATTTGCGAGAGAATGAATGATTGTAAGCAGTTCATTAAAACCAGCTTTATTGTTTTTGATTGTGACTTTAGAAACTACTTTTTGATCAGCTGCAGAAATGATGCAGCAATCATGTTTGTACTTGGAAATATCAATTCCAATAAAGTACATTGACATAGGCTTATACCTCCTGATAAATATTTTGAGCACTGCTGTCTTCCACAGAGAATTCGGCTGTGTAATCACGTAAATAAAAACGTCGATGCGTTAACAAACTGATTAACAGTAATAGACGAAAAGCTGTGGTCTGAGTCACCTCATACCAGTCAAAGCTGTAAAGTTATAGGTACAGATCCACAGTGCCTTTTCAAAATATAACAGAGATGGAAATAAATACCCAGTGTTAACTGGGAGAAAGGAAAAATCCAATTACCATCTAAGATAATTGGATTATACGAGAAATTATGATATCAATTGAACTGACAGACACAAAGGACTTTATGAACAAGCTGCTTCGCTGATCAGCGTTAGATGCGATCCGATCAAGAATATCGTCAAAATGAATAAATGCAGGTTCTACGATTTGGTTATAGCGTTTAATGACGTTTTCGACGGTGGGATCTTCGCGAGTGAGTTCCACGAGCTCGCGTCGGCGCTGACCGATATTTTTCAATGCATCTTTTAATTCCTGCAGTTCTTCCGGGCTGCCGCGATAGCGATCTTCAATAATCGTAATGCTTTGTCTTTGAAGCGTTTCCTGAGTTTTTAAAGCGCTTTCTAACTGGGCTGAATTCAAGTCTTTTGAAGAAAACAATACCGGCGTTAGGCTTCTAAAGTCGTAGAGACGGCTCTTCATAATTCGCGCCTGAGAGGAAACGAGGTACGGAAAATCGTAAATGTCCTGTGTGTATTGATTGACTTGAAGCAGAAAAACGATACTCGTAATCGTATACACCGCTACAAGGAAGCACATGACTATTCCTCGATTTTCTTTTTTCTCAACGCTTTTGCCGAACATGAAGGACCTTTCTCTTGGGAGATTTTTCGTAATGACGAAATCTTCTAATGTCTTCGCCATATCTTTGATGTATTCAATGATTTTAAACTTATCCAAAATCGATTCTATGAAGCGCTATTGAATGGCGCTGGATGGTAGAAGCAGAGAACCCTAACGATAGGGAGTGGTTTAACCATATGCATGTCTTGAAATGAAGGTACGATTATGTTCCAGCAAACCGTTCAGTTCGAGCACTACGTCAACCTATGACTAGCTGAAAGCATTTTAAAATAATACCTCAATGATTCCGATTCCGTCAATATTAACATTTGCGCCATTATAGGAAACAACATAATCATGGTCACACACAATG
>ENA-UEOR01002421-UEOR01002421.1-human-gut-metagenome-genome-assembly--contig:-NODE-2421-length-10156-cov-4.215498_pt1 | contig 10156 bp, 6 predicted proteins | sample MGYA00242887_ERZ507890 | MGnify/ENA primary metagenome ERZ507890 (study PRJEB26167, sample SAMN06115431) | human gut metagenome | host: Homo sapiens | place: China:Guizhou | collected 2014-10-21...
ACGTAGGAAACGTTGTTTTTCGGCAGAAATACATTTACGGAGCTTCTTTTCCTGCTTATGATGTTTTGCATATATCCATTGGCTTCATAATATCTATTCTCCTGTGAATAATGATTTCAATGTATCTATGTCTGGTTTTTTAAGAATAATTTTTTTCTTTTCTGCTGCATACTCCAGTACATCCTTTAACATGGCATTCATCTGCCCTACCGGACACCCCGTATCTATTACATAATCTGATTCATCAATCTTTCTGCATGCTGCTTCAAATGTATCTTTTCCTATAGGTTCAAACATTTTTTCTGTAATAACTTCTGATGCCAGTGCTTTTGCTACAGGAAAATCACAATCATTTTCATAAAGAATTCCCGCTCTGAATGCTATTCCTAAACGCTGTAATTCCCTGTATATAAATACACCTGTTCCTGCACCACCGGCTACGAAAACTTTCGGCGTTCCTTCCGGCTTCTTTAATTCTGTGCTTCCATACATACAATTATAAGTTCCATGTATAAGTCCGTAAAGACTGCTTATCCTGTCATCCGTAAATATTTTTTCCGGTCTTCCGAATTCAATCTTTCCATCTGCCCCGACACACATAACATAATCTGCTATTTTCGCCGCCAGTTCAATTTCATGTAATGATACTATAACTGCAACATTATCTTTAACCGCCATCTCCTGCAGTATATCAAGCAGTTCTATCTTATGTCTTATATCAAGAAATGAGGTTGGTTCATCAAGAACAATGACCTCCGGTTTCTGGCATATTGCCCTTGCAAGCATAATACGCTGGCGCTGTCCTCCCGATATTTCAATAGAGCGTTTTTCATACAGTTCGGGTTCCAGTCCGAGTCTTGCGAAATGATTCAGGATAGTTTCTTTCGTAGGTCTCGACGGTTGGTTTATTTTTAGCCTGAAAGGGGCTGCGATCAGTTCTTCGACTGTTTCAAACGGGAGAGTGAACTCTTGGGGCAACCATGCGGTTATCCGTCGTATTTGTTGTATGGCAACGCTGTCGAGGATTTTACCGTTTATACGGATAGAGCCTTCGTCTGGTAAAACAAAGCCGGCTACCGAAGCAAGAAGGGTGCTTTTACCGTGTCCCGAAGGTCCGTAAAGCACCACTTTCTCGCCGGAGCTGATGCAACACGAGAAGTGTTGCATCAGAGGCTTGTTGTCATAAATGAAAGTTATGTTGTTGAATTCGATCATTTTTGTTGGTCGGTAGTTGTAGCTTGCGGCTTCAACCAACGGTCGAGCCAACGGAAGAAAATTCTTTGCCACAGTACACCGTTCTGAGGCTTCAAAATCCAGTGGTTTTCGTCGGGGAAGATGAGCATTTCTGCCGGAACTCCTCGGAGTTTGGCTGCGTTGAACGCCGACATACCTTGTGAGGCAAGAATGCGGAAATCATATTCTCCGTGAGTGATAAGTATGGGGGTATCCCATTGGTCTACGAATTTATGCGGCGATGTAGCGAATGTACGTTGTGCCGTAGCATTCTTTTTATCCCACGGAGCTCCGCCCATATCCCAGTTGGCAAACCACATTTCTTCGGTTTCTACATATTGTTGTTCGAGGTTATAGATACCTGCGTGGGCGATAAATGCTTTGAATCGTTTTTGGTGATGTCCGGCCAGCCAATAGACCGAGAATCCTCCGTAGCTGGCGCCAACTGCGCCCATGTGGTCGCCGTCGATGAACGGTTCTTTTTTCATTTCATCGGTCGCACTGAAATAGTCTTTCATGTTTTGGCCACCGTAATCTCCGCTGATTTGTTCGAGCCATTCTTGACCGAATCCGTAGAGACCCCGACGGTTGGGTGCGATAACGATGTATCCGTTGGCCGCCATTAATTGCAGATTCCAACGGTAAGACCAGAATTGGCTCACCGGTTGTTGAGGTCCGCCTTGACAATAGAGGATAGCGGGGTATTTTTTAGAAGGATCGAAATGGGGAGGATAAACGATCCACGTAAGCATCTTTTTGTTATCTGTCGTCTTTATCCAGCGTTCTTCGACTTTACCCATAGTGATTTGATCCAGAATATCTTTATTCTCGAAAGAGATTTCCTTTACTTCTTTGCTTTGCGGGTCGATACTATAAATTTCATCGGGCTGAGACAAAGAGTGGCGCATGGCGATCAAACAGTTGTCGTTTACGGGAGCCAATGAGGCATAATCGTAATATCCGGTCGTGATTTGTTCGATTTTTTTATCGAGCCCTACTTTGAAAATGTGTATTTCTCCCTGATAGGCCGAACGGATATATAGAGATTTTCCGTCGGGACTCCAAGCCAATTCATCGGTGCTGTAATCGAAGTCGGAGGTCAGGTCTTGTTTTTCTCCTGTTTCCATGTTCATGATGAAGAGTCGATTTTTGTCCGATTCGTAACCCTCGCGTTCCATGCTGCCCCATGCCAGATATTTCCCGTCGGGCGAGAACGCCGGTGTAGTATCGTATCCCATCATGCCCTCGGTAAGGTTTTTGGTTTCTTGGGTGGAGAGGTCATACAGATAAATATCTGAATTTGTCGATAAAGAATATTCCATACCGGTTTTCTTTCGGCTGGTATAAGCGACGGCTTTACTGTCGGGAGTCCATGCGAAAGATTCGATACCACCGAATGGCTTCATGGGAGATTCGTATGGCTCTCCTTCCATAATGTCGGTAATATCGGTTAACTGTTTACCGTCGAATGAAGCGATATAAGGGTGGGGTATCTCTTCCACCCACTCGTCCCAATGCTTGTACATTAAATCGTCGATCACACGTCCTGTCGCTTTATCGAGGTCGGGGTAGAGGTCCGAGGCTTTCTCGCTGTATTTCACGTTGCCGATGAAAAGTATATGTTTCTCGTCGGGCGAGAATAAAAAACCGTGGACACCTTTCTCATGGTGGCTTATTTGTCGGGCATTGCTACCGTCGGCATTCATAATCCATAATTGTGAATCTCCGCTCTTTCCCGACAGGTATGCTATTTGTTTGCCTCCGTCGATCCATACGGCATTGCCTTCCGATTCGGGAGTACAAGTGATTTGCTTTTTGTTTTGTCCGTCGATGTCCATGACGAAGAGCTCACGGTTGCTTTTGTTTTGTTCCAGATTTTCGTAAGAGACACCATACAAAATTTTACTCTTGTCGGGAGAAACTACGGGACCGCTTACTCTGCCGAATGCCATGAGCACTTCTGTGGTCATGATTCCATTCTCGACTTTTACGGGTTGTTTGCCGATTACGTCTCCGGTTTTTCCGGTCGGCTGACAGGCCGTTACCAATAAAGTTCCTGCCATCATCATACAATTTAGTTTGTTCATAAATAACGGTTTATAGTTTATTTATTGTTCGGTTTTTTCTTTTTTTGCCTACTCTTTGTCTCACTTACGATTCTTGCTGGTTTTCTCCACGGGGTGTTCCCATATAGTTTTTCCGCCAAATCGTTTCTGTGCATGCGTTTGAGTGAATTTTGTATGTCGTTTCTCTTTTCGGGGAGATACCAGAAGAAATATTTGCGTTGGTTTAACTTCTCTTCCGGTTTTCGGGCTGTGAAAACTTTCTCGCCGGTGTAGGGGTGTATTCCTGTATAATAAATTTCGGTGGACAGAGTCATAGGAGTAGGCGTAAAATCCTGTACTTGTTCCAATTTGAAATTCATTTGTTTTGTCAAAGCCGCCAATTCTGCCATATCTTCCTCTGTACAGCCCGGGTGGCTCGATATGAAATAAGGGATAATTTGCTGGTTCAGACCTTTCTCCTTGTTTATTCGTTCGAAAATTAGTTTGAATTCTTCGAAGAGAGAGAACGAGGGTTTGCGCATGATGTTGAGAACTCGGTCCGAAGTGTGCTCCGGGGCTACTTTCAGTCGACCGGAGACGTGACGGGATATGAGCTCCTCTGTATAAAGCCGAGTACAATGGTTTAACTCATTATCTTTGTGGCGGTGGAGCAAAAGGTCGTACCGTACTCCGCTGCCGATAAACGATTTTTTTATGCCGGGTAGGGCATCGATGGCTTGGTATATATCCAATAAAGACGAATGGTCGGCATTGAGATTCGGGCAGATTTGAGGAGCCAAGCAGGAAGGCCGTTTACACTTTCGGCAAAGTTCTTCATTTGCCCCGTGCATTCGGTACATGTTTGCCGAGGGGCCTCCCAAATCGCTTAGATATCCTTTGAAGTCGGGCATATCGATGATTTGTTTTACCTCTTTGAGAATGGACTCTTTGGAACGGGAGGCAATGAATTTGCCCTGATGTGCCGAAATGGTGCAGAATGCACATCCGCCGAAACACCCTCTATGCAGATTGACCGAAAACTTTATCATTTCATATGCTGGAATTGTTTTCCCTTTGTATTTGGGGTGGGGCATACGGGTATAAGGAAGGTCGAACGAGGCATCTATTTCCGTTTCGGTCATGGGCGGGTAAGGAGGATTGACCATAATTGCCCGCTCTCCCACGCTTTGCCAAAGTCGCTTAGCATGGTATTTATTGGATTCTTCCTCGATGTGCTTGAAATTTTCCGATTGCTTCCGTTTGTGGAGTAGGCATTCTTCATGTGATGCGAGGACGATATTCCCTTCGTCTTCCGTAACGCGAGGCATATTCGAAAGAGGTTGCATGCTTGCTGTTTGTGGAATGTCATCGAGCTGTTTTATGTTCTCACCCTGTTGTAACCGGCGGGCTATTTCGATAATGGGACGTTCCCCCATTCCGTAAATTAACAAATCGGCCGGGCAGTCAGCCAGAATGCCGGGTAATAGTTTGTCTTGCCAGTAGTCGTAGTGAGTCAGGCGTCGCATAGAGGCTTCGATTCCCCCCACGATAATCGGAGTGTCCGGGAATAACCGTTTTAAGATACGGCTATAAACGATTGTAGGATAGTCGGGCCTCATGCCATGCCGGCCGTTGGGAGTATAAGCATCGTCGCTCCTCAATCTCTTGTTTGCGGTATAATGGTTCACCATCGAGTCCATAGCCCCCGCCGAAATACCAAAGAATAACCGGGGGATACCCAATTTTTTGAAATCCCGCAAATCGTCTTGCCAGTTAGGTTGGGGAACGATGGCCACTCTCAATCCTTCGGCTTCGAGCGTGCGTCCGATCACGGCAGCACCGAAAGAGGGGTGATCCACATAAGCATCTCCCGAGAATAGGATTACATCGACGTAATCCCAGCCTCGTAAATCCATCTCCTTACGGGTGGTCGGTAACCAATCTTGTAATCGGTATTCTTTCATTTTTTTGTTAATAGAGTCCTTCGATTTTTCCGTTTACTACTTTTATTTGATGTGCTTGCGGATGCTTGGGGAGACCCGGCATGCGTAGCATCTCTCCGGCTATGGCTACGATAAAGCCAGCGCCTGCATTTAATTCTATATCGTTGATGGCGAATTGAAAATCTTTAACCAACCCGTATCGTTTCGGGTCGGCTGAAAATGAATATTGGGTTTTGGCGATACAAACCGGTAAATGATTTAGGTTCCAGTTCTTAATTTGTTTCAGCTTCTTCTCGGCTTTTTGACTGAATACGACCTCTCCCGCACCGTAGATAGTGTGTGCGATCTTTTCTATTTTTGCAGTCGGGGAATCGTTATCGTTATAGGTGAAACGTAACGGACGAGACGGATTGTTTTCTATCTCTTCGACAACGGCGTGTGCCAAATCGGCGGCCCCGATACCGCCGTCGGTGTAAGCGTTGTTCACAACGCATCTTATGCCTTTTTGTTCGCAATGGCGCATGATGAGTTCTATTTCTTCATCAGTATCGCTGGTGAAACGGTTGAGAGCCACCAATACAGTTTGTCCGAAAGATTGCAGGTTTTCGATGTGTTTATCGAGGTTGGCGAATCCTTGAACGATACCCTCTCTATTCGGTTTCGTTATGTCTGCTTCGGGAACGCCTCCGTGCATTTTCAGCGATAATGTGGTCGCCACGAGGACTGTCAAATCGGGACGAAGTCCGCTTTGACGGCATTTGATATTGAAGAATTTTTCGGCCCCCAAATCGGCTCCGAAGCCTGCTTCGGTTACGACATAGTCGCCGAAAGTGAGAGCCATGCGGGTGGCTATGGCCGAATTGCAGCCGTGAGCAATGTTGGCGAACGGCCCTCCGTGTACGAGTACAGGATTATGTTCGGTCGTTTGCACCAAATTGGGTTCTATCGCATCGTGTAACAAGGCGAGCACAGGGCCTGTGATACCCAAATCGTTTACCGTGAACGGCTCTCCATTATACCGATGTGCAACGACGATACGGCCGATGCGTTGTTCCATGTCTTCCATATCTTTCGAGAGACAAAGAATCGCCATGATTTCCGATGCAGGAGTAATGTCGAATCCTGCTTCCGCGGGAATCCCGTTGTTGAGTCCCCCCAATCCGGTCACAATCTGCCTTAGTGATCGGTCGTTCATGTCCATTACCCGCCTCCAAAGTATGTTTTTCAGTCCACTGCCCTCGGCTCGGTTCTGGAAAATATAGTTGTCCAACTGTGCGGCTATTAAGTTGTGAGCCGACGTAATGGCGTGGAAATCTCCGGTGAAGTGCAGGTTGATTCTTTCGGGAGGCAGTACTTGTGCGTACCCGCCGCCGGTAGCTCCGCCCTTAATCCCGAAACATGGACCCAGCGAAGGCTCTCGTAAAGCGATGATGGCTTTCTTACCGATATGGTTGAGTCCCATGCCCAATCCTATGCTCACGGTCGTTTTTCCCACACCGGCTTTGGTTGCGGTAATAGCGGTTACCAATATGAGGTGGCTCTTTTTCGCTTTATGGTCGTCGATAAGTTTGAGCGGTACTTTGGCTATATAAGGACCGTAGTGGAATAAGTTTTCGACAGGAATGCCCGCTTTGCGGGCTATGGTATCTATTTCTTCCAAGACTGTGCTGTCGGTTATTTCAGTATCACTTTTCATAAATTCAGGTAGTCGTGGTTGTTTTTTGATATAAATCTTCTAGTTTTATAAGCTCGTCCCGATATTGTGCCGCTTCGATGAAATCCATTTTTTTTGCCGCTTCGACCATCTGTTTGCGAGTACGTTCGATGGCCTTTTGCAACTGTTCTTTCGACATATATTTGACGATAGGATCGGCGGCGACATCTACATGTTCCCGATATTCGTCGCTGTACGCTTTTGTCGGTTTGGTCGCTTTGGACGGTTGCGCCTGTTGTTTTGTATCTGCATTCGATATGAGCACCGAACTCTTCGACTTTTGTATCGCTTGGGGAGTGATATGGTTTTCTTCGTTGTAAGCTAACTGTTTCTCTCTCCTTCTATTGGTCTCGTCTATGGTTTTTTGCATGCTTTCGGTGATTCGGTCGGCATACATGATTACCCGCCCATTGAGGTTTCTTGCGGCCCGTCCTACGGTTTGTGTCAGCGAACGATGCGAGCGTAGGAAGCCTTCTTTATCGGCATCGAGTATGGCCACTAACGAGACTTCGGGTAAATCCAATCCTTCGCGTAAGAGGTTGACCCCGATAAGCACGTCGTAAACACCCGCTCGTAAATCGTCCAAAATTTTAATACGATCGAGAGTGTCGACATCGGAGTGGATATAATTACAGTTGATGTCGAGCTTGGCGAGATAAGCGTTCAGCTCCTCGGCCATACGTTTGGTTAGGGTCGTTACCAGAACTCGTTCGTCGCGTTCTATCCTTAGTTGTATCTCTTCTAATAAGTCGTCGATTTGGTTCAGGCTGGGACGTACCTCTATGACAGGGTCGAGCAATCCCGTCGGACGGATAACTTGTTCGACGACGATACCTTCGCTCTTTTCCAATTCATAATCGGCGGGAGTGGCGCTTACATAAATGATTTGCCGAGCCAATCCTTCGAATTCGTCGAATTTCAAAGGCCGGTTGTCTACGGCGGCAGGCAGTCGGAATCCGTATTCTACCAAATTCATTTTTCGGGATCGGTCGCCTCCGTACATCGCTCGGATTTGCGGTACGGTCACATGGCTCTCGTCGATAATCGTTAGGAAGTCTTTGGGAAAATAATCGAGTAGGCAGAAAGGTCTGGTTCCCGCTTCTCGGCCGTCGAAATATCGGGAATAGTTTTCTATCCCCGAGCAGTGGCCTATTTCCCGAATCATCTCCACATCGTAGGTCACCCGTTCGTAAAGCCGTTTGGCTTCTAAGTTTTTTCCGATAGATTTGAAAAATTCTACTTGTTTACCGAGATCGATTTCTATCTCTCCGATAGCTTTGTCTATTCGCTCTTTGGTCGTGACGAATAGGTTAGCCGGAAAAATTTTGTAAGCATCGAATGTCCCCGTGCTGTTTCCCGTCGCAGGGTCTATGGTACGTATCGACTCGATTTCTTCGCCCCAGAACTCGATACGGACAATCACGTCGTCATAGGCGAGATAAATGTCTACCGTGTCGCCCTTCACTCTGAAATTACCCCGGCTCAGTTCTATCTCGTTACGGGAGTACAGCGAATCGACGAAATGTCGCAATAGTCGGTTCCTTCCGATATTGTCGCCAACCTTTATGTCGATGACATTGCTGTGAAAGTCTTCGGGATTCCCTATACCGTATAGGCATGAAACCGAAGATACCACGATAACGTCCTTGCGACCCGAAAGAAGGGCCGATGTGGTGGATAGACGCAACCGGTCTATCTCTTCGTTGATGGCCAAGTCCTTTTCGATATAAGTGTCGGTCGAGGGGATATAAGCCTCCGGTTGATAATAATCGTAATATGAAACGAAATATTCTACTGCATTTTCGGGGAAAAAACTTTTGAACTCATTATATAATTGTGCGGCCAGAGTTTTGTTGTGGCTTAAAATGAGAGTCGGCTTCTGGACCCGCTCGATTACATTCGCCATAGTGAATGTCTTTCCCGACCCGGTTACACCCAATAGAGTCTGATAGGGAGTCCCGTCGAGTATTCCCCGACTTAACTCGTCGATAGCCTCCGGTTGGTCCCCTGTCGGACGATAAGGTGAAATGAGTTTAAAGTCCATTGAAATCGATTCTTTAATAAGATTCCGGGATTACAAAACAAAGGACTAAATAAACCAGCGGGCTGAGGCCTATTGTCCCGAGCAGTACAAAGATGATACGGACCACGGTAGGGTCTATACCTAAATATTCACCTATACCTGCGCATACGCCGCCTAACATGCGGCCGTTGCGGGGACGGGTAAGTTTCTTTATCGTATTCATTTTATGTTTGATAATTTTTCAGAATACAAAGATAGTGAAAGGTGAGAGCAGAGACAAACGGAAATGAAATTTCCGATTGGGCTATGCCGAACCGCATCCTGTTTTCGCTATTGTGCAAAGATAGAGCAAAGCGGAAGTAAAAACAAGATGTTTACTTATTGCTTACCGGATTGTGAAACGTCAATCGTCCTTTTGGTTAGTTATGTATTTCTTGATTGCATTGATAAATAACTGTCCATAGGCTTCGCATCTATGAGACCCTATGCCGGGAATTGCCAGAAATTCTTCTGTCGTGGTGGGCTTGTCAGTGGCCAGTCTGACAAGAACAGCATTATTTGCAATCATGTATACTGGAATATTGTTTTTTAGGGCAATTTTATATCTAAGGGAACGAAGTCGTGACAAAAGAGCCATATCGGTTATTATCTTTCCTTCAGGGTCGGTAACTACCATAAATCCGTCTTTCTCAATAAATTGTTCGGTATATTTGACGAGGTTTTCGGCCTTTCTTGGATATGCAGATGATGAATTCCTTTTCTTTACTTTTTCTACGGGTGTCATTTGTGGAGGAGTAGTGGTTTCCTTTATCTGGGGTGATTTTGAATAGGAGGGTTTGGTGGCAGAAATATCTTCTATTCCGAATTCGCTTTTTCCCCAAGCTTGATAGTGCTCCCGATTTAGCATTCGGCCACAACCCGATTTGTCATCTTTATAATTTGTGCAACCTAAAAAGTATCCTTTTTTCCCTCTCTTGACTATTAAGAAGCCATCTTCACACCAGTCGCATTTTTGGATAGATAAATCTCTTCCTCGACGGTCGTTAGTCATAAAACCGCATATTTCTTGGTCGTTGGTACATATCCATAATTTTAAGCCATAGTTCTTATTCCATCTTAATTTCATTTGTGATCCGTATTGCAAAGAGGTCTCTGTATGCATCCATACTTCGCTTCCGTCAGGAAGGAGAACCTTAGA
>ENA-UEOR01002422-UEOR01002422.1-human-gut-metagenome-genome-assembly--contig:-NODE-2422-length-10150-cov-8.093021_pt1 | contig 10150 bp, 9 predicted proteins | sample MGYA00242887_ERZ507890 | MGnify/ENA primary metagenome ERZ507890 (study PRJEB26167, sample SAMN06115431) | human gut metagenome | host: Homo sapiens | place: China:Guizhou | collected 2014-10-21...
TTCAATCTCGCAATATACAAATACATTATTCATAATCGTTATCCTATTGTATGGTTAGCTAACAGTTCGACAATCAAATCCTCTACTTCTTGGTCGGAACCGGAGATCGTCTTGCTTTCCTTGGCTTGGAAGACGATGTTCTGGATCGCTTTTACCTTTGTCGGCGAACCGCTAAGGCCGCATTGAACCAAGTCTCCATTCACGTCGGCCACGCTCCATTCCTGAATATCCAGATACGGGCGGCTCTTGTACAATTCCGGGTAGCGAACGGTCGGTTCTCCATCTTGGTGACAGGCGGGTTGTGCGTTCCGTTCCTGTTTACCCATGGCGTATTTGTACTTCTGTACCAGCTTCGCGTTACGAGGACGGCAGGGAGCGGCGGAACCATTCACGGTGATTACGATCGGAAGCGGACCTTCCACGGTCTCGACACCCCCGTCGATATGACGTTTTACGGTGATACGTCCGGCCTCTTTATCTACGTTCAGGATTTCCTCGGCATACGTGATCTGGGTCAGTCCCAATTTCTCGGCGACTTGCGGACCTACCTGTGCCGTATCGCCGTCGATCGCTTGGCGACCACCGATGATAATATCATAATCGTTGATTTTCTTGATAGCCGTGGCAAGCGCATAGGATGTGGCTAAAGTGTCGGCTCCGGCAAACGCACGGTCGGTCAACAAAAAACCGCCGTCAGCACCACGATACAAACCTTCGCGGATGATTTCGGCGGCACGTCCCGGGCCCATCGTCAGCAGCGTAACTGTCGTTCCGGGGTAAGCGTCTTTCAAGCGTAACGCTTGTTCCAACGCGTTCAGGTCTTCCGGGTTAAAGATCGCTGGCAAGGCGGCACGATTGATCGTTCCGTCCGCTTTCATGGCGTCCTTTCCCACGTTTCGTGTATCCGGGACCTGTTTCGCTAAAACAATAATTCTTAAACTCATATTATATATATAGGAATATTAGATTAATCTTGCGTGCAAAAGTAATCAAACATTCTTTATCTCAAAGCATTTCGGGCGAGAAATGCACACTTTCCGCCCTTTTGAGCATAAGACCATTCTTAATTTAGGGTTGCGATCTCTGCCGCGGTGAGGCCGAGGACAAAAATATCGGTATTGGCATCGGGAGATGCCGATATCGGCGTGAGGCGTAAGCACTATCGGCGTGAGCTTACGCCACTACTGCTTCGGGGCGATGCCTATACTGGCGTTTGCCGATGACGATTTGGAGCGAGAAAACCCCGGTGCCGGATCGGTCGGCATCGGGGTTTTCTCGTTGTTTGAAGCCAGAAGAGAGGCCTATCGCACGATGACCTTCTCCGTATGCTCTCGCTCACCGTCGGAGGCGTGGATGATGTAGATGCCGGTGGGGAGGTTGAAGCTGTATTGTGTCGTGTTCACGGAGAACCGGCGCACGAGTGATCCATTCAGGCCGAACACCTTGATTTCCTTCACCGGCCGGAGGGCAGATACGATGACCTGTCCCTGTATCGCCGAATAAATGGAGATACCAGCCTCTTCTATCTTGATCTTCTCCGTTCCGGTCGGGATGAAATCGGAGCGGAGGAAGTAGCGCCCGTGCGTGTTTCCCTTCACGGTGATCTCCGTCTCGTTGCCGTTCAGCGACCGGCTTGTCCGGGTAACCGCGTCGTACACCTCTACCAGCGTGCCGAAGGCCTCCTGCCCGCGGATCGTCACCGTCACGTCGCCATCGTCCGGGCTGTAGACACCGAACGGGATATTGGCGAGGCTGTTGCTGGCATTGATCGTCGCGGTCTGGCTGCCGGCTACGGTATAGATCACCGGGACACCCCGCAAGCTGTTATCAAGCAGCAACTCGGCATCCTCGTCCTCCTTGAATCCGGGGGTAGCCGCCACACGTGCCGCCACGATGGCACGGCTATACGTATCGCCCCGGCGTGCGGTCAGCGATAAGGTCGGCTTACCGGAGGAACGGAGGAGGGAAGAATTGGCATCGTCCAAGGCTTGCATCTCGTTCGTGAAGGAAAGTTCCAGCGTAGAAGCCGCTTGTTCTTCCGCTCTCTTGACAAAGAAGGATTGCAGGGGAGCGATCAAACGCGCGGTTGTCCCTTCTTCTTCCGTGCTGATCCATTGGCCATCGCTATTTGCTATGGCTACCTGCTGGTTGTCCTCTTTCACGATCCAATATTTCTTCTCTACTTTGCTTTCGTTCTCTTTGAAGAACTTATTCATATCCAAATGAGCGATGAATGGGTTTCCTACCAAGAAGTAAGGATTATTTGCTGCTTGGTTGGTTATGGATACAGAGAAAGATTCCTGCTTGTCTATAAGCCGTCCGGCGTTTCTCCTACTGTCTTCCGCTATAGTTACCGTATGACCGGTTGTACCATCCGTATTATAATAGCTATATTCCGTATCCGCTTTCGGCAGGCGGAACAACGTGTTGACTGTCATAGTGTTTTTAGGTACCACCTTCAGCGAGAAGCCTTGGCCGGGAGTATACGGGACGGTTACATCATTGTAGACGATACTCCAGTTCGCGGTAATCGTGTTTTGCGTTGTCCCGGAAGCATTATCGTAATGGATAGCGGCGTTCCCTTCATCCCAGCCTCTTTGGAAGACGGCGGGGTTGAAGCGGTTGTGCCGATTTGTTTCGAATGTGATCGGCTGATAATATTCCGTCTCTTGTCGATAGTTGGCAGAGGGAACATACCAATCTCCCGCCACGATGCCTTGCAACGGAGAGGCCAGCGTGTACCAACGGTTCGGTGCCAACTCGTAATCCACCCATGCCTTGTTATATTCCGGATGAAGTAGTTCGGCGTGCATCATCTCTGCGTTCGGTTCGAAATGTACCTCCTCGCAACGGTTCACGGTATAGGGATCGGTTTTCATTTCGGTGTACGTTCCATTAGCTTCTTTTTTTCCATATACCATCATATCGTATTGGATCGGGTGAAGACGGTATTCATCGGTTGCCGGTGGATCCATGTGTGGGAGATTATTGATTTCAGTCTTCCATAAGACATCACGATATTGTCCTTTATCTCCTTCAAATCCAGCTTCATATAATTCCACCTTGCCGTTTCTCGGAATGATGATCTTTGAGAAACGCATCGGGACATAGCCGGGGTTGGCCGCATATTCATCTCCTTTATAAACAGGAATAGTGGTATTCTCCTCGGCCTTTATATCCGAGTATGTCGCCCGTTTCCATTGCGAGTCGTCGTTCCAGTTGATGCCTATTTTCGTGCCTTGCCAAACCAAGTATTCCGGGACGACTTTCATGGTCATGATAAAATTGCCGTAGCAAGGTGTAAACGTCCCAGTTTCATTCCCACACCACCGAGTATCATAAGCAGCAACGCTGCGAACACGGAATATGGGAAATCACGCTTTAATGTAGATTTCTGTACAGCAACCGGGGTCATTATGGCACAGAACCCGATAACTACCATCATATTAAAAATATTAGATCCGACCACATTGCTGATTGCCAGCGTATTCTTATGCTGGATTGCTGCAACAACAGAAACCGCAGTCTCCGGAAGTGAGGTTCCCATGGCAACAATCGTCAGGCCAATAATGATGGCCGGAACATGAAACCGTTTTGCAATACTGGAACTTCCCTCCACAAAAACATCTGCCCCTTTGACCAGGAAGAAAAATCCTGCGATCAAAAAAACAATTGCCAGCGGCATGGAACATGTTGAAATAAATTCTGTCATATCTTTTCCCTCTTTCTGTAAAATAATGTGTTAAAAGGCAATCATGCCCAAGTGCTCCAATAGTATTTTCAAGCCAATAAGTATGAGGATTACACCACCTGCAATCTCTGCTTTTCTTTTGTAGCGGGTGCCGAAGAAATTACCGACAACCACTCCGATGACCGATAATACAAATGTCGTGCATCCGATAATCAGACAGGCTTCCATGATGGATACATTTAAAAAGGCAAATGTAATACCGACTGCAAGTGCATCGATACTGGTTGCAACTGCAAGAAGCAGCATCTCTTTGTGATCCAGTGGCAGATCTTTTGCTCCAATTTCCTGCACGTCTTTATCACGAACCGCTTCAATTACCATCTTTCCACCGATAAACAGCAACAGGAAAAAGGCGATCCAGTGATCGACCGAAGTAATGTATTTCTGAAAGCGGATTCCCAGCGCCCAGCCGAGAAACGGCATCAGTGCCTGAAATCCTCCGAAATACAATCCAATCAGAAACGCATGTTTTTTGTTGATTTTTTCCATGCCAAGACCCTTGCAGACGGATACCGCAAATGCATCCATCGAGAGTCCGACACCAATCAGAAATAACTCGATTACCATTCTTATGTTCTCCTTTTGTGAGGGGATTCATACCTTGCGCTTCTGTCCTGATATATCAAAAAGAGACCCAATGCGCACCAATGAAAACCGCGACTACAGCCACGTTTTTCCGGTGCACATGAGTCTCATTCTTTAAGGCTTGCCAGGTCCAAATGACCGGTATGTTGACAAGTCACACAATGTGCGAACTACTCCCTCACATACTTTTGTCTATGAATTAGGTAAACTATAACAAACGGTCTTTGAGTTAGTCAATACGAACTTCTTATTTGCTGATGACTTTTGCAAACTTCTTCTTACCACGCTTTACGACCTTTCCTTCTCCGGCAAACTCGTCGAGCGTGTAACTGGTACTGATGTCTGTAACTTTCTCACCGTCCACAGAGACTCCACCCTGCTGTACGGCACGACGTGCATCGGAACGACTCTCACACAGAGAAGCCTTTACAAGAACTGCCATGATATCGAGCTTGTCATTGTACAGATCATCTGCAGTCACTTCAACCGTCGGCATATGTGCAGAAACCCCGCCGCCTGCAAACAGTGCATGGGATGCCTCTTTGGCTTTCTTTGCCTCTTCCTCACCGTGTACCAGTTTGGTCAGCTCATAAGCGAGAATCTCTTTTGCTTCATTCAGCTTGGCACCTTCCCATTTGTCCATCTCATCGATCTGCTCCAATGGCAGGAAGGTCAGCATGCGGATGCACTTTAACACATCGGAATCTGCCACATTTCTCCAGTACTGGAAGAAGTCAAACGGAGAAGTCTTGTTCGGATCAAGCCATACGGCACCGGACTGTGTTTTTCCCATCTTCTTTCCCTCAGAGTTTAAAAGCAGATTGATCGTCATGGCATAAGCATCTTTTCCAAGCTTCCGGCGGATCAGTTCCGTACCACCAAGCATGTTACTCCACTGGTCATCTCCACCGAATTCCATGTTACATCCATATTTCTGGTACAGTGTGTAGAAATCGTAACTCTGCATGATCATGTAATTAAACTCCAGAAAGCTTAATCCTTTTTCCATACGCTGCTTGTAACATTCTGCTGTCAGCATGCGGTTTACGGAAAAATGTGCACCAACATCACGTAGTACATCAATGTAGTTTAAATCCATCAGCCAGTCGGCATTGTTTACCAGCATTGCCTTGCCTTCTCCGAAATCGATGAAACGGCTCATCTGCTTTTTGAAGCAGTCTACGTTGTGCTGAATGGTTTCTGGTGTCATCATCTGACGCATATCGGTACGTCCGGATGGATCACCGATCATGGCTGTACCACCGCCGATCAGCGCGATTGGCTTGTTTCCTGCCATCTGCAGACGTTTCATCAGACACAGTGCCATAAAATGTCCCACATGCAGACTGTCAGCTGTCGGGTCAAAACCGATATAAAATACTGCTTTTCCATTGTTGATGAGTTCCTTGATTTCTTCCTCGTCGGTTACCTGTGCGATCAGACCGCGGGCAACCAGTTCGTCGTAAAGTGTCATTGGGTTTCCTCCTGTAATTTAACTTTTTTGATTTTTCTGGGGCTTTATGTCCCTTTGCTCCATATCTATAAAAATCCAAATAAAAATCCCCTCGTCCTAATTATAAGGACGAGGGGGATCTCTCGTGTTACCACCTTAATTCGCATGCTGTTCACACAGCCTGCCTCCGCGAGTGCAGCTACACTCCAGTGCGTCTAACGGGCACTACTCCGTTACAGCCTACTTGCCTGCGCGTTCGGTGTAAAGCTCAGGGATGTATTCCCTGCGGTAAGGGGGGACCCAGCCTGCTGGGGGGATTCCTTATCGCCCGGCTTATGGTTTTTCCATAAATCCTCGGCAGGGGGACCCAGCTTGCTGGGGGGGATTCCTTATCGCCCGGCTTATGGTTTTTCCATAAATCCATCTGTGCTTTCCGTGTGCCTCTCATCTACCGGCTGCTTTCTGTTCGTTCCACACATTGGTACTTGTTCCCATCTTCGCTTGTATTCTATAATTATATTATTATAGAAAGACAATCACAGTTTGTCAAACAATTTTTTCTTTTACAAAATCAACAACCTCACGATTTTTTTCCATGATGTTTTCGTCTTTTTCCATCTCGGTTACTGACATCCAATAATAGCGTTTCCCATTAACTACAAAACTATCCTTTTTCATTTTTTCCGAATATTTTGATAATGTAACCTCATAAAGTCTATGATTATATATTCTATTTTCCTGATGACTAACTGAATATTTTTCCTGAACTCTTGAAGTAACATAATTACAGGATACTTTTCTTTTGTCCACATCCAAATCAGCCGATATTCGATCTATTATTACATCTTCATTGTTCTGATCCACGGTTTTATAATTTAAAAACAACTTGCAATCCCATCTCTCATCATAATAAACAAGAAATCTATTTTCTTTTTCAAATGTATCACGAATAGCAATTAATGAGTGATTATGCTGAATTAAATTCAGTTCTCTTATATCATTCATCAACATTTCGTGATTATATTTATCTCTGTACATTTCAACAATATCCTTTACGATCTTGGCACAATATAAAATTCCAATAAAACAAAAAACTGTTTTAAACACAATTCCTGGAATTCCAAACCAATCACTATATGTTGCAGTAAATACGGACAACAAAAAAGAAATTCCTGCAATCATTGTATCCACAGTAACTTTATTTCCAATAAACTTTTTCTTTTTTTCAAGAAGTAATTCCAGATCTCTGTTATCAATTAACATCCTCATAACTATACTCCTTTATCCAGGACAATAAATAATTAATTATTTTGTTGTACCAGTTCAAATTATAACGGAACTTAAGATGCAATACAAGGAAAATATGATAACATCCACACATTAACGCTTGACTTCTTTGGCTTCTGCCGGAACCCAGATTCCATCTTTTCCCCATGGCTGGATCATAGACAAATACCGCTTCTGTCCATCCTTTAAAAATGTAATCTGTATACCGACCTGTGTTTTATCTGCAGATTCAGATTCTTTTTCCACGGAAACAAGCTTTTTATCCGACGATAAATTCAAAAGCTGCCGGGCTGCATCTGTCGGCTCAAGCAATGCACCAATTGGAACCATATTCTTATTCAGCACTTCACCCATACCGTTTATACAGTAGTCCATCTGTGTATCGCTGATTCCCTGCGCATATGCTGTATCAAACTCATCTGCAGATGCAATTCCATCCGTTTTAGCATCCGGACCGTCAGCAAACTGATTGATTTTTTCCTGTGTAATCTGAAATTGACCATTTTCCTGTGCATAATGGATATTCTCTATCCACACGCTCACATGCGGATCTGATGACTCCACATAATACAAAATCTCTGCAGTCTGTTCTTCCGTATTGATTTCATGCAGCCAGTAGCCATCCATTTCTTCTCCGGTTCCACCAAAGAAACTGCCAAAGGCTCCCCATGGCCATGGACTCGACCAGCCAAATGACGGTGTATCTCCATCCATCCACAAAATATGTATTTTCTCTAAATTCGACTGTACCTCTTTGGATGTCATCTGCACAATTTTTTCTGTATCCCGGTCGCAAAATGCCTGTGCCCATTCCCTGATATTCTGCTCTATTATCGCAGCTCCTGCATTTTCCTGCACTGGCTGCTGTGTACTATCCACTTTCTCGGTTGTATGCTCTGTTTTTGTCTCCGACGGTTTCTGGTTTGTCAGACAACTTACTGCCACAAGTGCAACCAAAACGGTTGCAATCGCAGCCACCCAGGTATGTGGTTTTTTAAAATTCAACACGTTCTTAATTCTCCTTCCTGCATCTGCCTCTCCAAACGCAACCGGGGCAAATGAATACGGATGCCGCTCCATCGCAAAAGCAAGTAAGGATGCGCTGTATCCTTTTTTAATCTGATTTCCAAACTGCGCAAGTACGGCCTCATCACAACTCATCTCCATGTCTCTTGTCATATAGAAAAAGGCAATCCATGCCAATGGATTCCACCAGTATACAGCCAAAAGTACGAATGCAATCAGCTTCCATAAAGAATCATGTCTGCGAATGTGCCAGCTCTCATGCGCAAGGATGTACTGCTGTTCCTCCTCTTTCATCCGAAACGGAATATAAATCTGCGGGCAGAAAATTCCCAGTACAAACGGTGATGGAATACAGTCACATTCCCAGATCTTTATGGTCCGCCGGACGTTTCCAGATGTTTCATTTACGGTTAAACGTACTGCTGTCCGTACCATACTGCGGCATTTGATATAGGAATACATTCCATATCCTAAAAATAAAAATATCCCGATCAGCCAGACAAAAAACAACACCGCACAAATTTTCTGTGAGGTCGTCATAGCTCCTGTCAAACCAGCTTCAGAAGCTGCATCCCCTGTCACACGTGAACCGGCAGATATCTGCGTCACATTCTGTACTGCCGTTTGCGCATGCACTCCAGATACTCCTGTGTAGTGTGCAATCTCACTCATTTGTGATCTGCTTTTTACCAGACGAAACAGATTAAACAAACTCCATCCTGATGCAATGGGCAAATCAAATAACATACGGATTCCAACAATTGCCCACAATGCATAGGAATATTTTTTGGGACATTTCCGCAAAAGCGCGCGCACTGCAAACACCGCGAGAATTACAACCGCCACCATGCCATTCCGCTGCAGAAATGCCAGAAAAATTACACTTGCCTTCTCCATTCTCTGCCCCTACCCTTCTTTATGCTCGTCGATCATTTTCTTGAGCAGCTTTGCTTCTTTTTTGGAAATTTTCTTTCCTCCAAGAAATGCTGTGATAAACCCTGGCAGTGATCCGTCAAATGTGCGATCCACAAAATACCGGGATTCCTCTGCCTGCACCTGTTCCTTTGGAATTAAAACAGAAACCGTTGCATCCTCATTGGCAATGTATCCTTTTTCACACATTTTCCGTACAACCGTATAAGTCGTGGATTTTTTCCAGCCAAGCTGTTCCTGACATAACTTTACAAGTTCCCCGGAGTTGACGGGGGCATGCTCCCATACGACACACATAAACCGGTAATCACTGTCACATAATTTTATATATTCCATCTTTTTCTCCTCCATAGGTTTATAGCTATCAACCTGTCTTCAGTTTATTCTTATAAACCTCAAATGTCAAGGTCTATTTTTATAAACTGCGAGAAATGTCAGAAAAATACGATGGAAAATGTTTGAACTCACCTTTTTAAAAAGTTATAATAAACGCAAAAGGCGATTGTGAAATCGCCCAAAATAAATAACTCAAAAGGAGGACATGTTATCGTGGAAAAAGTACGTTACATGATTTCCGATGCCGCCGCACTGGCCGGTGTGGAAACCCATGTGTTACGTTACTGGGAAGAAGAACTCGACCTGACCATCCCGCGAAACGAGATGGGACATCGATACTATACACGAGAAAACATACAGGAATTTCAAAAAATCAAAGAACTAAAAGAAAAAGGATATCAGCTAAAAGCAATCCGCATGATATTACATAATAAAAAACCGGAAGCTTCCGGTATTTCCTTGCCGGATTCTGTTGCCACTGATCCGTTGCCCACATGTAACCGGGAACATCATCCCACAGCTGCAGCCAAACCGGATCGACAGAACGCAGATAAAACCAACCTGCCTGTAAATACCCTTTCCGCAGAAGAACGCATGGCACAATTTCGGGAGTTGATGAGTGACATTGTAGGGCACGCAATCGCACAGAATAACGAAGCTCTCACACTCGATATCAGCAAAGAAATCCGTGAAACCGTCCTGAAAGAAATGAACATATCTCTTCCGACAGCTCGCGGATACGGCTTCCTTTCAGCATGGAGGCGTCCGGCGGCAGGATG
>ENA-UEOR01002423-UEOR01002423.1-human-gut-metagenome-genome-assembly--contig:-NODE-2423-length-10149-cov-6.314635_pt1 | contig 10149 bp, 10 predicted proteins | sample MGYA00242887_ERZ507890 | MGnify/ENA primary metagenome ERZ507890 (study PRJEB26167, sample SAMN06115431) | human gut metagenome | host: Homo sapiens | place: China:Guizhou | collected 2014-10-21...
CTATTACCTCAAAACAGGAAACCGCAATACAATGATTCTTCTCGTAAGTATCGGATTACTGATTATCATTATCGTCGGAAGAGATACCATCTTACAGGAAGCCCGCAATATTTATGAGGTGTTAGATCTTGGGTTTGGAAAATGCAGGATGTGTGTCTGCGGCCTGATCTTCTTTGTGGTGTGCTTCCCGCTGTCCACGCTGGCCACCCGCTGGGAGGCCTCGCTCAAGGAGCGCAAGGGCAAGGCAGACCCGGCTCTGCGTGCGGTCAAGCGCACGGCTCTGAAGGAGGCGGCATGATATGAGCACTCTGGCTTCCAGCTTTTCGATCCTGACGCAGCCGGGTGTGTTCCTGTACCTGCTGCGCGGCGTGGCCTTTACCTGCATCCTCTCGGTGCTGGGTGTTATTCTGGGCCTGATCCTGGGCTCTCTGCTGGCGCTGGCCCGCACCTACTGCAAAAAGGGCCCGGCCCGCATTCTGGGGTGGTTCTCGGCGGCGTATATCGAGCTTTTCCGCAACACGCCCTATCTGCTCTGGATCTTCGTGTGCGTGGTATTCTGTCCCTGCCCGGCATTCTTTGCCCGGAAAATGTTCGGCCTGACCAGCGTGGAGATGAAGCTGCTGTTCAAGGCCGCGCTGGCTCTGATCCTGTTCAACTCTTCGGTCATTGCGGAGATCGTCCGCGGCGGCCTGAACGGCGTGGCAAAGGGCCAGTTTGAAGCCGGGTATGCACAGGGCTTCAACACTGCGGAGGTGCTGCTGTACATCATCCTGCCGCAGGCCTACCGCAACATCGTGCCCACCCTGCTCAGCCAGGTCATCACCACCATCAAGGATTCCTCCTACCTTGCCAACGTGGCGACCATTGAGCTGATGGCCCGGATTCGCCAGCTGCTGAGTGCCGCAGGTACCTACAACGGCCTTGGCACCGTGAACGTTTCGGACGTGATGGTGCTGTTCGGTGCGGCCTGCGTCATCTATTTTGTCATCAACTTCACCCTGAGCTGCATCGTCCGCTCGATGCAGGCCCGGCGGAAGAAAGCACTGGTCTTTGCCCCGGCAAAGGCCGCATAAAACTGAAGTTCTCCTTTATCTCCCCTTTCCTTCCTATTCCAAACCTTTTGCACAGAAAGCCCGTGCCCGGCGGCTGAAACGGCTGCCGGGTGCGGGCTTTCTGCCACGTTCCGGGGGCTTTTTTGTGTCCGGGAGGCAGCGTTTTCTGAAAACGCAGCCAAACTGCAAAAAAAGTTACAATTTTCTCATCAAAAAAGGCGGTTTCCCATTGACAGCCTTGTTATAATAGGAGTGTAAGATTTTTGAGCCAGCACTCTGCGGCTCTGATTGCTGAACGGCCCTTGCGGGCTTTTGGAAAAAGAAAGAGGCATACAGCATTATGACGAATATCGATATTTTCTCCGGCTTCCTGGGTGCCGGCAAGACGACCCTGATCAAGAAGCTCATCAAGGAATCCTTTGCGGGCCAGAAGGTGGTCCTGATCGAGAACGAGTTTGGTGAGATCGGCATCGACGGCGGCTTCCTGAAGGAGTCCGGCATCCAGATCAACGAGCTGAACGCAGGCTGCATCTGCTGCTCTCTGGTGGGCGATTTCCGTGCCGCTCTGCAGCAGGTGGTGGAGCAGTACCACCCCGACCGCATCGTCATTGAGCCCTCCGGTGTGGGCAAGCTGAGCGATGTCACCCGCGCTGTGGAGGGTGTGGCTGAGCATCTGGATGTGAAGCTGAACAGTTTTGTCACCGTGGCCGATGTCAACAAGGTCAAGATGTATATGAAGAACTTTGGTGAGTTCTATGATGATCAGATCAGCCACGCAAGCTGCATCATCCTGAGCCGCACCCAGACCGCCAGCGAGGAGAAGATCGCCGCTGCGGTCGCCATGCTGCGCGAGAAGAACCCCACCGCTACCATCGTGACCACCGCATGGGATTCCCTGACCGGCGAGCAGATCCTGAAGGCCATGTCCTCCAAGGACGATTTCAAGGCAGAACTGATCGCCATGGCTGCCAAGGCCAATGAGGAGCACGCCGAGGAGGACGAGGAAGAAGAGCACGAGCATCATCACCATCATTACGATGAGAACGGTGTGTGCAGCTGCGGCCATCACCACCATGATCACGATGACGATGATGACGATGATGAGGACGAGCATCACCACGACCACGAAGAGGATGACCACGAGGACCACTGCTGCCACCACCATCACGACCACGACCATGAGGATGACGATGACCATGATGAGCATGAGCATCATCACCACGATGAGGACGGCCACTGCTGCTGCGGCCATCACCACCACCATCACCACGATCACGATGCCGATGAGGTGTTCACCAGCTGGGGTGTCGAGACGGCCAAGAAGTTCAGCAAGGCAGACATCGAGCATGCACTGACCGAGCTGGACGGCGGCAAGTACGGCATGATCCTGCGCTCCAAGGGCATCGTGGACGGCGGTGCCGACGGCTGGCTGGAGTTCGATTACGTCCCCGGCGAGTGGGAAGTGCGTCAGCGCGGTGCCGACGTGGGCGGCAAGCTGGTCGTCATCGGCTCCAAGCTGGACGAAAAGGCCATTGCCGCACTGTTTGGCTGCTGAGCTGCAAGTTGTGTAAGGAGAAAAACCGATTATGGCAAACGAGATCCCGGTTTACCTGTTTGTGGGCTTCCTCGAAAGCGGCAAGACCAAGTTCATTCAGGAGACCTTTGAAGACCCCAATTTCGACTCCGGCGACAAGACCCTGCTGCTGGTCTGCGAAGAGGGCGAGGAAGAATATAACGAGAAGAAATTCGCCTTCCCCGGCGTGACCCTGAAGGTCCTCGAGGATAAGGCGGAGCTGAACCCCCAGAATCTGGCCAGGCTCGAAAAAGAATCCGGCGCAGGCCGTGTGGTCATTGAGTACAACGGCATGTGGCTGCTGCAGGATCTGGCCAACAACCTGCCCGAAAACTGGATCGTCTACCAGTGCATTGCCACGGCCGACGGCACCACGGCCCTGACCTACGCCCGCGACAACTCCATGCGCTCTCTGCTGCTGGACAAGATCGCCCGCAGTGAGCTGATCGTGTTCAACCGCGCCGAGGCCGTGAACAACGATGCCGCCCGTCAGGAGCTGCACAAGCTGGTGCGTCAGGCCTCCCGCAAGTGCGATATCGCCTATGAGTTCGCCGACGGCAGCGTGGCATACGATGACATCCCTGACCCGCTGCCCTTTGATCTGAACGCCCCGATCATTGAGATCGGTGAGGACGATTTCGGCATCTGGTATATGGACTGCCAGGACGAGCCCCAGAAGTATGCGGGCAAGACCGTCCGGTTCCTGGCGCAGGTCTGCCAGACCAACCGCGCGGGCAAAAACAGCTTTGTGCCCGGTCGTTTTGCAATGACCTGCTGTGTGCAGGATATCCAGTTCGTGGGCTTCCCCTGCAGCTATGATGGCTACAAGGCACTGGAGCAGCGCGCCTGGGTCACTGTGACCGCCAAGGTCAATTACAAGTTCCACAACATCTACCGCGGCAAGGGCCCGGTGCTGACCGCCATCTCGGTGGAGCCCGCCGAAAAGCCGCAGAACGATGTCGTAACATTCTCTTAATCCTATCTTATACAGGGAGGACTTCACCATGAAAACTCTGTTCCGTGTTCTGGGTGCCGTTGCCGCTGTGGCTGTTACCGGTGCCGCCATCGTCGTGCTGGACAAAGTTCTGAACGACAAGGACCCGCTCCACGTCGAAAACGTGGAGTTCCCCGAGGAAGCTGAAAAGGACCCCGCCGAGGCCGAAAAGACTGCCGAAGCCTACGCCGAGGGCGAGGCCAGGGAGACTGCACCCGGTGACGCATGGCCCCCTGCCTTTGAAAAGGCTCCTGCCGAGCCCGAGACTGCGCCCGCAGCCCCGGTGGTGGAAGCTGCCCGGGCAGAGGAGACTGCCGAGGAAAAGCCTGCGGCAGAGGAAACGACCGTGAATCCTGTGGAGGCAGGTCCTGCCGTTGCCCCCAAGGATGAGAACGGCAAGTTCGATGCCACCAAGATCGCGGAAGCCAGCGATTTCACCGGCATCGAAGAGGAATCCGGCTGCAAGAGCTGAGCAAAGCAATAAAAGGACGCTGTGCCGCAGGGCACAGCGTCCTTTTTCTGTCTGGGTCATTTCCGCAGGGCTTTGGCAGCTTCGGTGCCTGCCACGGCACCCTCGTACACGGCCTTGGCGACCTGCAGCAGCCCGCCGGTGCAGTCTCCGGCGGCATACAGGCCGGGCAGGGTGGTCTGCATGTGGTCGTCCACCACGATCCGGTTGCCGTTCACCTCAGCCCCCAGCTTGCGGGCCAGGGCAGTGCTGCCCGCCACGCCCAGCGCCACGAACACGCCGGAGACTTCCAGTGTCCCGCCGTCTTTCAACTGCACGCCGGTGACCCGCTCTTCACCGAGGATGGCTTCCACGACTTCCGTCCGCACGGCCACCTCCGGCGGGAACTGTGCCGTCAGCGGGGCCCCGCCCGTGAGCAGGGTGACGCTGTGGGCCACGGGCAGCAGGGCCTGTACCTCGTGCAGGGCGTACTCTCCGCTGCCCAGCACGGCCACATCCCTGCCGCGGTAGAAAAAGGCATCGCAGGTGGCACAGTAGCTCACGCCGTGGCCCTCCAGCCCGGCAAGGCCCGGAATGCGGGGCGCTGCCCGGGAAGCCCCCGTGGCCAGAATGACAGCATCGGCAGGGAAATCCCCGGCCAGCGTCTCCACGGTCAGCTTGTCGGTGTAGGTCAGGCCCACGGCCTCGGTGGTGACGAACTCCACCCCCACGGCCTTGGCACCCTCGATGCCCCGGCGTTCCAGCTCGGCACCGGTGATGGGTTCGGCAAAGCCGTAGTAGTTCTGGATGAGTTCGGCCCGGTCCAGTGCGCCGGGACCCTTGGTCAGAACGGTGGTCTGCACCCCGGCGCGTGCGGCATACAATGCAGCCGAGACACCTGCGGGGCCGGAGCCGATGATCACAATGTTAGACATGGCAGTTTCTCCTTATGGTAGGTTGTACAGAGGACGGTTTGATCTTATGATATCTATTATACCGCAACTCCCCGCACTTTTCATCTCCGATGAACTGTGCTATACTGAAAACATCGCAAAAATCGACACCATGGAGGGGAAAAACCTATGTCCAAGCAGCGCCTGCTTTTTATCACCACCGGCGGCACCATTGCCAGCGTGCGCACCGCACAGGGGCTCAAGCCTGTTCTGACCAGCGAGGAGCTGCTGGCCCATCTGCCGGAATTGCAGCAGCTCTGCTGCCCGGAAACGCTCAATCTGTGCAGCATCGACAGCACCGACCTTGGCCCGGAGCACTGGCTGATGATGGCCAAGGCCGTGCAGGAGAATTATGCGCTTTACGATGGCTTTATCATCTGCCACGGCACCGATACACTGGCCTACTCGGCGGCGGCGCTGTCCTACCTCATTCAGAATGCGGACAAGCCCATCATCCTCACGGGTGCCCAGCAGCCCATTTCCAATGAGATCACCGATGCCAAGAAGAACCTGCGGGACAGCGTGATCTGTGCCCTTGACCCGGGCAGCCGGGGTGTGATGGTGGTGTTTGGGGGGCACGTCATTGCGGGCACCCGCGCCAAGAAGAACAAGACCATCAGTTACGATGCCTTTGCGTCGGTCAACTTCCCGGCGCTGGCGCTGGTGCAGGGCGACCGGCTGGTACGGTATGTGGCTTCGCCCTGGCCCACCGGCCCGGTGGAGTTTGGCCGGGCGCTGAACCCCAAAGTGTTCCTGCTCAAGCTGACCCCCGGCCTTGGACCGGAGCTTATCCCGGCTATCTTTCAACAATATGACTGTGTCATTGTGGAAAGCTTTGGCGTGGGCGGCATTCCCCAGCGGCTCATGGATGCCTTTGCCGAGGAGCTGGGCGATTACGACCAGACCCACAAGATCCTGATCCTGACCACGCAGGTCACTTATGAGGGCAGCGATGTGGGCATTTACGAGGTGGGCAAGCGGGTCAAGAATCGCTTCCGCTTCCTGGAGGCCCACGATATGACCATTGAGGCCGTTGTCACCAAGGTCATGTGGCTGCTGGCCCAGAACTGCGAGAACTTTGACCAGCTCCAGCAGCGGTTCTACCGGCAGATCAATTTTGATACATTCTATCATTGAAACAAACGGGAGATGCCCCACCGGCACCTCCCGTTTCTGTTTGAAAACTTTTTGTCCGCCACTCGTGGACTTTTGGCGAATCAGGACAAAGTTTTGCCAAAAGACTTGCACTTTGATGCTTTACTGTGGTAAAATCGAAGCGTACTTTCATTTGGAAAGACAAGGGGGAAAAAGTATATGACCAACATCTGCATCATCGCCACCATCATCATCTATCTGGTGGCAATGCTGTTGGTTGGGTTTGCATACAGCAAGTCCAACAACGACAGCACCGATTTCTACCTTGGCGGCCGCAAAATGGGCCCGCTGGTCACGGCCATGAGCGCCGAAGCCAGCGATATGTCCAGCTGGCTGCTGATGGGAATGCCGGGCCTTGCCTACCTCACCGGCATCGCCTCGCCCGGCTGGACCGCCATCGGCCTGGCGCTGGGCACCTGGCTGAACTGGCTCATCGTGGCCCGGCGGCTGCGGCGGTATTCGGCCAATCTGGATGCCATCACCGTGCCGCAGTTCCTGTCCCTGCGCTTCCACGACCAGCGCAATCTGCTCAACGCACTGGGCGCGGTGATCATCATCGTGTTCTTTGTGCCCTACACGGCTTCGGGCTTTGCCGCCTGCGGTAAGCTGTTCCACAGCCTGTTCGGCGTGGATTACATGGCGGCCATGGTGGTCTCGGCCTGCGTCATCGTGGGCTATACCATCACGGGCGGCTTCCGCGCCGTTACCACCACCGACCTTATCCAGTCCATCGTGATGAGCCTGGCCCTTGTGGCCGTGCTGGTGTACGGTATTGGCGCGGCAGGCGGCTGGGATGCCGTTGTGGCCAACGCTCAGAGCCTGCCCGGCTACCTGACCATGATGGCCAGCCACAACGCTGCCGAGGGCACGGCCACCTCGTACAGCCTGCTGGACATCGTCTCCACCATGGCGTGGGGCCTGGGCTACTTCGGAATGCCCCACATCCTGCTCCGCTTCATGGCCATTGAGGATGAAAAGAAGCTGGTGCTCAGCCGCCGCATTGCCAGCGTGTGGGTCGTCATTGCCATGACAGCCTCCATCATCATCGGCATGGTGGGCCTTGGCATGACCAAGGCAGGCGCGCTGGAGTACCTGAGCGGCTCCTCCAGCGAGACGGTCATCGTCCGCATTGCAAACCTCATTGCACAGCACGGCATTCTGGCAGCCGTTCTGGCGGGCCTGATCCTGGCGGGCATCCTTGCCGCCACCATGTCCACCGCCGACAGCCAGATGCTTGCCGCCGCGTCCAGCGTCTCCCAGAACATCCTGCAGGAGTTCGGCCACATGAAGCTGACCGAGCGCCAGAGCCTGTTTGCTGCCCGCCTGACCATCATCTGCGTCAGCGTGGTGGGCGTGGTGCTGGCCCGTGACCCCGATTCCAGCGTGTTCGGCATCGTCAGCTTTGCATGGGCCGGTTTCGGCGGCGCATTCGGTGCGGTCATGCTCTGTGCGCTCTTCTGGAAGCGCTGCAACTGGCAGGGCGCGCTGGCCGGGATGCTCGCCGGCGGCCTGATGGTCTTTGTCTGGAAGTACCTCATCAGCCCGCTGGGCGGCGTGTTCAGCATCTATGAGCTGCTGCCTGCCTTCCTGACCTCCCTGCTTGTCTGCGTGGTGGTCAGCCTTGTTACTCCGGCTCCTTCGGTGGAGATCGAAGCCGAGTTTGAGGCGGCGAAATAAGAAACAATAGCAAGGGCCATTGCACGGGAATCTGTGCAATGGCCCTTGCTTTATGCTCGGCGCACAACGCCGTTCTCAACACGGTAGATCTTATCAAAACGTTTCATAAAAGCACCGGACACATCATGGGTAATAGCAACGACTATGCAGGGCAGAGAGAGCAGATTCTGCATCACCTGCTGGCTGGTTTCCGGGTCAAGGCTGGCAGTAATCTCATCGGCGATGATGAGGTCATACCGACGAAGTACCAACCGGGCGATGCCGATGCGTTGGCGCTGACCGCCAGAAAGATTTTTACCGTTTTCGCTGATGAGAGTGTTCAGTCCATCCGGTAGGGTTTGCACCCAGTCGGTCAGACCGGCAGCTTCAAGGGCACCGGTTATCTGCTGTTCGGAGAACTTCTCACTCAGACAGATGTTGCTGCGCAGGGTATCATTGAACAGATACGTTGTCTGGGCAATATAGCCTGTCCGGTGGTAAAGACTGCTGCGGTCGATGTCCCGGAGCTGCTGGCCGTTGAACAGAATATCACCGCTGTAATCCAGATAATATTGGAAGAGCAGCTTGGCCAGTGTGGATTTTCCGCATCCGCTTTCACCCGTGAGACCAATCTTTTCTTGTCTGCTCACGGTCAGGCAGATATCCTTCAACACCGGAGCAGCTGCACCAGGGTAGGTAAAACTGGTGTTTCGGCATTCGATCCGCTCCAGCGATGCAACAGGCTGACCGGCAGAAGAAGGAGCTTCCGGAACGGACATGGCAGCTTCCAGACGCTGACGGATGCCCTTGGAGGATTTCACCTTGGCCCAGCACTGAGCGATTTGGTTGCAGGGTGTGATGACAAAGTTTGCCATGCTGGCGGCAGTGGAAACAGCACCTACGGTCAGGCGGCCGTCAAATGCAAGAAACAGACCCACGAGCATGACCACGGGAAAGATTAGATTGCTGATGAGGGATGTGTTGACTACCATGGAATTCAAGCTCTGCTGGTAGCTCTGCTCACTGGCGCACGCTTGTGCGGCGGTAGTGCGATGACGAGCGGTATAGGCATCCTCTCGCAGAAAGCTCCGGATAACTTCAAAACCGCCAAGAAGTTCCTTGAGCTGCTGGGTGTAGTCCGCCATTTGCAGGGAAAAGGCATCCCGGGCAACTTTAAGCTGTTCGTTCATTTTCCGGGGCAGTACCAACGGCGGAATCGTTACCAGAAGGATTGCAATAAGCATGACCGGGCTGAGATAGAGATACATCCCCAGTGCACAGAGCATGATACCGCCCCAGAATACGATATTGAAGATGGACATATAGTAGTCATCGTATAGGGTGCGCAGATCGGTAGTCAGTAGTGAGATGTAAGTACTGTCGCCCTCCTGCTGATACTGTGCCACCGGGCGGCGAAGCACTTGCTCCATGACCCTGTCTCGAACTTCCTCAACGGCACCGCAGGCCAGCTTGGTGAAAGAGCGGCGGCTCAGGCGCTCGAAAAACCAACTGGTAAAGGTAATGAGGAATACCAGCGCCATGTAACCGAGGGCTTCTTGCTTGCTTTTGGAATCAATGAGCCATTTGAGCTGAAAGCTTTTAAGCGGTGCAAAAAAGGAAACAGCTTGGTGAATCTCCAAAATCGGATCGTTTTCGCTGCGTTGCAGTCCATCCGGTATTGTCGCTCGTCCGCTTGGTTCTGAAAATCGTGCCGTCATTTTTACTGCTTTATTTTGTTGTTTCATTGTGATGCAATGATAGTTGTTTAAATAGTTCATCGGTGGAAAACCTGCTAAAGGCGAAAGTTTCATCTTTAGCAGGTCCCGCCCAAACGAAAAAACGCCTCCAAACTTTGGCCTGCCATTGCCTGCAGGCTGTCCGAAGTTTGCGACAGAAAGGAGAAAGACATGGAACATCGTCACATTCCTGCCTTGAAGGATGGCAGCATTCCCAGTGCAAAAACACGCTTTTGGCGCGGAGAGGACAATTTCCTGGAAGATGTATGGTATGGCCGCTGCGCGATCTGTGGTGAGCTGATCCGCCCACCCAAGCCGTGGTATTTTATTAGAAATGTTCTGGGATATTTTTTGACGGTCCCGTATGCAGTTATTCCTGCTCTGATTGACGTGCCTGAATCGACGGCCCTTTCGAAAGCTCTCTTATTTACTTCTGGATTCGCAGTACTACTTATTATTTGGAAGTTAGCTATTAATGCATGCTTAGCTTTCGGCCAGTGGCAACTATTACCGGATTTATAGCTATGGATGTTTCGCCGATATTTACAGGTTCTGTAACTTCTGCTGATATATTATCGTTTA
>ENA-UEOR01002426-UEOR01002426.1-human-gut-metagenome-genome-assembly--contig:-NODE-2426-length-10146-cov-3.577416_pt1 | contig 10146 bp, 9 predicted proteins | sample MGYA00242887_ERZ507890 | MGnify/ENA primary metagenome ERZ507890 (study PRJEB26167, sample SAMN06115431) | human gut metagenome | host: Homo sapiens | place: China:Guizhou | collected 2014-10-21...
AAAGGGTTGCTTAGTCCATATTGGCAAGGATACGCAGAAAGAGAAGTTGATGATTACGGAAATGTAACATATGAGTTTAGTGAGGGTCAGTTTATGGCTGCAAATCAAACCGCCGACATCATAAGTGGTGGTAAATTTAGTTTGATGGGGTCAGTAATTGGCGCTTATACGATTCAGGCGTTGACAACAACGCTGTATGCTATGAGTGTACCGTCTGACCAGCTCCCGGTTTATAAAGCAATCGTTGTTATCATTATCGTAGTTCTTCAGAGCCCGGTTTACAAAAAGGCAATGCAGAATTACAAAGCGAAGAGACAGTCGAAAAAGGCAGTAGTACAGGGAGGTGAACAGTAATGGCTCAGGCAAAAGAAGTTCGCGGCCCCGGCCCCCGCATGGGCGGCCCCCGGCCCAAAGTGGAAAACCCGGGCAAGCTGCTGAAGCGCATCATGGATGAGGTATTCCGGCACTATCTGCCCCATTGCATCCTTGTACTTGTCTGCATCGTGGTCAGCGCGCTGGCAAACGTTCAGGCCAGTCTGTTCTTAAAGACCCTGATGGACGATTACATCGTACCCATGACCCAGCAGCAGGACCCCGATTTTGCCCCGCTGGCAGCAGCTCTGCTGCGGGTAGGCATCATCTACGTCATTGGCATTCTGGCCGCATGGCTCAACGCCCGCATCATGGTCAACGTGACGCAGGGCACCCTGCGCAACCTGCGCACCCAGCTGTTCACCCACATGGAGAGCCTGCCCATCAAGTATTTTGACCAGCATCCCCATGGCGACATCATGTCCGTGTACACCAACGACGTGGATACCCTGCGCCAGATGCTCAGCCAGAGCATCCCGCAGCTGGTGTCCAGCGCCATTACCATTGTTTCGGTGTTCTTCAGCATGTGCATGCTCAGCTGGCAGCTGACGATCGTCACCATGCTGATGGTGGCGCTGATGATGTTCTTCTCCAAAAAGATCACCCAGCAGTCCGGCAAATACTTCATCCAGCAGCAGCGGGATCTGGGCAAGTTGAACGGCTACATCGAAGAGATGATGGAGGGCCAGAAGGTCGTCAAGGTGTTCACCCACGAACAGAAGGCGCTGGACGGTTTCCGCCAGCTGAACGACCAGCTGAAGGACAGCGCCAACAAAGCCAACAGCTTTGCCAACATCATGATGCCGGTCAACGCCCAGCTGGGCAACATCAGCTATGCCGTCTGCGCGCTGGCAGGCGCAGCCATGGCCGTGAGCGGCATGGGCGGCACGACCCTTGGCACGGTGGTGGCTTTCCTGAGCCTGAACAAGGGCTTCAACATGCCCATCAGTCAGGTGTCCATGCAGGCCAACAGCATCATCATGGCTCTGGCCGGTGCCGAGCGTATCTTCAAGATGATGGACGAAGAGAGCGAGACCGACGAGGGCTATGTCACGCTGGTCAACGCCAAGTATGACCGCGACGATAACCTTGTGGAAGCCACCGAGCGCACCGGCATCTGGGCATGGAAGCACCCGCACCACGACGGCACTACCACCTACCACAAGCTGGAAGGCAGCATCACCTTTACCGATGTAGACTTTGGCTATGTGCCGGAAAAAACCGTCCTGCACGATATCAATCTGTATGGCCGTCCGGGCCAGAAGATCGCCTTTGTCGGCTCTACCGGTGCCGGTAAGACCACCATCACCAACCTCATCAACCGGTTCTACGACATTCAGGACGGCAAGATCCGCTACGACGGCATCAACATCCACAAGATCAAAAAGGCCGATCTGCGCCGTTCTCTGGGCATCGTGCTGCAGGACACCCATCTGTTCACCGGCACGGTGATGGAGAACATCCGCTATGGCCGGCTGGAGGCCACCGATGAAGAGTGCATCGCCGCCGCCCGCCTTGCCAACGCGGATGGCTTCATCAAGCGCCTGCCGGAAGGCTACAACACCATGCTCACCGGCGATGGTGCCAACCTCTCGCAGGGCCAGCGCCAGCTGCTGGCCATCGCCCGTGCCGCCGTGGCAGATCCCCCGGTGCTGATCCTGGACGAGGCCACCTCCTCCATCGATACCCGCACCGAAGCGCTGGTGCAGCGCGGCATGGACGGCCTGATGTACGGCCGCACCAGCTTTGTCATTGCGCACCGCCTGTCCACCGTCCGCAATGCAGACTGCATCGTGGTGCTGGAGCAGGGCCGCATCATCGAGCGCGGCAGCCACGACGAGCTGATCGCCAAAAAGGGCAAGTATTACCAGCTGTACACCGGCAATCTGGCCGAAAACTAAGCTTTTTCTGCCTCCTCAAAAGAGCCGCCGCACCGGCACACCGCCGTGCGGCGGCTCCTTTTCTCTTCTCCGCTCTGGACAATCACCCCCTGTTCGCGGTATACTGAACCTTGAATGAATTGCAGGAAAACGAGGTCAGAACATGGCATATCCGGAAAACGCCCTTACATTGGATATCCTGCCGCTTTCGGCAGACACAGCCCGGCTGGTGCGGGTGTACGGCACAGAGCCGTGTATCGCGCTGCCCGGCACACTGCCAGCACCGGAGGGCGGCAGCTTTGCTGTTACCGAACTGGGCGACTACTGCTTTTCCGAAAAGCCGCGCAGCCTGCCTGCGGCAGACAAGACCTGCCGCTACGAGGCGGCCCCGGACGGCACGGCGCGGCTGATTCGGGCCTTTGGGCAGACGGTAGGCGGCACCTGCCGCCGGTACGACTTCGACTTTGACGCGCCCGCTGCCGGTTCGGATGCAGACGACCTGCACCCGGTGTGTGGGAACTTTCTCGAAGAGCTGACCCTGCCGGACAGCTTACAGGTCGTCGGCAGCTGTGCCTTTTACAACTGCCGCAGCCTGCGCCTGCTCACGGTGGGCAGCGGCAGCCTGACCGTAGGCAGCGATGTGTTTTTGAACTGCTTCGCGCTGGAGACCATCCGGGTGCAGGCCGCGCCCGGGGACTCCACCGGTCTGTTTGCTCTTGTGAACAACATCACCGAGGCCGTGCGGGCGGAGTTCCGGCCTGCCGGTGCCGCCGCGCCGCTGGCGGCGCTCTGGTATCCCGCCTACTGGGAGGATATCGAGGAGACCCCCGCCCACATTCTTCTACACACCTTTTCCGGCCAAGGATATCATTACCGGCAGTGTTTTTTAGAGAACAAATTCCTCCCCGCAGAATACGACGCGATCTTCCCGCAGGGCCACGATGCCGACGATGCCAATGTGATGGCAATGCTCTGCTTTGACCGGCTGCGGTATCCGTGGCAGCTGACCGAAGCCGCTGCCGGGCACTACCGGGCATTTCTGGCAGCCAACACCGACCGGGTGCTGGCCCGCCTGCTGAAGGCGCAGGACAATGATGCCGTGCGTGCACTCATTGCGCTGGATGTGCTGGACAAAGACGGCTTTGCCGAAGCTTCAGCCCTTGCCGCCAAGGCTGGGAACGCCGCTGCCGCCGCTCTGCTGGCGGATGCGGAGCACAAAAAGTATGCTCCTCAGCCCAAAAAGCAGCGGTACGATTTTGATTTTTAAACAGCAGAAAACTCCTTCCGCCGCACTTCGTGCGCCAGCTCCCTCTAAGAGGGAGCCTTTGGCAGTAAGGGTAAGCTTCCGGTTTCGCCAGAAACCCCATCCCTGAGGGGGGCTGGCATCGCGCAGCGATGACTGGGGGAGTTTGCAGCGAAGCTGAGAGGGTTCTAAGTGAGGTGACACTTTTGCCCCAAACGATCCAAAAAGAAAAATTTTTTGACCCGCGCAAGCCGTTCCAGTCCCAGCGGCCGGAGACCCACGAGGAGTGGCAGGCACGCATGGGCGGCGAGGTGCTGGCGGTGGTGCGCAGCGGGCTGTATCTGGACTTCCGGTTTCTGGATATGGCACTCAGCGCCCTGAACCCCGCCCCGGACGAGCGCTGCCGGGTGCTGGCTACGGACGGACAGACCCTGTATTATCAGCCGCAGCGCCTGCTGCAGCTTTATCAGGAGAACCCGAAATATCTCAATCGGTTGTATCTGCACACCATCTTCCACTGCGTATTCCGGCATTTGTGGCTAAAAGGCCGCCGGGAGCCGCAGCTGTGGAGCCTTGCCTGTGATATCGCAGTGGAAAACGTTATCGACAGCCTGAACCGCACCAGCGTCAAGCGCCCGCTGACCTATGTGCGCCAGAACGCCTACCAGCAGCTACCTTAAATTTGTCATTAGGTACTCCAATAGAAACCGTTTCAAAGATGATGGGGCATACAAAAATAGCTACTACACAGATTTATGCTAAAATCATAGATAAGAAGCAGAAAGAGGCAGTAAATAGACAAAACGGTATATTCGATTAATAACTCTACTGTGTTTGTGGTGATAGAGATAAACTAAGAGTATTTGTTATGATGGAAATTGTTAATAATATAAAAGATTTTGTGAGCTATTACAACGCTTTAGTCAAAGAGATAGAAAGAATAACCCCATTAAAGAAGGGCATAGAATCTGTACTCAAAAGTGATTGTGATTGTGTTTATTATGAAAATAAAGAAATAGATGTGGTTGATGTAGATAGACAAATTTCAGAAATGCCTCAATTACCGCCATTGCAAGAAGTTTTGGAACGGAAAAGACAATTTGAAGCCGATTGTGATGAAATGATTTTAAGTGGTGAAGATTTTTTGTTTCGTTCATTATTGAGGCTGTTTAAAAAATTACGATACTACCCTACTGATTTACAATTTATCGATAAAGAACTCTATGATGCCAAAATCATTGTAGATGTGACTTTGAATTTAGGAGTACATGTTATTGGTAATTATGAAAGCAGTTATGGCTTTTTTGATGCTATAGAAGAGAGGAGAGAGGTTTTGATGAAAGATTCACGAGGTTCTGAACAAAAGGGCGTAGGACAAGATGAAACCGAATTTCCAAAAGAGTTAAATATTGGCAACGCTATAGAATTATTTCATAAAGCAATAGAAGTAGGTTTGATTGAGTTGATAGATGGTAAATACCACTGGACGAGAAGTAACGTTTTGCTAGCTTATTTTTGTGGTAAAATTTATTGTGGTGATAGCTTTGATATAGATCCAACAACAAAAGAGTATGTGATTAAGCGTGGCAGTGCTTTTTTTCCAGAGACAGCTATTTGTAGTCTATTTGGGTTGAAAAATTTGGGGCAGTCACGGCTTCAGATAGAACGATTGCCGAAAGAGAAACGGTCCTTTGAGCATGACTACCACATTGTGGATTGGCATGGAAATGACCATTATGGAACCTGTTGGCAAAGTCGTTGGTGTTATCAGCGCGAGCTGGTCCCGCCCACAGAACTTGCCTTCATCATCGAAAACGGCGTCCTTTACTCCCCGCTGTTGCTGAACACCGACAGCAGCTTTACCATCATCAAGGCGGCTATGAATATTGCGCTGGAGATGCTGGGACGTTGTGAAGTCTGGACTGCCGAGCGCGCTCCCGCGGTGCCGCCTGTCAAGCAAACAGAGGTTCGTTGGGAGATCCTCCGTCCGGGAACCAGCCTTCAAAGTGACTGGGAAGCGTATATCGACAAGATCGTAGAGCGCAAACCCAAAGGACAGCAGACTGTTATCCGCCAGCGTCACGAACATCTGTGGCACATGGCTCCCGACTTCTGCGTCCTTGGCTCTCAAAACTTCTGGGGCTATGTGGTCTACGGCTTTACGGCGCTGAACCTGTACATCTTTGAATGCAATGAGGTCAATAATGCCACCTATGTTTTCAACGGAGATTGGAAGTCGGCATCTCAGCTCACCAAAACAGAGGTGCTCTCCGGTCACGTTCAGGAGGCAAGGATCTACCATACCGAGAAGTGGTATGAGCGTACAGGTAAATTGATCTCCCGCGCTGCTAAGCGGGTTGCATGATGGGAGGACACAGCCTGTGATCGAGCAGTCCTCTGGCGGCTGACAGGCCAAACGATCACGCAGCCAAAGGAGCCTTTACGCAGGCCGGGACCCATTCCATTTCCCTAAAGCACTTGCCCGGCCAGAACGCCGAAGTCATGGTTCTTGGCCGCAGCGGCACACGCCGTACAAAGACTCCTGCGGCAGGGATCCAATTCCTCATCCGAAAATAAAATCAGGCAGCGACATCATGGCTGGTACACATGGTGTCGCTGCTTTTTCATGCTGTTTGGATACGATCAATGATAACCCGCCATGCCAAATGGCGATGTTAAAATTAGGAATCGTGCCGATGCCTTTGCAGTCGGTCAGGGTGAATGTGACACTCTGCTTAACAATGATGGAATTTACGGATCGCTCGCTTGTGATGCTGTGGCCGTTCAGGCAGAGCACCACGCCGTCCGCGGGCTTCCATGCTTCGTTTTCGGTAAGCGTCACATCGCCGGTCAGGTAGTAGTTGCCAGAACTGGTGATGCTGGTCAACTCCTGCGCTGTTCCGATTGCCATCCAGCCAGTATGGTCGGTGTGTTTGGACACATCCCCATCCTCCGCCAACAGCTCGACCTGCCGGGTTGCCCACTTCAGAATGATGTATGCTCAGTTCTGAGCGTGAAGCCATGCCGCCGATCTTTCCATAAACGCCAGCCGCCGCTATCGCCGCTCAAACGCCCTATGCCCTTCCCTATAAAACGGCCCGTTGTAGGCGCTTCTGCTGGCTGCTGGGGGTTTGTTCCCTCTGTGTGTCTTCGTCTGCTTTTGCGGGTGAGCCCTGCGGTCAGTTCTGAGCGATGATTCAGAACTGACCGTAAAATTCCCTCTATCACTCAGTTCTGAAGAATCGGCTCGAAAGCAAAAAAGTCCGGGCCTCCCACCATTACGGCGGGAAACCCAGATACTTAACCAATCCCATGATCCCGATACATCATATCCCCAGGATGATGGAGCTCAGATGCAGCCATCTCATCCGGCGCGCTCCTCCCTGTGGAGTGCCCGGCAGATCCGCAGCAGCCCCTCCAGTGTCGCCTGCACCGGCCGGATATCTCATCAATCATCATGATAATCCCCTGTAAATGTTAAGCTTATACCATGTGCAGCACATATTGGTATGCGGCACATTTTTCTACACACAGATTTGATTGCAAGAGGGATATATATGACACGTTATCTGACGACCACACTTTATTTATTGCAAACGTAATGTTTGACCGTTAGCTTTCGCACGGAGTATGGCTGTTTCGGCCGTTCGACAGAATATACTTGATTTTTAGGGAACAAATTGATAAAATCAACTCCATAAAAGTTCCCTATAAGGAGGACACACCCATGGAAAACAACTATCCCGAGATCCGGGAGTTATTGCAGCAAAAGGCTGACTATCAGGCACGGCTGAACCTGCTGCCCTATGATGGTTCCCCAGAGATCAAGGAGCAAGGCGGCAAGCAATATCTCTATATCCGCAAACGAATCGCCAGCCGGCTGACGTCCGAGTATGTGGATGTCTATTCCGATACCCTCTACCAGACGCTGCTGCGAAATGCCAGAGAAGCCAGAGAACTGAAAAAACAGATCCGGCGGATCGAGAAGCAGTTGGCTCAGCAGGGCTACACGGAATCAGAGCTGTCCGACCGGGTCATACTGAATATTGACTTCGCCCGCGCCAATATGAAGGCAAATATCTACGATCAGGCTGTTCTGGAAGGCGTGGCGACTACCTTCCCGCAAACGGAGGACATTATCGAAAACGGTCAAGTCAATGGCATGACGGCAACAGATGTGCAGAAGATCTTGAATCTCAAGCACGCGTGGGAGTTCGTTATGGACAAGGATGTGGTGTCCTATCCCACAGACTACTCCATTCTCTGCCACATCGCTCAGCTGGTCAACGAGGGATTTTACACCAATGGCGGTCGTATCCGGGGCGTTCCTGTGACCATTGGCGGCACCAGCTATGTCCCACCCCTGCCCATTGAGCAGTTGGTCAAAGAACATTTGGATGACATTCTGCAATCCACCGCAGAGCCTGTGGAGGTCGCCATCCGCCTTTGCCTCTACTGCATGAAAACGCAGATTTTCAACGACGGTAACAAGCGCGCCGCCGTGATCTTCGCCAACCACTATCTGATCTCCAAGGGCGGCGGTCTGTTGGTGATCCCAGAGAGCCATGTGCCGGAGTTCAAGCGCCTGCTGGTGAGTTATTATGAGGGGCGGGATGACGGAAGCATCATGACTTTCATGCGGGAGAAGTGTTGGAAGACGTTTTAAAATATATTAGGGAACTTTTGAATCAGAATTTGGCAAAAAGGTTCCCTAAACAATACTCCTAAAAATCACTTGTCTTTCATTGAAGTATCTTGAAAACGACAGGTAACGGCCAATAGCACATCTATGCACCATTTGTAAATTAGGGCTTCAGAAGCATGCGGAAAAAGGAAAGCAGTACATCATGTGTACCAGCATGATGCCCCCGCAAATCCGTTATCCTCTATAGCCCCAAAAGTTTTGGGAACTAACTACTACCGCGAAAATCGATGCGAGTCTTGCAGCACAAAGCATCTTTTGAGATAGGCACTTATTCGTTGAAATGTTATCAGATAAATCCAGGAACATTTCAATGGGCTTCTTGATTTTCTTCCAAAATGATGTATAATGTCCATTGAAAAGTTGTAAGATAATACAGGTAAGTTTTCAACGGAGGTTGCATCATGGAAATAAAACGAGATCGCTATTTGAAGAAAATCATTTTCTTTATGTGGGATGGTCAAGTGAAGGTCATCACAGGTATTCGCCGCTGCGGTAAGTCCTATCTGTTGCACACATTGTTCAAGAATTACCTTCTCGGCGAAGGGGTGGCCGAGGACCATATTCTGTCCTTTGAGCTGGACTTGACCCGTGATATTCGCTATCGCAATCCGTTGGAGCTTGCCTCTCATGTTCGGGAAATCGTGGAACACAGCGCAGACCAATATTATCTCTTTGTAGACGAAATTCAGATGTCCGATGAAGTTCCGAATCCCTATAATCCGGACGGGAAGAAGATCACCTTTTACGACGCCCTCAACGATTTGAAGTCCTTGTCCAACTTAGACATTTATGTGACCGGCAGCAACTCCAAAATGCTGTCCTCGGACATCCTGACGGAGTTCCGGGGGCGCAGCGATGAGATCCGTGTGCATCCGCTTTCCTTTGCCGAATACTACTCGGCTGTCGGCGGCGATAAGCAGGACGCCTTTGACAACTACGCATTCTACGGCGGTATGCCGCTGATCCTCTCCCGCCCCAACGATGCCGCTAAAATGGCCTATCTGAAATCGTTGTTTTCCGAGGTCTATCTGAAGGACATTGTAGAGCGAAAGAAGATCAAGCGGGAGGATGTGCTGTCCGCTATTCTTGATCTGCTGTGTTCGTCCATCGGCTCTCTGACCAATCCGACGAAGGTTGCAGCCACCATCAGCACCGTGCAGAAGCGCAGCGGTGAGAATGCCGTTGCCCTGAACACCGTGAAAGCCTATATGGATCATTTGTCGGACTCCTTCCTCTTTACCGAATGCAAACGCTGGGATGTGAAGGGCAAGAGCTATTTTGACTATCCCAACAAGTATTACTGCGAGGACATTGGACTGCGAAATGCCCGCATCGGCTTCCGTCAGCAGGAAATGACGCATATCATGGAGAACATCATTTTCAATGAGCTGATGATCCGTGAATGCTCCGTTGACATTGGCATCGTCTATGGCAATGAGAAAAATGCCAAAGGAAGGACCACTCCGGTCGCGCGGGAAATCGACTTCATTGCAGCCTCCGGCGGCAAGAAGACCTACATTCAATCCGCCTACGCATTGGGGACCGAGGAAAAGGCAATCACCGAAAACAAGCCCTTCGCGCTGACCGGCGATTCTTTCCCGAAGATCATTGTGCGTCACGATATCCGCAAGCGTTGGTATGATGATAACGGCATTCTCAATGTCGGCGTCATCGACTTCCTGCTGGACGACACGCTTGTCTAATTTCTTCTAAAAGCAAATATGAAAACGCATTGAGGCGGATCTCCTTGGTTGGGGTCCGCCTCAATGCCATCACCGGAGAAATTTTATGGTACACCCTTGACTTTTTCCCCCTCTCCCGGCAGCCCCAGCGCGGCGTATGCCGCCACGCAGGCCGCCTCATCCAATGCCCCGCTGAGGCCGCGCCGCCAGCGTTCGTCCTGAGCCAGGATCAAACTCTTTATAAATGATATTTATCACTAGATC
>ENA-UEOR01002431-UEOR01002431.1-human-gut-metagenome-genome-assembly--contig:-NODE-2431-length-10130-cov-25.345071_pt1 | contig 10130 bp, 7 predicted proteins | sample MGYA00242887_ERZ507890 | MGnify/ENA primary metagenome ERZ507890 (study PRJEB26167, sample SAMN06115431) | human gut metagenome | host: Homo sapiens | place: China:Guizhou | collected 2014-10-21...
GGTTTGTTAGATCCTTGATGACTTCTCCGGCAATGATCAAACCGGCTACGGACGGAACAAACGCATTGCTTCCCGGAACCTGACGGCGGGCAGTGCACTTGCGGACGGTTCCCGGTGGGCAGATGCAGTTGGAACGACAGCTGATTGCCATGTCGTCGATCGGGGTCAGTGCTTTCTCCTCAGAGTAGACAACCTTGAGTTTCTTGATTCCGCGCTTTTTCAGCTCACGGCGCATGACGCGTGCGAGCGGGCAGACAGAAGTCTTGTAGATGTCGGCAACCTTAAATGCGGTCGGGTCCATCTTGTTTCCTGCTCCCATACAGCTGATGATCGGCGTGCCTGCCTGCTGTGCCTGACACACGAGCTGGATCTTTCCGGTTACGGTATCGATCGCGTCAACTACATAATCGTACTGCGTGAAATCAAACTGGTCGGCAGTCTCCGGGGTGTAGAAGGTCTGGTGGGTGATAATCTGTGCATCTGGATTGATCTCAAGAATTCTCTCTTTGGCAACTTCGATTTTCTGTCTGCCAACGGTCTTTCTCGTTGCAAGAATCTGCCGATTGATGTTCGTTAAGCAAACCTTGTCATCGTCGATCAGGATCAGGGTGCCGACACCGGTGCGGGCGAGTGCCTCAACGGTGTATCCGCCAACTCCGCCGATTCCAAATACGGCAACTCTTGAATTCTTCAGTTTATCCATCGCCTCTTTGCCAAGAAGCAGTTCTGTTCTCGAAAATTGTGTAAGCATCTTCTTCTCCTTCTTCTCTCATAAAATACCTGTAAACTCTTAACCAATCCACTTCTTGTTTCATTGGCTTATTTTCAATCTTTAAGTTCCACAATCATTTCTCTTTTGTAAATATCTGTCATATCCAAAATATTTTCGTCAAAATTCGGATTCGTTGAGCACACCGCAATCCTTGCTCCATCTGTCTGATATTCTTTTAAATAATAAGTTTCCCGGATTTCTTCCGGCTGCCTTAAAAAAACCGGATCTCCCTGCTTCGGAATCTGGATCTCGCTGGTATTCAATCCCATCACAAGACCTTTGCGCGTCGCTTTTAAAAAGCTTTCTTTTAAAACCCAGTAGCGGTAAAACATTTCCGTCTGCTCCGCTTCATCTGCATTCCGGATTCTCTCATATTCAGAAGAACAAAAATATTTTTCTGCCAGTCTTTCATGATATTTCCGCATGCATTCGATGTCGCAGCCTACCCTCTCTCCGGATACGCCTGCGCTGCACAGAACATATTTCCCAGAATGTGATAAATTAAAGGACTGCCCTGCATCTTGCGGTATCTTGTGTCTCTCCTGTATCTTCATCCAAAGATACCATGCACCCACACTTTGAGCCTGATCCTCCCTGTGCTTCAGCCGGTCTGCTTTTTCCTGTCTGAACGCCGGAACTTTTTTATAAATTTTTTGATAATTTTTCTCATTAAGCAGATCAGATATATCTGCCAGGAGAGTTTTTACCTTTTCCATTTCCCGGATTCCCCTTTTCTTTGCCGGCTTTTACACATTTATCCGCATTTTTCACTATATAACACCTGTAAAAAATATGCAAGGAATATCCTACTGATTTTATTGGATATTCCTTTCTGGTTTTTTATCCCTTGTTAATCTTATATAGACTATGGTATAATAAATAAATCTACAGGCAAAATTAAGTTACTATAATATTTTTAATATGTATCAATTCAGAAAGGATGTGCAATTTATGTGTGGATTTGCAGGCTATTATGGCGCCGGCGATTTTAATAGAGAAGAAGTCATCGACCAGATGGGTGAACGCATTGCCCACCGCGGACCTGACAGCAAGGGAAGCTTTGTTGATGACTATGTAGCCCTTGGCTTCCGCCGTCTGAGTATCATCGACCTTGAAGGCGGATCTCAGCCGATTCACAGTGCAGATGGCAAACATGTCATTATTTTCAACGGAGAGATTTACAACTATCAGGAAATCCGTAAAGAACTGATTGAGAAACACGGATGTCAGTTCCAGACAAACTCCGATACAGAAGTTATTCTTCAGGGATACCAAACCTATGGCGAAAAAATTGCTTCTATGCTTCGCGGAATGTTCGCATTTGTAATTTACGATAAAGAAACTCACAACTTATTCGGAGCAAGAGACTACTTTGGAATCAAACCATTCTACTATGCACAGATGAATGGAAGCCTTTTATTTGGTTCTGAGATCAAATCCTTCCTGGCTCACCCACATTTCCATAAAGAGGTCAACAAAGATGCCCTCAAGATGTACCTGATTTTCCAGTACACCCCACTCCTTGAGACCATGTTCAAAGGTGTATTCAAACTGGAACCGGGAACATACTTCACTTATGATGGAAAAGAACTTAAGAAAACAAAATACTTCGATCCGACTTATGCAAAGAAAGACCGCAGCTTTGACGAGACAGTAAAACTCATCGGTGAGACCATTCAGGATTCTGTTGATTACCATCAGATTGCTGATGTAGAAGTAGGATCTTTCCTTTCAGGTGGTGTTGATTCAAGCTACATCGCATCTACTGTAAAACCGATGAAGACCTATTCCGTAGGATTTGAAGTCGGCGGATTCGATGAGACAACCTTCTCCAAGGATCTGTGCGATATCCTTCATATGAGCAATGCAAAGAAAGAAATCTCTTCTGACGAATTTTTCGATGCTCTGCCGGAGGTTCAGTATCATTCCGATGAACCACATGCCAACCTTTCCGCTGTACCGCTGTACTATCTGTCACAGCTCGCAGCCAAAGATGTAAAAGTAGTCTTAAGTGGAGAAGGCGCAGATGAGATGTTCGGTGGATACGAGACATATATCCCAAGCAAATCCGGTGATATGTACCGCAAGATCGTACCGGCATCTATTCGTAAAAAACTCGGAGACTGGGCAAAACACCAGCCAGACAAGAGAGGACTTAACTTCCTCAAGAGAAATGCAACTTCCGTAGAAGATTCCTACATCGGCCAGGCATTCATCATGGACAACGAAGAAGCAGATGAAGTACTCTCTCCTGCATATAAGAGCAAGATGCGCTACCAGGACGTAACCAAACCGTACTTCGACCAGGTAAAAGATCAGGACGACCTTCATAAAAAGCTCTTCCTCGATATGCATCTGTGGCTGCCACACGACATCCTGCTCAAAGCAGATAAGATGACAATGGCACACTCCCTCGAACTGCGTGTACCATACCTCGACAAAAAAGTCTGGGAACTCGCACGCAGCATCGACAGCAAATACTGCGTAGACGGCATGGAAACCAATTTAGCCCTAGTCTTTGATACTGCCATATAAGTTCAATTGCACATTACATATATATGTGAGCAAAATTACATTTTTTCTTTGTACCACACAAACAAATAAAGTATAATCTTAAAGTAAATGTTAATTAACATATTACATACACTCTATATATCAACACATTAGATAAAAAGATTATTTTATTTGAGAAAAAGATGCAGAAATAATTTGGAGATTAGAAAAAAAGCCGTACCTTTGCACCCGTAATTAAAACACAACATCGCGGAGTGGAGCAGTTGGTAGCTCGTTGGGCTCATAACCCAAAGGTCGTCTGTTCGAGTCAGGCCTCCGCAACTAAAAAGAGGATAAATGATTGAATCACAATCTTTTATCCTCTTTACTTTTAAAACAGTCGGACAAAAGTCGGACAAAAATAATTGAATTCATTAACGGTATACGTTTTCGGGCTCGAAAAACGTATAAAAAAATGTTTTCAGAAAGAAAAAGAAAAGGAACTTCAGGTCAGCGGATTTTCGGGTCAGCGGAAAGCGTACCTTCTGATACAAAATAAGCATATCCCCCTACACTCTCCATATTTTTACAGGTGATTCATACGTTTCACATTCGAAAAATTGTAGTACTAATAAAAAAAATGTATTTTTGTACTAATCATGAATCAAACGACGCATAAGATGACCGACCCCATCCAGATAAAGCACTATAAAGAAGACATTACCTCTTTTAACCAACTCTACAAGGAGTTTCAAAGACGTTTTGTACGCTTCGCCAATACTTATGTCAGAGATTTAACCACAGCAGAAGATATTACTATTGAGGCGATGATGTATTATTGGGAAAACAGGCAATCCTTAAGCGAAGATTCCAATATTCCAGCCTATATCTTAACAATTATAAAAAACAAATGCCTGAATTATCTGCGTCATCAGCAAATTCATGAAGAATACTCGGATAAAATAAAAGATTACTATGAATGGGAACTGAATACCCGGATCGCCACTTTACAAGCATGCGAACCTTATGAGCTTTTTATTTCCGAAATTCAAGAACTCGTCCAACAAACCCTCACCGACATGCCCGAAAAAACCCGTACTATCTTCATGTTGAGCCGATACGAAAACAAATCCTATAAGGAAATTGCAGTTCTCATGAATATCACCCCCAAAGGAGTAGATTTCCATATAAACAAGGCATTAAAGATGCTTCAGACTAACTTAAAAGATTATTTTCCACTCTTTCTCTATTTTTTTATGAAATGCCACTAGGAATTTTCCATTCTGAAGTGCTGTTTATATAGAAGCATAAAAGAATGCAATAAAATGGAAAAAGAGAAACTACATCGTTTTTTTGCCGGAACTACTTCTATACAAGAAGGCATGGACATAAGAGCATGGATGGAAGCATCCGAAGAGAACAAGCGCATTTTTTACAAAGAGCGTAAATTGTTCGATGCCCTCATGGTGCATGATGACCAAACTACAAATAACTGCATTTCCACCAAACGAATTCCCAAAATTATTCGTCAATGGCTGAAAATAGCTTCCGTCATCATACTGACGCTTACCATTAACTATTTATATCAGAAATATAAATCGGAAAATGAAGTCATTGCCATGAATACAGTATCTGTTCCGGCAGGACAACGTACCAATATTACTTTACCAGATGGAACTAATGTATGGCTGAATGCCCGTACCACTTTACAATATCCGGTCACTTTCAGCCAAAAGCAACGAACAGTTTTTTTAAAAGGAGAAGCTTATTTTGATGTAACCAAGAAGAAAAAAACTCCTTTTATTGTACGGACAGACAAATATGACATTGAAGTTTTGGGTACACAGTTTGATGTAGATGCTTATCCTGACCAAACGGCGTTTGAAACAACTTTAATGAAAGGTAGTGTAAAAGTTACCTCACAGCACTTTCCTGAACAGACAATAACCTTGAAGCCTCATCATAAAGCATATGTAAAAGACGGGCAGTTGGCAGTTACCAAAGTAAACGATTTCACTCCTTACCGCTGGAAAGAAGGTTTGATCTGTTTTAAAGATGAACCTTTCCAGACCATCATGGAAGATTTTGAAAAATATTATGGCATCCGGATCATCATCAATAACAAAAAGGTATTGAAATATTCCTATAATGGCAAGTTCCGTCAAGCAGACGGTATTGATTATGCACTAAGAGTGCTGCAAAGGGATATCCATTTTAAATATGAAAAAGCCAACGATGAAGAAATTATTTACATCAATTGACCAGACAATACTAACCTAAAAACAACAAGCCTATGAAGAAAAGCTCAAGTTAACCTTAAAAAGAAAAATGCCGATAAGTGTTGCCGCACTTACCGGCATAGACTCAAAACAATTTTTCAAGTAAAAAAATCTATTTAAATCAACGCAAAGGTATGAAAAATAACACTTTGTCGGGGAGATATTGCTTCAAAAATCCCCGATTTAAACAAATCTTTAGAATTATGAGAATTTCCACTTTCCTATTGATGGTCTGTGTGTTCTGTTCGTATGCTGGGAATGCCCATTCTCAAAATGCAAAAGTCAGCATACATATGAATAATGTTAAACTGGATAAGATCCTGAATGAAATTGAAAACCAAACTGATTATCTTTTTATCTACAATAACCAAGTAGATATTAACAAAATTACTTCCGTAAAGGTCAAAAATGAAGCCGTAGCACAAGTACTGGACAGAATTCTGTCAGGGACCGGTATCAACTATGAACTGGAAGGTACACACATTATTTTAACTACAGAAGCTATTAAAGACTTGCATGCTCAACAACAAGCTAAAACAGTAACGGGAACGGTAACAGATGTCAGCGGAGAACCCATTATCGGAGCCAACATCCGTATAAAGGGAACCACAACAGGTACAATCACAGATATAGATGGCAACTTCAGTATTGAAGCCGAACCACAATCTGTTATCGAAGTTTCCTACATTGGTTACCTCACACAAGAAACGGTTATCAACAACCAAAAAAGTATCCGTTTTCTATTAAAAGAAGATACAAAAACTCTTGATGAAGTGGTAGTCATTGGATACGGTGTACAGAAAAAAGCAGACTTGACAGGATCTGTTGCAAACATTAACACAGAAAAACTAAATACACAAAGTAACGCCAACATCGGCCAGGCGCTGCAAGGCAAAATTGCAGGGGTAGACATCGTATCTCAAGGTGGTGCCCCAGGTTCGGGAACCCGTATCATGGTCCGCGGTATTGGTACGCTAAACAACGCCTCCCCTCTTTACATTGTCGATGGCATGTATATGAACAGTATTGATCATATCAACCCCAATGATATTGCCAGCATTGACGTATTGAAAGATGCCTCATCCGCAGCTATCTACGGTTCCCGTGCAGCCAACGGTGTTATCATTGTCACTACCAAAGAAGGAAGTAACACAGAAGGAAAACCTATCATTGATTTATCTGTCAACTTAGGTATATCAACTGCCAGCAAATTTCTTGATATGCTAGATGCCAAAGGATGGGCAGAAGTTACCACTATAGCCCGTCAAGCTATCGGCAAACCGGCATTAGACATGGCTACCGATCTGGCTAACAAACCAGACAATGACTGGCAAGACATCATGTTTCGCCCCGCACTGATGCAAAACTACAATTTGGCTGTAAAAGGTGGTGGAAAATATTCCACTTATTACACCGGCTTAGGTTATTTCAACCAAGACGGCATTGTAAAAGGTACCAATTACCAACGGTATAATATCCAATCCAAGAATGATTATAAAAGAGGGATATTCTCTGCTGGAACAAATCTCATTATTTCATTCAGTCATGACAAGCCCCTTCACCAGGAACTTCGAGGCGGCATGATTGGCACCATTCTGCAAAGTGTTCCTACTTTGGAAAAATATGATGATACTCGTGAAGGTGGATATGGTGGCACATATGGTGATGTGGTAAACATTCCTCACCCATTGGCCATTATTGATGACAACATCATGGACCGTTATAACGAAAATGTAAAAATATTCGCTAACTTGTATGCACAAATTGAACTTTTTAAAGGACTAAAATACAAACTGAATTTAACTCCAGACTTTTCTTTCGAAAGATATAAGAATTATCTCAATAAATATGATTTTGGATTAGCGACCAACAGCATCACCCAATTAACAGAAAGACAAAGAAGGAGACGTAATATACTTGTTGAAAATTTATTAACTTTCGACCGTACGTTCGGAGAGCATAAAATTTCAGCATTGGCATGTTTTGCAGTATACATACAGCAGATTTTAGAGCAGTAGCTCTTTCCTCTTTCATCAGAACATCTTGATCCGACACACTGTACAAATACCATTTTCTTTGGTGCTTTATGGTCTGACATACGCTCCAGATGTCCCTTTGTCGGACCTGCTGCATTCATGATACGCTCCAGTTCCAGAGATGTAATAACATCCGGGCTCTGATTGTATGCATATTCATCATATTTATCCAATTTGATCATATCAAAACCGGTTGCTACAACAATTGCACCATATTTCTGTGTGATGATCTCGTCTTTCTGATCGTAATCAATCGCACCTGCCTGACATACCTTTGAGCAGACACCACATTTTCCGGTCTTGAATTTGATACAATGTTCTCTGTCAATAACCGGTACATTCGGGATTGCCTGTGCAAACGGTGTATAGATCGCACTTCTGTTGCTCAGGCCACGGTTAAATTCACTTGGAGTTTTTTTGGAAGGACATTTTTCCTGGCAGACACCACAGCCTGTACATTTATCCATGTCTACGCTTCTTGCTTTTTTACGGATATCAACCGTAAAATCACCTACGAATCCGCTTACTTTTTCTACTTCACTATATGTATACAGCGTGATCTTTTCATGTGCAGAAGCTTCCACCATTTTCGGTGTCAGGATACATGCAGAACAGTCCAGCGTCGGGAATGTCTTATCGATCTGGGACATTCTTCCTCCGATACTCGGCTCTTTCTCCACGATATCTACTTCATATCCGGCATCTGCGATATCAATCGCTGTCTGAATACCTGCGATACCGCCGCCGATAACCAGTGCACGTTTTGTTACACGGCTCTCACCCGGCTGAAGCGGTGCATTTAAGTTTACTTTTGCAACGGCTGCTCTCATAAGGATAACCGCTTTTTTTGTAGCTTCTTCCATATCCTTATGGATCCAGGAACAATGCTCACGGATGTTTGCAATTTCTACCATGTATGGGTTCAGTCCGGCTCTTTCAGCAGCCTTTCTGAATGTTGTTTCGTGCATACGTGGTGAACAGGAACATACTACCATTCCTGTCAGACCTTTTTCTTTAATTGCAGCATCTATTTTTGCCTGTCCTGCTTCAGAACACATATACTGATAATCTTCTGCCTTTTTAGTAGTTTATACGTTTTAGTTGTATTATATATAGATGGTCAATTAAAAACAGGACAATTAATTTATTAAATAGTTAACCGCATGTTCAAAAAACTAAGTAGCTCTTTTCTCATTGTGTCAGCTTGTATTTTTTCTTCTTGCACGCCTACCGTCAAGCAAGAGATTGCAATCTTACCTACCCCCGTTAGTCTGACCGAGCAGTCTGGCTCGTTTGTTTTAAAAGATGGAATGAAGATTGGGGTTTCCGATCAGTCCTTGTTTCCGGCTGCCGGGTATCTGCAGGAGATTCTTCGGAATGTCATATCGTCTTCTGTTGAAGTCACTACCGATAAGAGTCAGGTAGATATGTATTTTCAGTTGAAGGATACTGTTGGAAAGCCTAGCTCTTATAAACTTGAGTCTACACCGGAGTATATTCGGGTAGAGGCAACTGACTATTCGGGTATTATTTCTGCTATTACTACTATTCGCCAGTTGCTTCCTGCAACGATAGAAGTGCAGGGAGAGAAACAGAATTATTCTATCCCTGTCGTGCAAATAGAAGATGCGCCACGGTTTGAATGGCGTGGATTTATGTTGGATGCTTCCCGCCATTTCTGGAATAAAAAAGAAGTGAAGCATGTATTAGATCTGATGTCTTTGTATAAACTTAATAAGTTCCACTGGCATCTGTCCGACGATCAGGGTTGGCGTATAGAGATCGAGAAATACCCGTTGCTTACAGAAAAAGGGGCCTGGCGTAAATTCAATACGCAGGATCGTACCTGTATGGCACGTGCGAAAGAAGAAGATAATACCGATTTCCTGATTCCGGAAGATAAGATACGCATTGTGGAAGGAGATACGCTGTATGGAGGTTATTACACTCATGATGATATAAAAGAAATAGTAGCCTATGCTACGCAAAGAGGTATCGATGTCATTCCCGAGATCGATATGCCGGGACATTTCTTGGCAGCTATCGGTCAATATCCGGAATTGGCGTGCGACGGATTAATCGGGTGGGGGGAAACTTTCTCTTCTCCTATCTGTCCGGGCAAAGATACAACGCTGGAGTTCTGTCAGAATGTGTTCAAAGAAGTTTTTGAACTTTTCCCTTATGAATATGTGCACATGGGTGGTGATGAAGTGGAAAAAGCCAACTGGAAGAAATGTCCTCTTTGTCAGAAACGGATTCGTACGGAGAAACTGTGTTCGGTAGAAGAACTTCAGGCATGGTTTGTACGTGACATGTAGTAATTACTATAAAGCAGAAGTAAACCATGACTTCTATGGTAAGTAACGATTCATAGCTGCTGGAAACAGCGGTTGACTATATATTTTTCACCTTCCCTTCCTTTTGAGGGGCAGGAGGGCACACCTGCCTCTCGTTTTAAGGGGATTGTTGCAAGCAAGATTCTTTGATATAATCAATGCAACAGTTTTACAAATTTGAATTTAACGCACATCTAAAAAACGAGAATTCACA
>ENA-UEOR01002433-UEOR01002433.1-human-gut-metagenome-genome-assembly--contig:-NODE-2433-length-10122-cov-8.888004_pt1 | contig 10122 bp, 11 predicted proteins | sample MGYA00242887_ERZ507890 | MGnify/ENA primary metagenome ERZ507890 (study PRJEB26167, sample SAMN06115431) | human gut metagenome | host: Homo sapiens | place: China:Guizhou | collected 2014-10-21...
GATCGGATATCCGTCTTAAAGCGCCAGCTGCCAGACCGTTCCCCAGTACCAGTCGGTCGGGACCAGCAGGTCGCGGCGCGGAACCAGGTGGATCCGGTTCGGGTTCTGCATATAGCCGAGCCCTTCGACGTGACCGTCGACCATCGCGAAATTGCTGGAGGCGCCGAAGTGGTCGCGGATCGAATTTTCGGACGTCGCAATCCGCGACGACGTGTTTTTCAGGTTCGACACGCCGTCGATGCAGGTCGGCGTCCCGTACTCCAGCACCGCCACGGTTTTGGAGGGGGCGTCGCAGCGCGAGACCTTCCCGCCCGCATTTGGTTGTTTCCACTGGTCCACGTGCATGAGCAGCCGGCCGTTCATCGAATAGAAGGTCCTGCTGTTGTCGGTCATGCACCAGTCCTTCAATTTGCCGAGGCCGAGGCCGAGGCTCACGAGATCATCAATGCCGCCGAGGTGCAGCGGCAGGCCATTCTCGACAATGCGAGCAGGGAAGCCAAGCGGCGCATTGAGCTCTTTGACCAGCAGTTCAAGGGATTTTTGAACACGCACACCTGATTGAGGAGAAAGATGAAACCAGAAAACAAAGCAACCGATACGGCTGTGCCCTCCGTGGACGAGCTCACTGGCGAACTCAACCGAGTAAAATATCACAGCCTATACAAAAAGCTGCTGCACAGCACCATCTATACGCTGGTGAACGTGGCCGCGATCAGTGTGCTGGTGGCTACACTGCTGCTGCCGGTTTTGCAGATATTCGGCACCTCCATGAATCCGAACCTGCAGGAGGGGGAGATCGTGGTGTCGGTGAAGTCCCCACAGTTCAAAACCGGTGACATAATCGCCTTTTACTATAACAACCGCGTTCTTGTCAAGCGCATTATCGGCTGCCCCGGCGACAGCGTTGTCATCACCGACAGCGGCGACGTATATGTGAACAATACCCTGCTGGATGAGCCGTACCTAACCGAAAAATCCTATGGCACCGCCGACATTGAATATCCGTACACCGTACCTCAGAATTCCTTTTTCATCCTGGGCGACCACCGGGAAAGCAGCGTGGACTCCCGGTCGTCTCTGGTGGGCTGCGTGGAAAAAGAAGAAATCATAGGCAAAATCATTTTCAGAGTGTGGCCGATCAAGCGGATCGGTTCCGCGGACTAACATCGCCTGGAAATACGGGGAGAAATTTGCATGAACATGGACATTCATTCGCAGGCTGAAGAGCTGAACAAGAAGCACCGCCGGAAGCGCACTTGGTACAAGATCTTATTTGTGCCCATATGCCTTGTGGTCTTTGTGACGGCGTATGCGCTCATTCTGCCGGCTATCACCATGGAATCCACGCCGGATACCTACTGCGGCATTGCCGAGCACGTCCACACGGACGATTGCTACGAGATTCCCGGTACGCCGGCTCACAAGGAGATCCAATGCACCGCCGGGGCAGATCTGGGCCAGGGCGAGTACATCGTCCACAAGCACGACAGCTTCTGTTTTGATGATAGCGGTGAGTTGCTGTGTGCGCTGGCCGAGTAGGACGAGCACGTCCACACAGACGCATGCTATGACGGTGACAGCCTAATCTGCGGTCTGGTTACGGGGATCGTACACCAGCACACGGCGGATTGCGTCATATCCGTTCCCGCCACCGCGCCCCAGGGCCTGGTGTGTACCATGGAGGAGCATAAGCATACGGAAGCATGCTTCATAAATCCGGAGGGCGAGGCGTCAAACGGCGATACGCCCGAGGACGACGCGGCGGTCAACAGCACCCCGATCACAGATGTGACCCTTACCATCAATGACAATGTTTCCGCTTCCGGCTGCTATGAGGCAGCCGTCACCGACGGCGCTGCGGCGTTGGAGGGAAAAAACGTCCAGTATCTGTGGTATAAGAGCACCGACGGCGGAGCGACCTATACGGCTGTAACGGCGAAAAACTTTACTGCTGGCGGCAAAACCGTGTCTAACATCAGTGGGGACCATGGCGAAAAGCTGTTTTTGGCCCTGGACGGCGGAACTGTCAGCGACACGCTACCCTCCGTGACATACAAGGCCGTACTGATGGTGGACGGCACCGAATATGACAGCGTGTCGGCTGCCTGCACCAACACCACCTATCAGGCCTCCGTTCTGAACGGCAGCTTTGAGGCACCGGATCTGACCGAATGCCACTTCCAGGAATTTGTGCCCGAGGAGACTACAGGCCTGTTTTGGAAAACCACCGCGTCAAATGAGGAAGGCGGTCAGCCTGCATACCCGAATGGTTCGACGCAGCAAAATGACGGTAATCACTACATTGAGATCATTGATACAGGCACCCTTGCTCACAAGAAAGATGCAGCCCATTATCACAAACAGGACACCCCAACGAACGGAAAGCAGTATGCCGAGATCAACGCCGGCGCCGCGGGCGCACTGTACCAAACCATAGCTACCATCCCGGGAACCACCATGTATTGGTCCGTGGACCACAGCGGCCGGAACGGAACGGATACCATGGCCGTGGTCATGATGCCGGAAAGCAGCGCAAAGGACATTACCACGCAGGATCAGCTGCGGCAGGTGCTGGATGATCCGAGCAGTTATGGCGCCACGGTTGCAAGTGATCTATCCGCCCAACAAGGCGTGTGGACCACCCATTCCGGACAGTACACCATCCCGGAAGGGCAGTATGAGACCCGATTCTTCTTCATGGCCGTAAGCACATACAATGACAAAAACTACATCGGCAACCACATTGACAACGTGTGGTTCAGCCAGCAGATCCCGCCGGCTTCCTCGGAAAAGCCCTATTTCACGCTGACAAAGCATGTGGTGGGTCTGACGGAGGATGACCTGCAGCTGCTATCCGGAAAGCTGACCTTTACGGTTCAAAAGTCCAATAACAGCAGCTTTACCGATCCCGAAACCGTCATGACGTACACCGCCACAAATTTGGGCAGCTGGACGCCCAACGGCGATGGCTCCTGGACACTGTCCGCCCGTATCTCCATGAGGGATCAGGCACTCGGCAATTACTACAGGATTAAAGAGAGCGGCGCAGAGCTGAATGGGTTTAACCTGACTGTGACGGATACGAACGACGCTGTGCTGCTGCAGAGCACCACAGTCGCGGGCTTCACCTTCACCAACACCTATGCGGATACCGGGCGAGCCCTGAAGCTAACGAAAATCGTGAACGCTCCCGACACCACAGGCAGCTTTACCTTTACCGTTTCCTATACGGATGCCGGCGGCAAGACGCAGACACAAAGCGTTACTCTGAAAAACAGCCAGTCGAACACCATTACGGGCATCCCCAGGGGTGCTCAGGTCACCGTGACGGAAACCACCACAGACGGCTACACCGTTATTATGAGGGATCCCAGCACCGGCACCGTCCTCGCCGGGAGCAGCAGCTATACCTTTACTATGAAAGATGACACGGCCGTGGATATCTACAATACATCCACCGTTGCACTGCCGGAAACCGGCGGCATCGGACGGGGAATCTTTCTGTATGCCGGAATCGGTCTGATGCTCACTGCTGTTATTACAGGATGTCTTCTGAGGCGCAAGTACGGAAAGGAGGGTGATTAACGCTTTTATTTCCTCTCCTGCCCACGCAAAATATACCTCTACCCGCGCCGCAGGAACTATCCGCTTCCATTAAACTACTTTAAATCAGAAAGGATACGCACGATGAAAACAATGAGAAAGCTTTTCACAGTTTTGCTGGCCCTGGCCATGACGCTGGCTCTGGCTGTGCCCGCCTTTGCAGCAGACACCGGCAGCATCACCATTACCAATCCCCAGGGGGATCACACCTACACCGCCTACAAGATCTTTGACGTGACCTACTCTGGCGTCAACCACTCCTACACCATCGGCGATACCGACGCCGCCTTTTCTACCGTCAAGAAATACGCCGATGAGCCCGCCAACGGCCTCAACCTGACAGCCGTTGCTGACACGAACAAGTATAATGTGAGCATCGGCGCCGACTTCTCCGCCGCCTCCTTTGCCCAGCATCTGAAAACGAATGTGGATTCTCTCGGCACCGGCACCGACTTTACCACGGATGGTAACACCGTGAAGGCCTCCGACCTTGCCCTGGGCTATTACTTTGTATCCGGCACCAGCGGCACTGTCTGCGAGCTGGCTACTGCCAAGGATATTCAGATTCGCGACAAGAACGAAGTGCCGGAGATCAAAAAGGATGTGGATGACAACGACCGCACTGTGGAAATCGGTCAAAAGCTCACCTACACCATCACCGGCAAGGTGCCCTCCACCAAGGGCTACACCGAGTATACCTATCAGGTGACAGATACCATGTCCGAGGGGCTGACCTTCAACAAGGACGTCAAGGTCACCATCGGCGGCACGGCTGTGACTGACGCGGCTATCACCTACAATGACAACGGCTTTGTGGCCAGCATCAATATGATGAACTATCAGGAACAGATTATTACGACAACCAACAACAATCAGATGGAGGAAAAAGGTATGAAGCAGAGATTTATTCATTTTAAGAGAAAATTTGTTCCGGCATTATCCGGAGCCATTATGGGAGTAATGCTTATGAGCACTACCTGCTTTGCGGCAGGAGGCACTTCGGCAGTAACACAGCCGCTTGAGAACTTAAAAACGCTTGTGATCGCAGTTATCGGTGCAGTCGGTGTCATTATCCTTGCAAAAAATGTTATGGAATTTGCACAGGCATACCAGCAGCAGGATTCATCTACTATGAACTCAGCTTTAAAGGGAGTTGTGGCAGGTATTATCATGGCAGGTATTTCTACTGTACTCACTTTCTTAGGCTTCTAAGATAGGGAAAAAATAATCCCTGTTGCAATAGAAGAAAAGAGGTGAATAACAGGTATGGATATTTTTAAGCTGGGAGACAAAATACTTGCTCTCCTTGAAGCTATGTTTGGATTTTGGAATAATCAGATATCTTTGGTTTTTGCAATGCTTGGACAATCGCCCGTCAGTTTTAAGGGCGGTGGTCCGTGGGCAGTCATTGAGGGAATAGAGCCAATCTTTGTAGCAGTTGGTTCTTCCCTTGTGGTACTGTTCTTTGTTATCGGTTTCTGTTCGGAAAGTATAGATGTGAAAGATGAAATGAGGTTTGAATCAATCCTGCGTATGCTTATCCGATTAGGACTTGCAGAATGGTTTGTTGCCAATAATGTCACGATTATGAAAGCATTTTTTACTTCCATCGGAAATCTGGTAGGGCTTATTTCGGCAGGAACAACAACACAGCTTGCCATTGACAGTGCACAGGCAGATGTCATTAAGGAACTTGGATTTGGTGAAAGTCTGGTAATGCTGATCCTTACGGCACTGCTTGCAATCATCATTATTATCTGTGGTTTCTTTATCATTTACACCGTGTATTTCAGATTCTTAAAAATATTGATCATTGTGCCGCTTGGAGCAATCGCCTGCTCTACAATGGCAGGAAACAGAATGGTAAGTCATACGATGTCAACTTACTGTAAGTATTTCTTATCCTGTGTGTTTGAGGCGGTAACAATGGCACTTGCGATTGTGGTATGCAATGCATTTATCAATGCAGGGCTGCCTTCCTTTACGGGAAGTTATGCAGACTGGGCACAGACACTTATTTATCTGTGTGAAATGACATTTACCATAGCAATGACGGTTGGAAGTGTGAAGGGAGCACAGACACTTACAAGTAAGGCATTCGGATTATAGAAGGAGGCATTTATGGATAATGAAAAGAAACAGGTGACTTATAATTCCAGTTTTTCCGGGGAGACACAGGTAACACTCGATATTCAGCAGTATATGAATAACAAGGCAATGTATATCGGGCTTATGTGTAATGAAGATGGATACGATGAGCCGTTTGGTGATGTGACCGTAAATTTGTCTGTTGCTGCACCGAATTACTGCGGATATCTGAATGTGAATGATATGCCGGATATTGAGAAATTCATCACAGAAAATGAGCTTGGGGAGTTTACAGGATTTACACAGAGGAGTGGTTATTGTGAATATCCTCTTTATCTGTTCAATGTCGATAAGCTGAGAGAACTGTGTCCGGATGGAATGGATATGTATGAGGCTCGATACTGGGAGGAGGTGGAGGGTGCAGGGCGACTATTATACCTACCGCACGGACGCTGATGGGACCATCACGGCCGTGAGCATCGACACCGAGCACGTGGGGCAGGTGTCCTCGCTCGTGCTCGAGCACATGATGGACGGGGACGACGGGCAGGTCGAGCTGGACATCCCGCTCGAGACGCTCTTCGGCGTGAATTTTCTGCCGGGGCTCAAGCTGCCGCTGCCGGTGCGCATCCTCGTGCTGACGACGTCGGACGTGAACTATCACAACGAGCTCATGTCGGCCGCGATCAACCAGAGCAAATATCAACTATATCTGAACGTGAAGATGGATCTCGACATTCTGGTGCCCTGGGAGCACCAGACCGAGACCGTGGGCACGAACGTCCTGCTGGCCGAGACGGTCATCGTCGGCAAAGTGCCCCAGACGTATGTGGAAGTGGAGTAGACAACATGGATGTACGCGAAGAGATCCAGACGCTGCGCCGTCAGCTGGAACACGCAAATTTTCTCTATTACGTGAAGGACGCGCCCGAGATCAGCGACTTTGAATACGACGCGCTTATGCGCAGGCTCGAAGAGCTCGAGGCGGCGCACCCGGAGTACGCCTCGCCCGATTCGCCGACGCAGCACGTCGGCGGCTACGCGCTCAACACCTTTGCGCAGGTGCGCCATCAGGTGCCGCTCGAGAGCCTGCAGGACGTGTTCTCGTTCGACGAGCTGCGCGCGTTCGGCGCGCGCATGGACGGGGCGCTCACGCAGACGCATGATTATTCCGTCGAGCCGAAGATCGACGGCCTGTCCATGTCGCTCGAGTATGAAAACGGGGTGTTCGTCCGCGGCGCTACGCGCGGCGACGGCATCACCGGCGAAGACGTGACGGAAAACCTCCGCACGCTGCGCAACCTGCCGCTGACGCTTGAAAACGCGCCTGCAAAGCTTATCGTGCGCGGTGAGGTCTATATGTCGCACGAAGTATTCGCAGCGCTCAATGCCGAGCGCGAGCTGCTCGAACAGCCGCTGCTGGCCAATCCCCGCAACGCGGCGGCGGGCTCTGTGCGCCAGCAGGACCCGAAGGTCGCGGCGGCGCGCAAGCTCGATATCATCATCTTCAACCTCCAGTTTGACAGCGACCGCACGTTTGCCGCGCATACGGAAACGCTGGACTATCTGGCGTCGCTGGGCTTCCCGGTCGTGCCGTATCAGCGCTGTGAAACGCTCGATGCCTGCTGCGCGCGCATCGACTGGATCGGCGACAACCGCGAGACGTTCCCGTTCGACATCGACGGCGCGGTCATCAAGATCAACGATCTCGCGCAGCGGCAGTATCTCGGCAGCACGGCGAAGTTCCCGCGCTGGGCGGTGGCATATAAATACCCGCCGGAGAAGAAGGAGAGCCGCGTGCGCGACATCGTCGTGCAGGTCGGCCGCACGGGTGTGCTCACGCCGAAGGCGGTCATTGAGCCGGTGCGTCTGGCCGGCACGACCGTCACGAATGCCACGCTGCACAATCAGGACTTCATCGACAACCTCGACCTGCGCATCGGCGACACGGTGCTCGTGCAGAAGGCGGGGGAGATCATTCCCGAGATCCTCTCCGTCGTGCGCGAGAAGCGGCCGGAGGGCACGGTGCCGTTTCATATGCCGGACACCTGCCCGGAGTGCGGCGCGCCCGTGGTGCGCGACCCGGACGGGGCGGCCCTGCGCTGCACGGGCGCGGAGTGCCCGGCGCAGCGGCTGCGCAACATTGCACACTTTGCCTCCCGCGAGGCGATGGATATCGACGGCCTCGGCATCTCGCTGTGCCAGTCGCTGATTGAGGCGGGGCTCGTGCACTCCCCGGCGGAGCTGTATGCGCTCGAGCCGCAGTCGGTCGCGGCGCTGGACCATATGGGGAAGAAGTCGGCCGAGAATCTCATGGCCGCCATAGAAAAGAGCAAGGACGCCGGCATGGCGCGCCTGCTGTGCGCGTTCGGCATCCGGCAGGTTGGGCAGAAGGCGGCCAGGGTGCTGGCCATGCACTTCGGCACGCTGGATAAGCTCATGGCGGCGACGGAAGAAGAGCTCATGGCCATCCCGGACGTCGGCCCGACGACGGCGGCATACCTGCGTGCGTGGTTCGATAACCCGCAGTCACAGCACCAGATCCGCCTGCTGCGCGATGCTGGCGTCAGCTTTGATTCCAGGGAGCAGGTCGTGGACCGCCGCTTTGCCGGCAAGACATTTGTGCTCACCGGCGCGCTCGAGCACTTCAGCCGCGACGAGGCCAGCGCCATCATCGAGCGCTTCGGCGGCAAGACGAGTTCTTCCGTGTCGAAAAAAACGTCCTATCTGCTTGCCGGCGAAAACACCGGCTCGAAGTATCAGAAGGCGCTCACGCTCGGCACGCCTATCATTCCGGAAGCTGAATTCCTGGACATGATCCAGGAGTAACGAAAGAAACGGAGTGGAAATCATGCGAGATTACGCAAAAGAATTTGAAAACCGCGTCGCCTTTATCCGCGACCTGCTCAAAAGCAGCGGCGCCAAAGGCGTCATCTACGGCAACAGCGGCGGCAAGGACAGCGCGCTCGTCGGCATCCTCTGCAAGGCCGCGTGCGACAATACGGTCGGCATCATGATGCCGTGCGCCTCCAAGCGCAACTTCGGCGAGGACATGACCGACGGTCTGGCCGTGGCCGAGCAGTTCAACATCGAGACGCGCACGGTCGATCTCACGGCGGAAAAGGAGCTCGTCATGCAGACGGTCTCCGCCGTCACGACGCTCAACCAGATGGCGACGTCGAACATCGCCCCGCGCCTGCGCATGCTCACGCTCTACACCATCGGCGCGGCCGAGGGCCGTCTCGTCGCCGGCACCGGCAACCGCAGCGAGGCATACATGGGCTATTTCACGAAGTGGGGCGACGGCGCGTATGACTTCAATCCCATCGCCGACCTGACCGTGACGGAAATTTACGAGTTCCTGACCTGGCTGCATGCGCCGGAAAACATCATCCGCAAAGCGCCGTCCGCCGGTCTCTTTGAGGGTCAGACGGATGAGCAGGAGATGGGCGTGACCTACGCCGCCATCGACAAATACATCCTCACCGGCGAGGCCAGCGAGCACGACAAGGCCATCATCGACCGCTACCATAGCCGCAGCGAGCATAAGCGCCGCCCGGCCGCGACCTATCACGCCGAATGACGCAGTATTTCGATACCCACGCGCACTACGACAGCGGAAAGTTCAACGCCGACCGCGAAGAGGTGCTGCGCGCCGTGCATGAGAGCGGCGTCGCGCTCATCGTGGATCCCGGCGACTGTGCTGCGACGTCCGCGCGCGCCGTCGCCATCGCACAGGAATATGATTTCGTCTATGCCGCCGTCGGCTGGCACCCGGAGGAAGCTGCCGGCTGGACAGACGACAGTCTGGAGCAGATCCGCGCGCTGGCGGCGCAGCCCAAGGTCTGCGCCATCGGCGAGATCGGTCTGGACTATTACTGGGACGCCTCCACGAAGACAACGCAGGAGATCATGCTGCGCGCGCAGCTGGAGCTGGCGCTGGAGCTGGATCTCCCGGTCATCATCCACGACCGGGAGGCGCACGGCGACAGCCTGCGCATTGTGTGCGATTATCCAGGCCTGCGCGGCGTGTTCCACTGCTTTTCCGGCAGCGTGGAGATGGCGCGCGAGCTGCTGCGCCGCGGCTGGTACCTCGGCTTTGACGGCCCGATCACATATAAGAATGCCGTCAAGGCGCTGGACGTGATCGCCGCCTGCCCGACGGACCGGATGCTGCTCGAAACGGATTCGCCCTATCTGTCCCCGGTGCCGAACCGCGGCAAGCGCAACGATTCGCGCAACCTGCCGTACATTGCTGCGCGCATAGCGGAGATCAAGAGCATGACCACAGAAGAAGTCGCGGAGGTGACACTGCAAAATGGAAAACAACTCTTCGGCCTCTGAGCGCTGGCTGCTGCGCGGCGCGCCGAATGCGCGCGACCTCGGCGGCCTGCCCACCATGGATGGCCGCACGATCCGGCCGGGCCTGCT
>ENA-UEOR01002444-UEOR01002444.1-human-gut-metagenome-genome-assembly--contig:-NODE-2444-length-10080-cov-31.108467_pt1 | contig 10080 bp, 8 predicted proteins | sample MGYA00242887_ERZ507890 | MGnify/ENA primary metagenome ERZ507890 (study PRJEB26167, sample SAMN06115431) | human gut metagenome | host: Homo sapiens | place: China:Guizhou | collected 2014-10-21...
AATAGTTGAGTCTTTTGCAATCCTTTCTGCCTCAAGCATAGCTGAAACTGTCTCTTTGTTTGGAGAACCTTCTGTTACAAAACGCTGGGCAATTCCAGCTATTGTACTATGGGAAGCACCATATGCTTCTTTGATACGGTCATGCGTATGCTATACTGGTTCGCTTATTAAATGCCCGTGTGAAAATTTCCCAGGATTATCATCATCGTCAGTCTGCTTTTTGGCGTAATAGTTTCACTCATTTGGTGCCGTTGCAGGGTGGAAATGTGGTGGAAAGTAACTTATCCGTGCTGACACCATTGGGACTTGATTCGTTGGTGAAGCAGACAACCATGAGTTACCCGCCTGCAAGCTGGAAACGTATGCGTCGCGAACTTGATCACGCTGGTGTTGGACAAAATTATGTGGTTATCCAACCTACGGCGCGGCAAATCTTCAAATGCTGGGACAACGCCAAGTTTTCCGCTGTGATTGATGCCTTACATGCTCGTGGTTATGAAGTCGTTCTGACGTCCGGCCCAGATAAAGACGATCTGGCCTGCGTCAATGAAATTGCGCAGGGATGCCAGACGCCACCAGTAACGGCGCTGGCTGGAAAGGTGACCTTCCCGGAACTTGGTGCGTTAATCGATCATGCGCAGCTGTTTATTGGCGTTGATTCCGCACCGGCGCATATTGCCGCTGCAGTTAATACGCCACTGATATCGCTGTTTGGTGCGACAGACCATATTTTCTGGCGTCCCTGGTCAAATAACATGATTCAATTCTGGGCGGGAGATTACCGGGAAATGCCAACGCGCGATCAGCGTGACCGAAATGAGATGTATCTTTCGGCTATTCCGGCGGCAGATGTCATTGCTGCTGTCGATAAATTACTGCCCTCCTCCACGACAGGTACGTCGTTATGATCGTTGAGGGCGAGGCTCTTACAACACTTATCGTTAATAAGCTTCGTGGTACATTCAATGTAGTAGCTGTAAAGGCTCCTGGATATGGTGACAGAAGAAAAGCAATGCTTGAGGATATCGCAATCCTTACAGGTGGTCAGGTAATCAGCTCAGATCTTGGACTTGAACTCAAGGATACAACAATCGATATGCTTGGCCGTGCTAAGTCAGTTAAGGTTCAGAAGGAGAACACAGTCATCGTTGACGGTGCCGGAGACAAGGATGCTATCGCAGGCAGAGTAAGCCAGATTCGTGGTCAGATTGATGAGACAACATCTGAGTTTGATAAAGAAAAATTACAGGAGCGTCTTGCCAAGATGGCAGGCGGTGTAGCAGTTATCCGTGTAGGTGCTGCAACAGAGACAGAGATGAAAGAGGCTAAGCTTCGTATGGAGGATGCCCTTAACGCTACAAGAGCAGCAGTTGAAGAGGGAATCATCGCAGGTGGTGGATCAGCATATATCCATGCATCAAAGAAGGTTGCAGAGTTTGTTGATACACTTGAGGGAGATGAGAAGACAGGTGCAAAGGTTATCCTTAAAGCACTCGAGGCTCCACTTTACTATATCGCTGCAAATGCAGGACTTGAAGGTGCAGTAATCATCAACAAGGTAAAGGAGTCAGCTCCTGGAACCGGCTTCAACGCAGCTACAGAAGAGTATGTAGATATGGTTGATAACGGAATCCTTGATCCTGTAAAGGTTACAAGAAGTGCATTACAGAATGCAACATCAGTAGCTTCAACACTCCTCACAACAGAGTCAGCAGTAGCTACAATCAAAGAGGACACTCCAGCAATGCCAGCCGGAGCCGGCGCCGGAATGGGCATGATGTAATCGTAGACAATGAGGAAAATAAAAAATCAGAGGCAAGCTCGCTTGCCTCTGATTTTTTATTTGACGAATGTCCGGATATGAGCAAGTAGCACCTACTGTGCGGACCACGAATATACGGAGGCTGGTGTAAGCCAGCCGTGTCTACGATGTAGGTGGAATAATGCCGAAGTACATCAAAAACTTCTTTTCAAACAATTACACCTATGGTATAATGAGCGGTGTTGGAAAAAATACGACAACGAATATTTATATCGGAGTGAGAATTAATGAGTAAGGTTATAGTAGTTACCGATTCAAACAGCGGTATCACACCTGACGAGGCAAAGAAGCTTGGAGTTGAGGTGATTCCAATGCCTTTTTACATCGATGAGCAGATGTATTATGAGAATATCGATCTGACGCAGGAGCAGTTCTATGAGAAGCTTACGGCAGGCGGCGATATCAAGACATCTATGCCTTTGGTTGGTGATGTAACAGATAAATGGGATGAGTTTTTAAAGGAAAATGATGAGATTGTATACATTCCAATGTCATCAGGTCTTTCAAGCTCATGTGAGACAGCATATATGCTCTCGCAGGATTATGACGGCAAGGTGCAGGTAGTCAATAATCAGAGAATATCAGTTACAATGCGCCAGTCGGTTATAGATGCGAAGAACCTGGCAGAAGCAGGAAAAAATGCAGCTGAGATAAAGCAGATATTAGAGGATGCAAAGTTTGAGTCTTCCATATATATCATGGTAGATACTCTTAACTACCTCAAAAAGGGTGGTAGAATCACGCCTGCAGCGGCAGCTCTTGGCACACTTTTAAAGCTAAAACCGGTGCTTCAGATTCAGGGTGAGAAGCTTGATGCATTTGCAAAGGCACGTACCGTAAAGCAGGCAAAGAGCATCATGATAGATGCCATGAAGTCTGATTTTGAGAAGCGCTTCAATAATCCAGATGGCAGCCAGATAAATCTTGAAATGGCATACACGCATGATATTGTAGCAGCGGAGGCATTTAAGGAAGAGGTTCAGGCAGCATTTCCAAATAACGAGATAGTCATGAATCCGCTTTCACTTTCGGTCTCATGCCATATAGGACCCGGAGCGCTTGCAATAGCCTGCTCTAAGAAGATAGAGTATTGTAATAAATAATTATTAATAGTTACAAAGCATAATAAATATACCACTAAAATCAAGCAGTAACATGGCACAATGTGTCGTGTCAGAAAATACAAGGGAGGCATGTAAAATGTCAAAGGTAGATGTAGTAATAGGATGTTTCTATGGTGATGAAGGAAAAGGTAAGGTAATTGATTACCTTGCAGCAGACGCTGATGTAGCAGTAAGATGCACAGGCGGAGACAATGCCGGTCACACAATCAAAGCAAACGGTGTTAAATATGCAATGCACCTTATTCCGTCAGGTCTCTTATCAGGACATACAATCGGAGTGATCGGAAACGGAGTAGTTTTAAATCCGCAGGTTCTTTTAGAGGAAATTAACAACCTGAAGGAGCACGGATATGATGTAGATAAATACTTAAAAATCAGTGAAAAAACGCATGTCATTTTCCCATATCACAGAAAGCTTGATGTGGCGCTTGAGAAGGTGAGACAGGCAAAGAAAATCGGTACTACAGGAAAGGGTATCGGACCTTCATACTGCGATAAGTATGAGAGAAGCGGAATTAGAATGGAGGATTTATACGCACCTGATTTCAAGGAGCGCCTTAAGGAGCAGACAGAGCTCAAGCTTGCACTTCTTAAGGTATATGATCCTGAGACTGATTATACAAAGGAGCTTGATTTCGACAAGATGTTTGCAGAGTACAGTGACTATGCAGCACAGCTTGAGCCATATGTATGTGATACAATCACACTCTTACACAAGGCACTTGAGGCTGACAAAAAGGTGGTTGTTGAGGGAGCACAGGCTACACTCCTTGACATCGACTTTGGTTCATATCCATATGTTACATCATCAAATCCTACAATCGGTGGTATTCTTACAGGAACAGGTCTTTCTGCTTCAGATATCGGAAATGTATATGGTGTCATCAAGGCATACTCAAGCCGTGTAGGTGAGGGACCATATGTGACAGAGCTTCTTGACGCAACCGGAGACAGAATCCGTGAGCTTGGACATGAGTACGGCACCACAACAGGCCGTCCGAGAAGATGCGGATGGTTAGACCTTGTCACATTAAAATATGCTAAGCGTCTTAACGGACTTACAGCACTTTCTGTAAACCATCTCGACACAATCGGCAAGTTTGATACAATAAAAGTCTGCATCGGCTACGATGTAAACGGTGAGGTAACAGAGGACTTTACCACAAATCTCAAGGTTTTAAACAACGCAAAGCCTGTATATGAGGAGCTAAAAGGTGGCTGGGGAGATGAAATTGCAAGCTGTAAGACTTTCGAGGAGCTTCCTGAGAATGCACAGAAGTACATCAGCTTCATAGAGAAATACATTGGAGTACCTGTTAAGTTCATCGGAACAGGTGCTGAAAGAGAAGCTATGATTGTGCGCGCAGACAATTAGTACAGCTAAAATATCATAGTATTAAAATTATAAATAATGTACAAAAGAGTGTTCAGAATTCACAAATTGAACACTCTTTTTTTATACTCTAATATCATAACAATTTAGCAGGAGGAGTATTAATGTGATAGAAATTAGTAATCTCGTAAAGAAATATGGCGACCATATAGCCGTAGATCATCTTTCGCTGACTGTTGAGCCGGGAAAGATATACGGACTTTTGGGACCAAACGGCGCCGGAAAGTCAACCACCATGAATATTGTTACCGGATATATCGGTGCTGATGGTGGAACAGTAAAGATAAACGGCTATGATATATTTGCACAGCCTGAGGAGGCAAAAAAATGTATCGGATACCTGCCGGAGATACCACCGCTTTATGTGGATATGACGGTATATGAGTATCTCAAATTTGTGGCAGAACTCAAAAAGCTCGACAGGAAAAAGAGAAAAGAAATGATAGCAGATGCCATGGACATGACCGGTATCACGGAGGTGAAAAACCGTCTCATAAAGAACCTTTCCAAGGGCTACAGACAAAGAGTGGGCTTCGCCCAGGCACTGCTTGGCTATCCGGAAATCATCATACTGGATGAGCCTACAGTTGGACTTGATCCAAAGCAGATAATAGAGATTCGTGAGCTTATTAAAAAGCTTGGAGAAAATCATACGGTGATACTTAGCTCGCATATTTTAAGTGAGATAAGTGCGGTGTGTGATCATGTGTTTATCATATCAAAGGGTAAGCTTGTAGCAAGTGATGCCACAGAGAACCTGATTAATCTCATGTCAAAGAACCAGGAAATTAACCTTGTTCTCAAATCAGACGAGATTGGTGCAAGAGGAATGCTTGAGAAGATAGTAAATATTGATAAGGTCACATTTGAACAGTCTGAGGAAGAGAATACAGTGAAGGCTAAGGTTATAGCAAAAGCAAACTGCGATATACGTGAGGAAATATTTGAGCTTGCAAGTGCAATGCATATGCCAATCCTTGAGATGCATACTGTTGTGAAGTCACTCGAGGACGTATTCCTTGAGCTTACAGGGGAAGGAGATGAGAAATAATGCTTGCAATATTTAAAAGAGAATTCAAATCATATTTCCAAAACGTTATAGGATGGCTGTTTGTTGCAGCACTTCTTGCAGTGTATGGCCTATATTTTTATGTATACAATCTGAAAAACGGTTATCCGTATATCTCATATGATTTAAATGGAATAGGTTTTATTATGATGATTGCAGTGCCAATCCTCACGATGAGATCGCTTTCTGATGAGAAAAAGACAAAGACAGATCAGCTTATGCTGACATCGCCTGTATCTGTCGGAAGGATTGTAGCAGGAAAATATTTTGCAATGGCAGCAGTATACACCATAGTCATAGCGCTTTTTGCACTTTCACCGCTCGTGTTGTCAATTTACGGCAAGGTGGCGCTCAGTGAAGCGTATGTGGCTTTGTTTGGCTACTGGCTTTACGGTTTATCATGCATCGCCGTGGGACTTTTTATATCGTCCATATCTGAGAGTGTGATAATATCTGCAATACTTACATTTACGGCATTATTCCTCTCATACATGATGCAGTCCATCACAGGGCTCATCTCGTCAAGTGGGAATCTGCTCACAAAGGTGCTTAATTGCTTTGATTTGTACACACCATTTGAGAATTTTGTAAGTGGCTGCTTTAGTGTCACATCGGCAGCTTATTATGTGACGGTTATCCTGCTTTTATGCTTCCTTACGACGCAGTCTATCCAGAAGAGAAGATGGGCATTTTCAAAGAAGATGATAGGCACAGGGGCATTTTCAGCAGGAATGATTGTCGTAATGTGTGCAATTTGTGTGGTTGTAAATCTTGTGGTGACAGCGCTTCCTGCCAAGTACACATCAATTGACTGTTCGGCTACAAAGCTGTACTCGCTCACAAACGATACAAAGGACAGGGTAAGTAAGCTCGATGAGGATATCACAATCTATGTTTTGAATTCCAAGAAATCAAAGGATGCAAAGATAGATGAGACAATCAACAGATACAAGGATCTTTCGAGTCATATAAAGGTAAAATATGTAGACCCGGCGACAAGCCCGAAGTTTTATCAGGATTACACAGACACGACACCTACAACAAACAGCCTTATAATAGAGAGCAAAAACCGTTCAAAGGTGATTGATTACAATGATATATATGAATATGACAGCTCTTCATATTATTACGGATACCAGTCGCAGTCTAGCATCACAGGCTATGATGCCGAGGGACAGATTACAAGTGCTATAGAGTATGTCACAATGGATGCAGATGAGCTCCCGGTAATTTATCAGATAACAGGACACAATGAAACGGAAATAGGAAGCAATTTCCAGAGTGTTGTAAGCAAGGCAAATGCAAATCTTAAGAGTTTAGAGCTCTTTAACGAGGAAAAGGTGCCGGAAGATGCAACAGCCATTATCATTAATTCCCCGACTGTTGATTTCAACGATGAAGACGCTCAGAAGGTGATTGATTATTTAAATGGCGGTGGAAAGGCACTGATTGTCGGCTGCTACGCATATAATGACGAGCTTGCAAACTTTAACAAGATACTTTCGGCTTACAATGTCAGCTTCAAGACCGGTGTGATAGCTGAAAATGACAGCTCAAAATATTATCAGAATCCTCTCTACCTGCTTCCAACGGTTGAGACGACAGATTACACCTCAGATGCAACAGACGGATATGTATTCCTGGCAGGAAGCTGTGCAATCAGTTATCCTGAGGATACAGATGATGTGACATATACAAAGCTGCTTTCTACATCAGACAGCGCAGTTTTAAAGAAGGACTGGAAGAATATCACCACATCGAAGGCAGAGGACGCAGATGAGAACGGACCGTTTACTACAGGTCTTGCTGTAAATGATTCAAGCACCGGCGCATCGATTGTTGTGTTTGGTACGCCTTATGTGGTTGATGATTCATATGACAATGCCGTTTCCGGCAACAATGCAGACATGTTCAAGGATGTTATCACATCAATGACCGGAAATGTTGAGCTTGCATCAAGTGTGATACCGGTGAAGGATTACACCTTAAGCAATATCACTATAAATACGCTGCAGGCGGTTATTACGGGACTTATCATAATGATTGCTGTACCGATACTGCTTATAATCATAGGAATCGTTGTGTGGGCAATGAGAAGAAAGAAGTAGATTACAGGTAAAAGCGTATAAGAAATAGGAGAAAAACGCTATGCTTGGTGAGTACTATATCAAGGTAAATGATGATGTATATCTTTCAGGTACCACAATCCCTGGAACAATTCCGGATTCTATAGATGATATGATTGCAACTAAAGACAGTGAGAGTACTGAGACTGAAAGTGAGTAGTAATGGATTAATAGTTTAAAAATGATAACTTTAAGAAATAGTTCATCTTTTTTTTATGAAATAGGTATTGAAATCGTGCTGATGTTGTACCATTATAATGATTAAAGGGTCAAAATGTATCGTTATTATGATATAGAATAATGATGGAAAAACGGTGAATAGCATGAATCAGATGAACAAAGACAGCAACAGTATAAATATCACGGGCCTTACCGATGAAGAGGTAAGGCAGAGAGTGGAGGAAGGACTTACCAACAGGGCTGATATATCTACAGACAAGACGACAAAGGAAATTGTGATTTCAAACGTTTTCACATATTTTAACCTTATATTTCTTGTCATAACGATACTTCTCATAATGGTAGGTTCTTTCAGAAATCTGACATTTCTGCCTATAATTATTGGAAATACGGTAATCGGAATCGTTCAGGAAATCCGCGCAAAAAAGACTCTTGAAAAAATGAGTTTACTGAATGCTTTGCATGCGGATGTCATCCGAAACGGCAGCGTAAAGCAGATTAGTACGGAGGAACTTGTAAAGGACGATGTGATTTTACTTACCGCAGGAAAGCAGATTTGTGCGGATGCGGTTGTGATATCCGGAAATATACAGGTAAATGAATCACTGCTCACAGGTGAAGCCGATGAGGTAGAAAAGACAGAGGGCAGCACTCTCATGTCGGGAAGCTTTGTTGTATCGGGAGAGTGCTATGCACGGCTTGAAAAGGTCGGTAATGAATCATATATCTCAAAGCTGAGCCTTGAGGCAAAATCAATGGGCGGCAAGGAGCAGTCAGAGATGATACGCTCCATCAATTTGATCGTCAAATGGGTTGGCATAGTTATTATTCCGATTGGGCTTATATTATTCTGGCAGAGTCATTTTGTGAATGGCGAGTCTATCACAAAGAGCGTTACATCGACAGTTGCAGCGATTATAGGAATGATACCGGAAGGCTTATATCTGCTGACCACTATCAGGGCGGCAATTACCAGTTTGCAATGGCAAAAGCACCGATCGAGAAACACGTTGAGATCCCGGGATACGAGGATGTGGAAGCCGGCATCGTAAAATGGCCGCTGTCCGTACTGCGTATTCGCTGCAAAGACGAGAAACGTCTGATCGATCTGGCTGACCATGTACTTGGTGCATGGAGAGGCTATACCGACGCCGATGCAAACATCTTTGCTGAGACAGATGGAGAGCCACATAACACGATCACACCGATCGCAAGAAAAGTCGGCGATATGTTTGAACTGGATCTGGCTCTGAGAAACAACCTGACGACAGATGAGTATCCGCTTGGCGTATATCATCCGCATGCAGAGAAACATAACATCAAAAAAGAAAACATCGGTCTGATCGAAGTTATGGGTCTGGCAATCTTGCCGGCACGACTGAAAACAGAGCTTCAGGATCTGGCAGATTATATCATCGAGAAGAAAGACATCCGTTCCAACGAAGCTCTGGAAAAACATGCAGACTGGGTAGAATCCTTCCTGCCGAAACATCCGGAACTGAACAAAGATAATGTGATGGATATCCTCAAAGAAGAAGTTGGACATGTATTCGTAGGCGTTCTGGAAGATGCCGGTGTATACAAATGTACACCGGAAGGAAGAGAAGCCTTCATGAGATTTATCGCAACACTGTAAAACGGTGATGACAGAATTGTGAGAGTACGAAGTACGGAACAATTCGTATGGCATCGTTTAACCTTGTTATCACGAAAATATAAATATAAAGAAACTATTTATCAAATTGATCAGGAGGTAAATACTATGAGAATTTTGGTAACCGGCGGAGCTGGATATATTGGAAGCCACACCTGTGTGGAACTGCTGAACGAAGGCTATGAAGTAGTCATCGTGGACAATCTGTACAATGCAAATAAAAAAGCAGTAGACCGTGTAGAAGAGATCACAGGCAAAAAAGTAACATTCTACGAAGCAGACATCTGCGACAAAGAAGCAATGGATGCTATCTTTGATAAAGAAGATGTACAGGCAGTCATTCATTTTGCAGGACTGAAAGCAGTAGGAGAATCTACCGTAAAACCTCTGGAATATTACCAGAACAACATCGCAGGTACACTGACACTGTGCGATGTTATGAGAAACCATGGCGTAAAGAACATCATCTTCAGTTCATCCGCAACCGTATACGGTGATCCGGCAATGATCCCGATCACAGAAGAATGCCCGAAGGGCACCTGCACCAACCCATACGGCTGGACAAAATGGATGCTGGAACAGATCCTGACCGATATCCAGAAAGCAGATCCGGAATGGAACGTGATCCTGCTTCGTTACTTCAACCCGATCGGTGCACACAAGAGCGGCATGATCGGAGAAGATCCGAAGGGTATGCCGAACAACCTGCTTC
>ENA-UEOR01002445-UEOR01002445.1-human-gut-metagenome-genome-assembly--contig:-NODE-2445-length-10075-cov-33.480496_pt1 | contig 10075 bp, 10 predicted proteins | sample MGYA00242887_ERZ507890 | MGnify/ENA primary metagenome ERZ507890 (study PRJEB26167, sample SAMN06115431) | human gut metagenome | host: Homo sapiens | place: China:Guizhou | collected 2014-10-21...
TGCGGCAGTTTGGCAAAGCGCTGAATGACGCGACCATCGAGCGTGTACTGCGGGAAGGAACCGCGGACATTGCGCCCAGGTATCTGAACTCCATCCGACAGACGGCTTCCGAATATGTGGACGGTATTTTCCGCAGGCTTCGGGAGCATGAGTATGACCCGGAGCTGATGCGCCTGTATGTGCTGGGCGGCGGTGGCTGTCTGGTGCGGAACTTCGGCAAATACGAAAAGGGGCGGGTGTTCTTCAATGACGATATTTGCGCCACGGCCAAGGGATATGAGCAGATGGCCACCCGCAGAATCCAGAAGGAGGGCGGAATTGTATGAAGCGGCTCTACACGACCACCCTGCGGCTGAATCTGGAAAATGAGGCTGACCGGGAAGCTATGGAGCATTTGCGGCGGCTGGATCGGAAGAAGTACCGTTCCGTGAACAGCGCCGTGATTGCCGCCGTCAACGCCTACTTTTCCAGGCAGGAACAGTTGGAAGCTGACCCCTATCTGGAAACCCGCAAGAAGGAGGACGCGTTTCTTCAGCGGGTAATTGACACCATCCGGGCTGCCCAACAACCTACCCCAGCCCCCGGATTGGCTGCTCTGCTCCAACTGTTGCAGGGGACGCAAGGTGCGCCATCCGCTCCTACAAAGGAGGAGGTTGAGGCCAACAACAGTACAGACTGGGACGCGGCGCTGGATTTTGTTGGGAGCTTTTAATACCAGTTAATACTCGGTTTGATAACAAAACACCTGCAAGGGTGTTGTGAGATGCGATACCCTTGCGGCATTGAACTCCACCGGAAGTATTTTCCCTACAAAAAGCACTTGATAAATACACTCAATGAGTGTATTATATAAGGGAGGTGCTCGACAATATGGATTTAGAGAGAGAGCGTGGTATCACAATCAAGTCTCAGGCAGTCCGTATTATATATACCGCAAAGGATGGCGAAGAGTATATTTTTAATCTGATAGATACACCGGGACACGTGGATTTTAACTATGAGGTATCAAGGAGTCTTGCGGCCTGTGACGGAGCTATACTTGTAGTGGATGCGGCCCAGGGCGTTGAGGCACAGACACTTGCAAATGTTTACCTTGCACTGGATCATGACCTGGATGTATTTCCTGTTATAAATAAAGTGGATCTGCCGAGTGCGCGCCCGGATGAGGTGGCACAGGAGATAGAGGATGTTATCGGTATTGAAGCTATGGATGCACCGCGTATTTCCGCAAAGACAGGACTCAATATAGAGGATGTGCTGGAGCAGATTGTAAAAAAGATTCCGGCACCAACAGGCGATAAAGATGCACCGCTTAAGGCGCTTATATTTGATGCAACATATGATTCTTATAAGGGAGTCATTATTTTCTGCCGACTGAGAGAGGGCTCTGTAAAGGTAGGAGACACAATAAAGATGATGGCTACAGGTGCATCTGATGTGGTTACAGAGGTGGGTTATTTTGGCGCAGGCCAGTTTATACCATGCGATGAGCTTTCGGCCGGTATGGTTGGATACATTGCAGCCAGCATCAAAAATGTCAGGGATACACGTGTGGGTGATACAGTTACACTCGTTGACAGACCGTGCGATGAGGCGCTTCCGGGCTATAAGAAGGTCAACCCTATGGTTTACTGTGGTCTTTATCCTGCCGACAGTGCAAAGTATCCTGATTTAAGGGATGCGCTTGAAAAGCTGCAGGTCAACGACGCTTCATTACAGTTTGAGCCTGAGACATCACTGGCACTTGGCTTTGGCTTCAGATGCGGATTCCTTGGTCTTTTACATCTGGAAATTATTCAGGAGAGACTGGAGAGAGAGTTTGATCTGGATCTCGTTACCACTGCACCTAGTGTTATTTACAAGATTCACAAGACAAGCGGTGAGGTGATAGATTTGACCAATCCTTCAAATATGCCGGATCCGTCAGAGATTGAGTATATGGAGGAGCCATACGTATCTGCAGAGATTATGGTCACAAGTGACTATGTCGGTGCGATTATGAAGCTGTGCCAGGAGAGACGAGGAGTCTATATCAGCATGGAGTATATCGAAAAAACACGAGCTCTCATAAAGTACGACTTGCCATTAAATGAGATTATCTATGATTTCTTTGATGCTTTAAAGTCACGCTCGAGGGGGTATGCTTCGTTTGACTATGAGATGAAGGATTATGAGCGCTCAGAGCTTGTCAAGCTTGACATCTTAATCAATAAGGAAATGGTCGATGCACTTTCATTTATCGTATTCAAGGAGAGTGCATACGAAAGAGGCCGTAAGATGTGCGAGAAGCTTAAGGGTGAGATACCAAGGCATCTGTTTGAGATACCTATTCAGGCAGCAGTCGGTGGCAAGATTATAGCAAGAGAGACGGTTAAGGCGCTTCGCAAGGATGTGCTTGCCAAGTGCTACGGTGGTGATATTTCACGTAAGAAGAAGCTGCTTGAGAAGCAGAAGGAAGGAAAGAAGAGGATGCGTCAGGTGGGCAATGTAGAGATACCACAGGAGGCATTCATGAGTGTGCTTAAGCTGGATGAGGAGTAATCGCACATATGAAGAATCTTGAGATTTATATTCATATACCATTTTGTGTGAGAAAATGTGAATATTGTGATTTTTTATCATTTCCCGCAGACGATGATGCAAAGCTTCGCTATGTCAAGGGGCTTATGGCGGAAATGATATTTTACGGCCCGCTTATGAAGAACTATCAGGTGTCATCTGTCTATATCGGAGGAGGTACACCAAGCTCTATAGATGAGCAGTGGATCGCTGCTTTGATGGAGGGTGTGTTTGACTGCTTTAATGTGCTGCCTGATGCTGAGATATCCATAGAGTGCAATCCCGGTACGCTTAGCAGGGAAAAGCTTTTAGCATACAGGGATGCGGGGATAAACCGCCTGTCCATAGGACTGCAGTCGGCAAATAATGATGAGCTTAAGCTGCTCGGGCGTATACATACCTTTGAACAGTTTGTGACGAATTACGAGGTGGCCAGAAACGTGGGCTTTAAAAATATCAATGTAGATTTGATGTATGGTCTGCCGGGACAGTCAGCGTCACAGTATATGGCGACAGTAAACAAGATTATAAGGCTTCATCCGGATCATATATCGGCGTATTCTCTTATAGTGGAAAAGGGTACTCCTTTCTATGAAAAGTACAAGTTTGACATGGTGCGCCAGGAGGCGGGCATGAGAACGGAGTTTCTGCCTAATGAGGACGAGTTATATGATATGGAAAAAGCGGGACAGAAGGCGTTTATGGATGCCGGCTACAGGCAGTATGAGACATCTAACTATGCTAAAAGAGGTATGGAGTGCCGCCATAATATAGGCTACTGGACCAGAGCTGACTATTTAGGACTTGGAATAGGGGCGGCATCGCTTATATCAAATGTCAGATATACCAATACATCCGATATGGATGAATATCTGTCGCGCTGCCGTCATATACATGATGTGGGTGATGATATATTTAAGGCCAATCTGCATGTGGCAGCTGATGTTATAGACAAAAAGGGACAGATGGAGGAGTTTATGTTTCTTGGACTTCGTATGAATGAGGGGGTCACAAGAGAAGCCTTTGAGAGGGCATTTGGTATTTCGATAGATGCAATCTACAAGGATACGATAGACAGCCTGAAAAAACAGGAGCTGCTCGTGGTAAAGGCCGGGCATATCTATTTATCGGAGAGAGGAAAAGATGTAGCCAATTACGTTATGGCACAGTTTTTGAAGGATTAACGGAGAGCAAATTATGGATATGACTTTTAAGCTTCAGGTGTTTGAGGGACCGCTTGACCTGCTTTTATACCTGATAGAGAAAAATAAAGTAAATATTTATGATATCCCGATTGTCGAGATTACAGCGCAGTACATGGAGTATGTGAATCAGATGAAAAAGGATAACCTGGACACGCTCAGCGAGTTTCTCGTTATGGCAGCTACGCTCCTCGACATAAAGTCAAAGATGCTTCTCCCAAAGAAAGAGGAAGAAGAGCAGGAGCAGGAAGATCCAAGAGCAGAGCTTGTGCAGCAGCTGCTTGAGTACAAGATGTACAAGTGCATGGCAAACGAGCTTAAGGATCGTCAGCTGGATGCCGGCAAGGTGTGGTATAAGAAGAAGGACATACCTGATGAGGTCCTTGCATATGAGGAGCCTGTTAATCTTGAGGAGCTTGTCGGAGATATCCGTCTTTCTGATTTAAACAGAATCTTTCAAAGTATAATGAAGAGACAGGAAGAAAAGATAGATAAGGTCCGTTCGAAGTTTGGAAAGATTGAAAAGGAAGAGGTCTCCTTAGAGGAAAAGATGGACTTTCTGACAGACTATGCTGCCTCACACAAGCACTTCAGCTTCAGAGGGATGCTTACCGCATCGTCAAGCAAAGTGGAAGTCATAGTTACATTTCTTGCCATACTGGAGCTTATGAAGACCGGCAAATTAACTATCGTTCAGGAGCATATTTTTGATGATATCCGGATTGAGTCAAGAATTGCTGCATAAAGAGGGTTTGAGGATATATGAATTATAAAGCTGCAATAGAGGCTATTTTATTTACCATGGGAGAATCCGTGGAGCTTGGAAGGATAGCCGATGCAATACAATTAAATGAAAAAGAAACAAAAAAGCTGCTTGACGAGCTGATTAAGGAGTATAGAAGCTCTTCAAATATAGGTATGAATATCATAGAGCTTGATGGTGCTTATCAGATGTGTACAAAGCCACAGATGTATGAGTATCTCATCCGCATTGCAAAGCAGCCTAAGAAGAGGGTGCTTACGGATGTGCTTTTAGAGACTCTTTCGATCATAGCGTACAAGCAGCCTGTAACAAAGGCAGAAATAGAAAAAATCAGAGGTGTGTCAAGTGAACATGCCGTAAGCAAGCTTGTTGAGTACAATCTGGTGCAGGAGCTTGGAAGGCTTGATGCTCCGGGAAGGCCGCTTTTGTTTGGTACCACAGAGGAATTTCTAAGGAGCTTTGGGGTTTCGTCTATCGACGAGCTGCCGGTACTAAGCCCTGTGCAGGTTGAGGAGTTTAAGCAGGAGGCAGAGGAAGAGATGCACGTGAAGCTTGATGTGTAGTGCAGGTGTATTGCGTAAGCTGCCATTTCATATAATAAGGACATGCAAATAATCATATATATTACCGATGGAGGTAATTATATGATTATTTTTTTGAAAAAATATAAGTCGAAAATAGCTTTAATGGTTTTCATTTGTGTGTTGGTTTGTACTGTCAGCTGTTTGCCTGGTTTTAAGACGGTAGAAAAGCAAAAAATGCCCGGTTTGGAAAAGAAAAGTGTGTTTATGGCGGCTGAAAATACTGTTGCTAAGAATACTGACAAAGCCGTAAATGAGCCCAGGCTTCATGCTGTTTCAGCAGCATTATATGATGCGGATGACGAGACGTTTATATATGGTAAAAACATGAGAGACAGCATGGCAAATGCCAGCACCACGAAGATTCTTACGTGCATTGTGGCACTTGAAAAAGCTGATATAAATGATACTGTTACGATTTCACAAAATGCCGCATCACAGCCTGCGGTCAAGCTTGGACTTGTGGCAGGGAATAGCTATAATATGAAGGATTTACTCTATGGCATGATGCTTGAGTCGTTCAATGACTGTGCCTATGCGATTGCGGAGCATGTGGGCGGCTCAACGGAGGGCTTTGCAAAGCTTATGAATGAAAAAGCAAATGAGATAGGTTGCTTTGGCACGTATTTTATTACACCAAACGGGCTGGATGCTGAGAATGATATAAGCTTTCACCACTCCACAGCGGGAGATTTGTGTGTTATAATGTCTTATTGTGCGTGGAAATCACCAAAATCAACACAGTTTCTTGAAATAACACAGACTATGCAGTACACATTTGAGACAAAGGAAGGTCAGATGGTTTTTAGCAATCACAACAGGCTCCTTACGGAGACGGACTACTGCATATCGGGAAAGACCGGCTTTACCACAAAAGCAGGCTACTGCTATGTCGCAGCAGTTGAAAAGGATGGAAGGAGAATGTGCCTTTCTCTCTTGGGCTGTGGGTGGCCAAACAATAAAAACTATAAGTGGGCTGATGCAAAGAGTCTGGTGGAGTATGCGGTTTCAGATGCTGCCGAAGATTCTTACTGTGATGCTGCTTGTGTAACAACACAACAGACCGGTGATACACGAAACACAATTAACTTAAAATATATAGAAAATAACAAGAAAAATAAGAAAATTTGCAAGAATTTTCTCAAGAATTTTACAATTAATATAGGAAATTTTTTCTAAACAAAAATAAAGGTTAAAAATTTAACAAATTAGTTGAAAAAAATTTAGAAATAGTCTATTATCATACTAGCGAAAAATTTTATTTTTTTATAGATGGAGGATATAAAATGAGTAGTAACAATCAAAGCTTGGCAATGCAGCGTATTGCTAAGTTAGTCGACGAGAACAGTTTCATGGAAATTGGTTCTCTTGTGACAGCTCGCAGTACAGATTTTAACCTTACTGCAGCAAAAGCTCCTTCAGATGGTGTTATTATCGGACACGGTCTGATTGATGGAAATCTTGTATTTATCTACAGCCAGGATGCAACAGTTCTTAACGGAACAATCGGCGAGATGCATGCAAAGAAAATTGCTTCTGTATATGATATGGCCATGAAAATGGGCGCACCTGTTATCGGATTTATCGATTGCGGTGGTATCAGACTTCAGGAGTCAGTTGATGCATTAGACGGATTTGGTCTTATCTACGCCAAGGAAGTTGCAGCAAGTGGCGTTATTCCACAGATTTGTGGTGTATTCGGTAATTGTGGTGGCGGACTTTCTGTAGTACCGGCTCTTTGTGATTTCGCTTATATCGAAGAGTCTAAGGGCAGAATGTTTGTTAATACTCCTGATGCAATAGAGGGTAATCGCGTTGAGAAATGCGATACAGCAGCAGCTTCATTCCAGAGTGAGAACAATGGATGTGTAGACGGAATCGGTTCAGAGGATGATATTATCGCTGATATCAGAGCTCTTGTCAGCATGCTTCCACTCAACAACGAGGGAGATGTATATACAGACTCATGTGAGGATGATCTCAACAGAGCATGTAACAGCATGGCTGATATGAAGGCTGATCCAAGATTCCTCTTATCAGAGCTTTCTGATGATCATGTATTCTTTGAGACAAAGAAAGACTTTGCCAAGAATATGGTAACAGGCTTTGTTAAATTAAACGGCATGACAGTCGGTGCAGTTGCAAACTGCAGCACAGTATATGATGCTGAGGGCAAGAAGGCAGAGGAGTTTGCACTTTCTCTTACTGCAAAGGGCTGCAACAAGGCAGCTGAGTTTGTATCATTCTGTGATGCTTTCTCAATTCCTGTACTTACACTTACAAATGTAAACGGATTCAAGAACTGCATGTGCTCTGAGAAGAAGCTTGCAAAGGCTCTTGCCAGAATGACATACGCATTCTCAAGTGCAACATGTCCAAAGGTTAACCTGATTACAGGAGAGGCTTACGGAAGCGCATATGTTGCAATGAACTCTAAGTCAATCGGAGCTGATATGGTTTATGCATACCCTGATGCAAAGATTGGTATGATGGATTCAAAGATTGCAGCTGAGATTATGTATCCGGGCGCTGATGCAAAGGAAATCGATGAGAAGGCAGCTGATTACGAGAAGCTTCAGTCTTCTGTTTCATCAGCAGCAGCCAGAGGATATGTAGACCTCATCATTGATCCGGCTGACACAAGAAAATATCTTGTAGGTGCTTTTGAGATGCTTTACACCAAATATGTAGATGCACCAGAGAAGAAACACGGAACTAAATAATAGAAAGGCGCATTTTGTTATGAAGAAAAAAATAACATATATCCTTAGCCTTCTTATGATTGTATGTATGCTTGGAGCATGTGGCTCTGACAATGCCGAAAAGACATACGGCGGATACACAACAGACGAGCTTCATACTGAGGCAACAGACAGCCTTGGCAATATCCAGAACTACATTGCGCTCGTAGATAGTTGTGGCGGTTATGACAACTATGAGAAGAGTGTCAAGGAAGTTGAGGAGAAGACAGGCATGACAGAGGGTGAGGTTGTTTACAACACACTCGGACAGTCGGGAAGAAGCGTTTCAATGAAAAATATCGACGCTGAGCTTGATGCCGTTTCATCATGGCTTGATCTGGTTGACAAATACGGAGACGTAAAGGATGCAACTAATGGCAAGGATTTTACAGTAACCAAGTCAGGTGGTACACTCACTACCGATATGACACTTACATTTGGCAAGCAGGATGTAACATACGAATTAGTATATGATTCGGTTACCATGGAGGTAACAGGAATCTCACTTACTCCTGTTCAGACAATGGGACAGAAGCTTGCTAAGGCAGGACAGAACACAGTAATTTCAATGAGTATTGTATTCTGTGTACTTATTCTTATCTCTCTTATCATTTACTGCTTCAAGTTTATTGCTCTTATCGGCAATAAGCCAAAGAAGGCAGAAGCAAAGAGCGAGCCTGAAAAGAAAGAGGCTGTTGTTGCAGCAGCACCTGCTACAGACCTTACAGATGATACAGAGCTTGTAGCTGTTATCTCAGCAGCTATAGCAGCAAGCGAGGGTACTACAACAGAGGGCTTTGTAGTCCGTTCAATCAATAGAAGATAATTTAGGAGGACATTTGAGATGAAAAACTATACAATTACCGTTAACGGAAATGTTTACGATGTTACAGTAGAAGAGACAGGAAGCACACCTAGCACAGCAAGCGCACCTAGAAGAGCTGCAGCACCTGCTGCCGCTGCACCAAAGGCTGCTGCACCTGTAGGAGCAGGAAGCATCAAGGTTGAGGCCGGAGCTGCCGGAAAGGTATTTAAGCTCGAGGCTAAGGTTGGCGATGCAGTAAAGAAGATAGAGAACTTAGTGCAGGTAAGAGTTTATTTGATGTAGGTCATGTTTCAAAGGGTGAAAAGATTACTGTTTCATTTGCTCTTACAAACAAGGGTGAATTCGAAAAGACTTACAGAAAAGACGGTACTGTTAAGATTTATGCTGCAAGCTATAATGATTCTGTATTCCAGCAGGCTTATGATAAACTTAATCAGCATACATTCAATATTACAGACTTTAAGGATACAGATATTACAGGTACTATTAACGCAGTTGAAGATGGCGTAATGTTTACTTCAATTCCTTATGTAGATGGTTGGCATGTGTTTGTAGACGGTAAGGCTGTTGATAAGGTTGATATTGGTAACAGAGGTGTTATTGGTGTTGACATTACAAAGGGCGAACATACAGTAGAGTTTAGGTTTAAGACTAGAGGTCTTGTACCGGGTCTTGTTATTTCTTGTGTTTCTGTTGTTGCACTTGTTGGCTACACTATTTTCGATAAAAAGAGAAAACAAAAGAATATTCCTGTAACACCAGAAGTTACAGCTTAATTCAAGTTTTAGGAGAGAGCCTATGAGGTTCTCTCCTTTTTTGTGTTTATCTACACTTTGGCATACAATCTTTCATAGAATCTTTTTTTGAATCATTCATTGGCATATTGTCTTTTCTATTATCTTTCATTGGTGTACAATCTTTCATATTTTTATCCATATCTCTGTCTATTGGTCTGCCACTAGGTTTATTGCAATCTTTTGACCTATTAGGACGCATATAGAAAAAGTCGTTGCTATTTAATTTATCTTGAACAATTCTAAGAGCCTCACCAAATCTTTGATAATGAACAATTTCGCGTTCCCTAATGAACTTTAATGGCTCTAATACATCAGGGTCATCTGTCATTTTCATAAGATATTCGTAAGTTGTTCTGGCTTTCTGCTCGGCAGCAAGGTCTTCGTTTAGGTCTGTTATAGGGTCTCCTTTTGATGCAAGGCAAGCTGCATTAAAGGGAACACCAGCAGCACTACATGGATATATGCCAGTTCCATGGTCTACGAAATAGGAGTCAAAACCGGCAGCCTTAATTTCTTTCTGGACCAGGCAATGGAACTGGTGTTGAGTTTCATGAAGAGCCGGATGTATTGCATTATGGAAGAAAAGGAACAGGTATGTTGCTGGTT
>ENA-UEOR01002448-UEOR01002448.1-human-gut-metagenome-genome-assembly--contig:-NODE-2448-length-10060-cov-38.675348_pt1 | contig 10060 bp, 10 predicted proteins | sample MGYA00242887_ERZ507890 | MGnify/ENA primary metagenome ERZ507890 (study PRJEB26167, sample SAMN06115431) | human gut metagenome | host: Homo sapiens | place: China:Guizhou | collected 2014-10-21...
CCTGGGCAACGAGGATGTTTTCTGGGCCGTCGTTCCCGAAGGGTTTCGTTATCCTTCGCAGGAGGAGGCGCTGCGGTTCGCGTTCGACACCAATCCCCGCTATTGCTACCGTTTGTGCGGCAGTCGCCTGCCGATGGGGTGCCATAGCTGGTCGAAGCCCCGGATGTGGCGCTTCTGGCAGCAGATTATTCCGCTGCCCGACGCGGCGAGCGGCGCCGCAGCGGATAAGTGATCCAGTACGCCAGAGTATTGACCGTCGTATGGAAAAGGTGCTTGCCCAGCCCTTTTCGCTTCTGGTCATTGACCATCAGAACGGTTTTGTAGCAAATCTTCAGCCGGTTGTGCCGGACCCATACCGAGAGCAACCGTTCGCTCAAATACCCCATCACGCGTCCCTGCACGGGGTCGTCCTGAATCTCGATCCGCCGCTCCACCTCGAACAGAATATCGAACAGCCATGCCGAGTAAGCCTCGAACCGCTCGCGCGGCAGGACGAACATGTTGAAATGCGAGAGGCGGTTGTTGCGGAAGAACACCCGGTCGAAATCCGGCAGGTAGGCCGGATATTTTTCTGCGATCACCTGCCGTGCGGTCAGCAGGTCGCTTTCGATGTGGCACTTGCAATAATCCGTGTAGAGGTTGTAGGGATAGATCTTCGGCCGGGCCATGACGATATCGCAGCGGCTGAAGAGGCGGTCGAAGTCGGGGACCGGATGCGGTGCCGAGAAGAAGGCTTCCGAGCGAACCGTCCGCAGCGAGCAGGTCGAACCGCCCTCGAAGTCGAAATAGCGGCGATAGTGGTTCAACCCGATGTAGTCTGCGTCGTGCAGGTTTTTCCAGGCCCAGTAGTGGGCCGTGAGTTCGCAGTAGTGGCGGTTGCGGTCGCTGATGTTGTCGCCCGTGTCGTCGCCGACGGCGAACGGAAGTTCCGTTTGCGAAATGGCCCGTCCGACCTGAACGGGCTGGTAGGGCGGGGTTTTGAGGCATGCGTCCTGCTTGTGGGCGCAGACCAGGATGACGGTTTTGCTCATTTTTCTAAAGGGTGAGTTTGAGAGCGCTTTCGATCACTTTGTCCATGTCGTAGTAGCGGTATTCTCCGAGCCGGCCGCCGAAGATGACTTTCCGGTCCCGGTCGGCCAACGCCTTGTAGCTTTCGTAAAGTTTCGTGTTGCGCTGGTCGTTGACGGGGTAGTAGGGCTCGGCTCCATGTTCGTACGGGGCCGGGTATTCCCGGGTAATGATCGTGCGGGGCTGATCGCCGCCCGGTTCGAAATGCTTGTGTTCGATGATCCGGGTGTAGGGGATTTCGCGCTCGGTGAAATTCATTACGGCGACGCCCTGATAGTTGGGGGTGTCGAGCGTTTCGTGTTCGAAGCGCAGTGAGCGGTACTCCAGCTCTCCGAGTCTAAAATCGTAGTATTCGTCGATGCGGCCCGTGAAAACGATGCGGTCGCAGAGGTTTTCCCAGTGCGTGCGGTCGGCGAAGAAATCGGTGTCGCAGCGCACCTCGACGCCTGCGAGCAATCCGTCCACGAGTTTGTTGTAGCCGCCGATGGGGATACCCTGCCAGCGGTCGTTGAAGTAGTTGTTGTCGAAGGTGAAGCGCACCGGCAGGCGTTTGATGATGAATGCCGGCAGTTGGGTGGCGTCGCGTCCCCACTGTTTTTCGGTGTAACCTTTCACGAGCCGTTCGTAGATGTCGATGCCGACCAGCGAGATGGCCTGTTCTTCGAGGTTCCGGGGCTCCGAAATGCCTGCTTCGTGACGCTGACGGTCGATCATCTCCGCTGCCTGGGCGGGCGTGGTAACGCCCCACATGGCGTAAAAAGTGTTCATGTTGAAAGGCAGGTTGTAGAGCTTGCCCTTGTAGTTGGCCACCGGGGAGTTGATGTAGTTGTTGAATTCGACGAAGCGGTTCACGAACTCCCACACTTCGCGGTTGGAGGTGTGGAAGATGTGGGCGCCGTATTTGTGGACGCGGATGCCTTCGCGCTCCTCGCAGTAAGCGTTTCCGCCCGTGTGGGGCCGTCGGTCGATGACCAGCGCTTTCTTACCGGACCGTGCGGCCCGGTAAGCTGCGACTGCGCCGAAAAGTCCGGCTCCGACGATCAGGTAATCGTATTTCGACATGATGCAGCGGGTTTATATGTGAATCAATCGGGTGAGGCGTCGAAGCAGCCTGCCGGAGAGAGCTCCGAGGGCGAAGACCCACCGGCTGCGGGCTGCGACTTTCCGATCCCGGCGGTCGGTGAGAAACGCGGGGTCGAAGGTCGAAAGATACTCTTCGCGGGCATTGCGGGCCGCTTTCGCGGCAATATGCAGCTCCTCGTTCGTTTTCGACGCCGCGACCGCTTCGCAGCATTGTTGTAACCGGATGCGGGCTGCGACATAACGCCCTTCCGGGGTAGGTGCGGCCTGTAGGAAAAGGTCGTGTAGCTGGCGGGAAACACGGAGAATCAGCTCCGTCGGCTTGCGTTTTTTGGAGAGGCCGCTGCCGAGGACCCGGTAGTGGTAGGGCGTTTTTTCGTTGATGACGATGCGCGAAACGTGGGGAATGTATTGCAGGAGGAAGATTTCGTCTTCCCGGTGCGAGAGCCCCTCGATGAAGCGGAGCCCGTTCTCGTCGATGATCCGTTTGACCAGCAATTTATTGACGGTGAATCCCAGCATGTCGTGCCGCCGCAGGGCGACGATGGCTTCCGTGCAGGCTTGGCCCTGTACGTCCATGGCAGGCGCTGTCAGCCGCCGGTCCGATTTGCCTTCCCGGTGTTGCAGGATGCCTGTCACGGGCAGCGTATGTTCGTCCATGCCTGCTTCGACGAATTGTTGCAGGTAGTCTGCATCGACCCAGTCGTCGGGATCGCAGAAGGTCAGGTATTCGCCCCGGGCGTGTTCGATACCCGCGTTGCGGGCCGTGCTCAATCCTCCGTTGGGTTTGTGGACGACCCGGATCCGGGAGTGTTCCCTGGCATAGCGGTCGCAGATTTCGCCCGAGGAGTCCTTGCTGCCGTCGTCGATGAGCAGGATTTCGTAATCCTGGAAACTTTGCTGCAACAGGCGGTCCAGGCTGGTGCACAAGTAGGCTTCCATGTTGTAAATCGGAACGATGACGGTGATGAGCATTTGTGTCGGGGTAAAGGTTAAACCTTACAAAAATAACTCTTTTTTCCCATTTCCGGTGCAATTTGCATCCGGAAATGGGAAAAAAGAGTTATAAGATGTGATTGAAGATTTATATTATGCCGCACAAACATTATGTTCGTACGGCATAATTTTTTTGAAAGATGAAATTCATTGATGGAATAGATAAAAACGATACATGAGTTCTTTTGCATATCTTTATGCAACTGTATTCTTTAAACGATGTTTTTGTTGCTTATATACTTGGCTATATGGGAAGAATGCCGTGCTGCGAAGCGGCATAGTCGGTCTTCCGAACGGTTGGGACGACGTTTCTTACAAAGATTCCCGCCGAAAAGCGGGAATCTTTTTTCGGTTATATGTCGGGTTCCATTATTTCATCGGAATGAGTTTGATTCCGCCTTGAGTAACGAAGATCGCGGTTTTATTCTCCGATTGGTCGGCAGCTACGATTGTGGGATGGTATTCGAGACTGTATTCTCCGAAGAACGGGTTGACGGTAATCACGCCTTTTTCGTCGACTGTCGCGGGAAAAGTCTGCCCCGGAGTGTCGTAGATGGTTTGGTAGAATGGTTCGTACCCCAGAAGATAGTCCGTTTTAGTGTCGTCCGCCATGACCGGAATTTCCAAATCGGCCGGAACGCTCAGCTGTTCGTTTTCGTCGATCTCCAAGAACCATTTGGGCCCATAATTCTTGTTGGCAGACTGCTCGTCCGGCCAGATTCCGTCCGAGATCATCTGTTCGGGGCTGCTGAATTGGGCGGTGCCGTCGCCGTTGTCGAATCCGAAAATACCCTTGATGACCAGTCGGTTTTTCGCACGGTATTCGCTCTCTGTCGCGTCATTCACACCTTTGGCTATTTCCACGATGAGTTCGACGGGGGTTTCTACCCACTCGCAAGAGTTGATATTCATCACACGGGTGGTCAGTTTGTATTTTCCGGGCAGTCTGTCGTACAGACTTTCCGATGGAGCCTCCTCGCCTTCGGTTGTCGCTGAAACCTGTTTGACTACCGTCGCATAGTCGTTGCGGGCTACTACGCAGGCGAGGTATTCGATTCCGGGCTTAAGGTTTTCTGTGAGCAGTGTGAGGCCTTCCCCCATTGCCTGTTCGAATTGTTCCTCTTCCAGAGGCGACACGCTTCCCATAACCGTCGCGATGAGCGTTTGCTCGTCGCCTCCGGTAACCGCATCGAGTTCGGCTTTGGGCATAATCAGTGCATATATTTTCGTCGCATCGGTGACTTGCAACTCCATTTCGAGTTTCGTTTTGGGATCCTGGGCTGCGGGAGACACCTCGAGCCTGTTGATGGTCGGACCCGTTTCGCCTGTGGGGGCGTCGGCGGTCGTGAATGCTTCCGAAAGGAATACCTTCGATAGTACTTCACCCGAGTTGGTATCCACGGCGAACGCGAACGTGTAGTATTCGGTCTGGGGCGTGAGTCCGCTCAGTGTCCACGACCCCTTGCCGCGTTTGGATTTCTTCTCCCAGAATTGTGCGAAGGTCTCTCCCTCTTCGAGCTGAACTTCATAGCTTTCAAGGAGCCCGGCAATGAATGCGTCCTCACCGGCCTTGTCGTATTCGGCTTTGGTCACGGCATCGCAGAAGTAGTGGACGGTATTGTCATTCGGGGTGGTTTCAACCGAGGCTGTCGAAGCCGAAACGTCCTTGACAGAAAGTGTGACGGAGAATTTGGAGGGTTTCGGATCTTCATTTCCGCCGCCGTTGTCTTCGTCGCAGGCGGTCGCCAGAGATAGTAAAACTGCAAATAGGATCTGCAGCATGCGGGTGTAAAGTTTTCGGTTCATACAATTTTTTTAGTTTTTAGGTTGTTAAACGATGATAAATACCTGTTGGTGGAATTAAATTAGTAAATAAATGGCTAATAAAAGTTGTACATATCATTGAATTGTAGTATATTAGAAGTGGCCAAACTTTCAATACACACTCGGTTTATGCACAACTTATGTCCAATATTTGCAAAAATTTTCGATATATGCAAGCTGCTTGCAGGAAATTTAGTCAACGGACGTGGAAATCTACCTCGATGTGGCGCTGTCCCGAAATTTTCTGACTTGGAAGTGATAGCTCTCGGTATGGCTTCTGAATCCATTGGCATTGATAGCGAATCTCTTTTGTTTGCTAAATTGCAAGAGTATAAATCAGAGATTCCCCATTTGATATCTCGGCGGCAATATAATGACAGGAGAAAATTCACGTCATCTCTTTGCTCCGTCATTCGTAGAAAGATTGCGGAAGCGATTGATGGCAGTGAAGACTACTTCTGCATAGATTCAAAACCAATAGAGGTTTGTCGTCCTGCCCGTGCCAAGCGATGTTCTATGGGTAAGAAAGATGTAGAAAGAGCGCCCTCGTTTGGTTATTGTGCCTCGCAAGGGGCCTATTACTATGGTTGTAAGCTACATGCCGTATGTGGATTAAGTGGAGTCATCCACTCTTTTGACCTGCCAAAAGCAAGTGTATATGACATTCACTATCTGAAAGACGTCAAAGAGGACTACTCAAATTGTCGGGTAATCGGTGACAGGGGATATATCAGCGCAGATGTACAACTGAACCTTTTTGAAACCGCCCATATCAGATTGGAAGTTCCGTATAGAAGCAATCAAAAAGATGGGAAACCGACATTTACGTGCTTCGCAAAAGCAAGAAAAAGAATAGAAACGTTATTTTCACAGCTCTGTGACCAGTTTATGATTGAACGAAATTATGCGAAAGATATAGAAGGATTGTTTACCCGAATTATCGGGAAAATTAGCGCACTGACAATCCTGCAATATATGAACTACAAAAATTACAACCCTATTGGAAGAATTAAATATGCGCTAATTTAATTCCGCCAACGGGTCATGATAAATTTCTAATAGTGCCTGAAATATAGTAAAAAAAATGGGAAGTATCGCTCCAATGCGGTATTTTTAGAGGGCTGTCCGGTCGTTGCCGGATCGATTCCCGGCGAATTTAGCGGGCGAAACTGCGGGGAAGATCTTTGAACACCTTGTGCCAGAACATTATCATCCGGGGATGACGGTAGCGCTCCCGCCAGGCGAGGCGGACCGAGAGATAGGGCTCCTCGTTCCAGTGGCTGCCGGCGGCTTTGCGGATCCGCAGCAGGTGTTTGCCCGCGATCGAGAGGCGGCAGATCAGGGGCGGGTCTATGAGCCGGAAGGTTTCTTCGAGGATGCGGAGCGTTTCGATGTGCTTGCGTCCCGTGACGATCGATTCTGCGGTGGTGTTGCTGTCATGTACCCGGTAGTAGTTGAGGGGTTCGGCAAGATAGACGACATTTCCCCCCCCCGATACGATCTGTATCCAGAACAGCCAGTCGCCGCAATAACGGTATTGGGTGTAATTGTCGTCTGCGGGGAGCGCACTGCGCCGCACCAGTGCCATTCCTGCGTTGTAGATGGTGTTCCTCGGGCAGAGAAAACGGTAGAGGAAGAAACGGCTGCCGAATCGGATCTGTTTGTGTTTGGGATATTTGACGGGCGCCTCCTCCCGTATGGTCCGGGAGTGGGAATCGACGATATAGCTGCTGGTGAAAACTATGCTGCAATCCGGACGGGTGTCGAGAATCCGGACGCACCGTTCCAGAAAACAGGGAGAGGAAAAGTCGTCGCTTTCGGCGATCCACACGTAATCGCCCGTGGCTTTCGACAACCCCTTTTTCCACTGTTTGAAAGGTGATCCGCTGTTCCGTTCATTATAGAAAATGCCGGAAACTTTGGGGTGATTGCGGTATCGTTCGAGAATTTCACGGCTGCCGTCTGTCGAACAATCGTCGAGCAGAATCAGTTCGAAGTCCTGAAACGTTTGTTGCAGAATACTTTCGATACGCTGCTCGAGATAGGGAGCATGACAGTAGTTGGGAACAATGACCGAAACGGTGGGCATGCGAAAAATATATTATGTATTTAATCCGCTTGCAAAGATAGCGGTTTGAACTGAAATATTGCTTGTGCAGGTCATTAATCTTAAATTTATGATTTTTGCCGATCGGATTTCGGAATGTTTTTAATTTCGGCGACTTTTGGGCAGGAGTTGTGGGCGAAGGACGGCAAGGTGTGCTTCTTCTATATCGGGAGTCGCTGCCTTGCGTCGAGATAAACGGTCTTTGCATTGCTCCGTTGCGCATCCGGTTCGAATCGGGATTCCCGGTCTTTGTACCGGAGCCGTGGAGTGCAAAATAAAAAGAGATCTCTTTGTCGGTCGCTTTGGATAGCGGATTGACTTCGCTTGTCTTCAAACGTCACGACTCGGCGGCTCGAACGGAGTTCGTCCGGGCCTCGCTGCTCCGTTTGTCCGAACTTCCCCTGTCCCGTTACTCTGGAGAGGCAGTAATAAAAAGAGCGACTGTTACAGTCGCTCTTGGTAGTGGATAGGGGATTCGAACCCCTATGTCGTGCGTGAGAGGCACGTATCCTAACCCTTAGATGAATCCACCGTTGGAATTTGGTGTTGCAAAGGTAATACGATGTTTTGAATTTACAAATTTTTTTCGTGAAAACTGTTGTTTTTTTCTCGGGCTGCTTGTTCATCCGGCTTTTTATGTACATTTGTAGAAGATAGGATGTACTTGGGCATAACCCGATTATATGCGGGTCTGGACGGGACATTCGTTATATCTTGTTCAAAATATTTCGGATTCGTATGAAACGTGTGATTCTCCTTTTTCTTGTTTTTGCCGGATTGACTTTCGGATCGTGCCGCCGGCAGACCGTGATGCCGCAATTCGATATCGTGGTGACGGATACCGTAGCGGTACGCGGCGGAATACCCTGTCGCTTCCAGTATGCCTTTACCTCGATCGCCAATGCCGACGAAGCTCCGGCATTGCAGGCGATCCAGGAATCCAATATGCTCTATTTCTTCGGACTGGAGCATTTCCAGGGCGGGGTGCAGGAGGCTGTCGATTGGTCTATCGGGCAGTTCATGGACGAGTATATCGGTACCCTGGATGAGTCGGTACCCCAGTGGGAAACCGAAATGGAGATGGCGGTCGAGTCCGAGGCCCGTGTGGTGGATACGTTGCTGGTCTATACGATTTCGAGTTCGAACTATACGGGCGGTGCGCACGGTATGTACAGCATCAATTGCCATAATTATTCCATTGCGGGCGGTTATGAGCTGGCTTTGTCCGACTTGTTCGATGCGGCACGACAGGAGGCTTTGATCGGGTTGATCCGCAACAAGCTTTACGAACAGTTCGGTGTCACGGGGGACGAAGGTCTGGTGGCGCAGGGATTTTTTCCCGAATACATTTCCACGACCGAGAATTTCGAAGTGACCGAGGACGGCATTACGTTTTACTATAATCCTTACGACATCGGATGCTATGCCCTGGGCGGTGTCGAGGTGCATATCACGCGCGAGGAGATGCAGGGGTTGTGACAGGATGTGGGCGTGCGGCTCTCCGGCGGTAGTCGTCGGATGAAACCGGTATAAAAAATGGAGGCGACAAGATATCTTGTCGCCTCCTCCCATCAAAAATTAACCCTAAAATTATCCCTTTCCAAGAATGTCCGAAAGATAGCAATCGAGATAATACAGATCTGCATCGTCGCCGATCACTTCGTTCTTCATCAGTTCTTCGTCGGAGATAGACCTTGATGTATCCGTTTTGTCGTTTTCAGTCATAGGAGGCCTTTTAGTATTTCTTTTTTAGTTCATTACATTAAAGAAACGGATGGCCTCCGGGCTTTATTGCATACGGATTAAGATAAAATAAGTTCTTTTTCCCTAATCATGCGCCGCAGGTTGATAAGTGCATAGCGCATGCGTCCCAGCGCTGTGTTGATGCTTACGCCGGTTTGCTCGGCGATCTCCTTGAAACTCATACCGGAGTAGTAGCGCATCATCACCACCTCGCGCTGCTCCTCCGGAAGCAGTTCGATCAGGTTGCGCACGTCGCTTTCGATTTGCGAGGAGATCAATTCATCTTCGATCGTCTTTTCCGCGAAACGCAGCGATCCCAGTACGTTGTAGCCGCTTTCGCTTTCATTGACCTGCTTGTTCTGCTTGCAGGCGCGGAAGTGGTCGATCACCTGGTTGTGCGCGATACGCAGAACCCACGAAAGGAACTTGCCGTTGTCGGTGTAGCGGCCTTCGTCGATGACGCGTATGACTTTGATGAATGTTTCCTGGAAGATGTCGTCCGCTACGTCGTTGTCCTTGACCATCATGTAAATATAGTCCCGAACCCGACGCTTGTGGCGCTCGATCAATTTGGAAATGGCACTCTGATCACCCGAACGATAATTATTAAGCAAGTGCTGGTCGCTTAATACTTGAATGTTCATACTCTTTTCTCCTGAATTAGTTATTAAGAGTAGAATGTTTCGATAGGCAATCCTTTAAGTTGTTAAATTACTGTTTTTTGATATACCGAATACTTGTTTCGGCATCTTTTGTGTCGGAAAGGTAGAAATAATTATCCAAAAAAACAAACTTTTTAGATTTCTATTTTTCCGGCAGGGTGTCGATGAATTAACAATAACTATGCCAAAAATAAAATCTATCAGATATTTTTATCTTTCTCCGAGTCCGAAGATGAAAGTTTTTCAGTTTCGATCGGTTCTACATGAATGGAAATGAGCGTATTGGGGCCGAATCGCTCTTTGAGCCGGCGTTCGATATCGACGGTCAGTTGATGGGAGCGGAGCACGCTCATCCGAGGATCGACGCGGATATGGGCTTCGATGGCGACGGTGGCTCCGATACGGCGTGTGCGCAGATGGTGCGGTTCGGTCACCTCCTTCGAGTGAGTCAGGATGTTCAGTATCTCCTGCTCGGTTGCGGCGGGAAGGGCATGTTCGAGCAGTTCTCCGAGGCCGCTTCGCAGCAGGTCGAACGCGATCTTGAAGATGAAGACCGAAACGACGAGGGCCGCCAGCGGAT
>ENA-UEOR01002452-UEOR01002452.1-human-gut-metagenome-genome-assembly--contig:-NODE-2452-length-10052-cov-9.077594_pt1 | contig 10052 bp, 9 predicted proteins | sample MGYA00242887_ERZ507890 | MGnify/ENA primary metagenome ERZ507890 (study PRJEB26167, sample SAMN06115431) | human gut metagenome | host: Homo sapiens | place: China:Guizhou | collected 2014-10-21...
CTAGTCCTATAGCTCAGTTGGTTAGAGCGCTACACTGATAATGTAGAGGTCGGCAGTTCAACTCTGCCTGGGACTACTCCGAATGAGGGGGATTAGCTCAGCTGGCTAGAGCATCTGCTTTGCACGCAGAGGGTCAACGGTTCGAATCCGTTATTCTCCACGCATCCCGCGAGGGAAAGAGGATCTTTGACATATTGGACATCAAAAAGAAGAAACAAGTAGAGCGAGCTTAAGATATATCAACCCGTACGTATGTACGAGGTGAGAGAAAGTAAGCAAGGGCAGACGGTGGATGCCTTGGCTCTCGGAGGCGACGAAGGACGTGATAAGCTGCGAAAAGCCCGGGGGAGGCGCAAATAGCCGTTGATCCCGGGATATCCGAATGGGGCAACCCGGCAGGCTGAAGGCCTGTCATCCCGTAAGGGAGGCGAACGTGGGGAACTGAAACATCTAAGTACCCATAGGAGGAGAAAATAAACAATGATTCCGTAAGTAGTGGCGAGCGAACACGGAAGAGCCCAAACCCATGTCGTCTAGGCGACACGGGGGTTGTAGGACCACGACGTGGCAAGATAGAGTCAAGTGGAACGCCTTGGAAAAGGCGACCGTAGAGGGTGATAGTCCCGTACACGACTGACGATTGAAGCCTAGTGGTATCCTGAGTAGCGCGGGGCACGAGAAATCTTGCGTGAAACAGCGGGGCCCATCCCGTAAGGCTAAATACTCCCGAGAGACCGATAGCGAACCAGTACCGTGAGGGAAAGGTGAAAAGAACCCCGAGCAGGGGAGTGAAATAGACCCTGAACCCGTCTGCCTACAAGCGGTCGGAGCATCGTCAAGATGTGACGGCGTGCCTTTTGCATAATGAACCTACGAGTTACCTTCCCCGGCAAGGTTAAGTACCTAAGGTACGGAGCCGAAGCGAAAGCGAGTCTGAAGAGGGCGGCCAGTCGGGGGGGGTAGACGCGAAACCGAGTGATCTACCCTTGGCCAGGTTGAAGGTTGGGTAACACCAACTGGAGGACCGGATGGGTAAGCGTTGAAAAGCTTTCCAATGAGCTGAGGGTAGGGGTGAAAGGCTAATCAAACTCGGAGATAGCTCGTACTCCCCGAAATGCATTTAGGTGCAGCCTCTTTATAGTATATCGTGAGGTAGAGCGACTGATTGGATGCGAGGGCTTCACCGCCTATCAAGTCCAGATAAACTCCGAATGCGCGATATATATTTAAAGGGAGTGAGGGCGCGGGTGCTAAGGTCCGTGTCCGAGAGGAGAAGAATCCAGACCACCGGCTAAGGCCCCCAAATGATCGTTGAGTTGAACTAACGAGGTCGGATCGCAGAGACAGCTAGGATGTTGGCTTGGAAGCAGCCATTCATTTAAAGAGTGCGTAACAGCTCACTAGTCGAGCGATCTGGCGTGGATAATAATCGGGCATAAACGATCTGCCGAAGCCGTGGATGTCGTAAGACATGGTAGGGGAGCATTCCATGCGGCGTCGAAGATAAGGGATGACCCTTGTTGGAGCGCATGGAAAAGCAAATGTAGGTATGAGTAACGATAAGGGGGGCGAGAAACCCCCCCGCCGAAAGACCAAGGTTTCCTGATCAACGCTAATCGGATCAGGGTGAGTCGGGACCTAAGGCAAAGCCGAACGGCGCCGCCGATGGAAGAATGGGTTAATATTCCCATACTGCCTCATGGAGTGACGTGGAGACGGAGAAGTGACAGTCCTGCCGGCTGACGGAATAGCCGGTTGAAGGGTGTAGATATTGATTCCCGTAGGCAAATCCGCGGGGAGAGTCGAACCTGACAGTATACCGAGTACTTGTACGAGGTAATATGGACGTAACCATGCTCCCAAGAAAATCCGCTAAACTTATCCATGCGGCACCCGTACCGTAAACGGACACACGTGGTCGGGTTGAGAATACTGAGGCGCTCTCGCCACGCTCCAAATCTGGAAACTTCTTGACCATGTGTTTCCAAAACTCATCCTGCCACCAGGTCAGCTTCTTTTTATTGCCCATGATGTCTTTGGCGCTGAGCCTGCCATCCTCCGTCAAAGGGACAAAACAAAGGTGCATATGGGGCGTTTTCTCGTCCATATGCACCACGGCGGATATAATTGTCTCTTTGGACTGATGCTGTTCCAAAAAGTGCAGAGCTTCCTCGAAAAATACCCGAATTTCCGCCCGTTTCTTTCCCTTAAAGAACTCCGGGCTGGCTGTGAACAGCGTCTCGATCATACGGATACTGTCTTTCCGGGTACGGCATCCGGCAGCGGCAATTTGCCTCTCTGACTCGGCCCGGTACTTGCCGGGCGGTTTGACCAGATGGAAGTTGTACTTGCTTCGGCTGGTATCCACATCGGGATTACTGGCGTACTTTTCCTTTGTGCGCTCGTTATGGGCCTCGATATTGCCGATTTCAGGCCCCTTATATTTGGCAAATCGCATAATCGCGTATTGTGCTTTTTCCATACTCAATCCCTCCGTTTCTGCCAGACAATGTCATATCCCAGCACGTCAGCCAACTCCACGGCCTCCCGATACCGCAGCGATTCCCGCTGCAATTTTCCGGAAAGATTGGATACGCTGTCGCTCCACCCATACTCATCGTGCAGCTGGTCAACGACTTCCTGCATGGTGTAACCGGCGCGGATGATCTGCGCCTTGATTTCGTTTCGGATACTTGACTTCATAAAATATATTCCTCCATTTTCGCAAGTGAAGCCCTTTGTCACTTGATAGATAAAACATGATTTTCGGTTGCGTCATAAAAAGAACCGGCTACGCTGGGGAGCGCACCGGCTTTGGTCAATGGTGAAATTTGTGCAAATGCTGTTTTGCGATAGAAATGATTCCCTGCGTATCGTTGGTCAACGGCGGAATATTCGACTTTACAGAAATGCGGGACTTTTCACTGTTCGGGCTGTATTGTCACAAAATGCTGCAATCTGTACGTCGTTCCGTGAGCCGCCATCCGGCGAACTGTATACGGATAAAAGAGAAACATTTCGCTGTTTTGAGATTGCTCTAAAATATGCCTGCAAAATCACCGCTTTTACTGACCGCTTCAGGTGTGGTCAAAATGACCACACCTATTTCACAGCACAAAAGCGCGAAGAATTTCACGGTTCTGGTGTTGGACAAAATATCCATAACCACTTTTACACATCAAAATAGGTGTACCCAAAATGGGCACGACCACTTTATCCAAATGAAGCGCCTCTACAATATATGAGGTAACAGGGTCAATCGCTGCGTACATACGTACCGGCGACCAGATCGGAAATCAATCCCGCCAGTCTTCCGGTACGTACGTACACTGTGAAGCGTCCGTAAACTCGTTTATATGCGGCCTTGCCACTGCCTCGATCCCCATAAAGCCCCATACCCGGCGTCCTGCCGAATTGGTAATCGTGTTGCAGTGTTCCAGATTGTACTTACCGCAGGCTGCCACCAGCGCATCGCTGAAGCTGCGGCGTTTGAGTGCAGTCAGGCTATTTTCCTCGCACCACATCCGGTAAATGTCGTAGCAATCCTTTGAACTGATGGACGCATCCGCTTTCAGCCGGATATAGCCCTCGGATTCCAGAAAATCAAACACGTTATTGTTGTCCCGCTTGACGGCCTCCCGGTTCTCTTTGGTGCGCTGGCTCTCGGTGAACTTGAAGTTGTTCGCTACCAACCGCTGCAATCCCGCAAAAGCCCACAGCAGAATGCCCTCCACCTCGGCCTTCATCTTCTCTGCCAGGTCGGGATCATCCACACGGTCGGCAGGTTTCTCTTTGGCGGTCAGCACCAACTGCCGCCGATAAAAGCCATCACTGCGGTCAAAGAGAGCCTGCAAGTCGCCATTGCTGAATGCCAGCAGCCGGGCGCACATCCATCCCTGATAACTCTGCTTGCCCTTGCGCTCCAAGTCCATCTTGCCCTGGGCGGTGACGATAGATTTGACATAGTTAGTCTGACGCAGGGCCTCCATCCGCATATCGTCATCCACACACAGCAGAATGTGTTCCAGATCAGCGCGAGCAAAACGGTTCTCGGAAATTTTGCCGATGCTGCCGTCCTTCATGTTGCTGCCGAACAGGGCGGACAGCACCGCGCCGATCTGGCTCTTACCCTCGCCGCCATTGCCCTTAATGACCATCATGCGCTGTCCCTTGTTGCTGGGGATCAGGCAGTAGCCGATATATTCCTGCAAAGTGGGAATGTCCTCCGGGTAAAGAAGCCCATCCAGAAAAGCCAGCCAGCGGGTCGGCGTGGGCGCATCGGGATTATAGGCCACCGGCAGGCGGCAACGCACGATGTCCGGTTTTCCCTCCGTAAAGGAGCCATCCAGAAACAACGTGCCGTTTGCCAGATGAATGCGGTCAGCCTCCGGCGGGAAATCCTCTACCAGCGCCGCCAGCTTCATCAGCTCCACGATATTGCTGATTTTGCGGGGGATATTGCTGACCGCGCAGCATTTCAGTTCCTCAAAAATTTCTCCACGCAGTGGCAGCTCATCGGTCACGCGGCCATCAGGCGTGAAAAAAGCCCCGTTTGTGTAGATGATTTTGTGTCTGCCGAGAAAATCATCACAAAACAGGGCTTCATTGATACTCTTGCCGTCAAACCAGATGGGCTGGTTGGCCTCACGCGATTGCTCGTTCTTCGCCATGGTGCTGCACCTCCTTTTCCAGACGTCTGAGCCGCTGCTCCAGCGCGGTGATAGTGCCGTCCTTCAGCAGCATATCCACCGCTTTCACACGCTGCTTCAGTTCCGCAAACATGAGAACGTCCAACAAATCATTTACATACTCGATCATATGACAGGCTTCCACAAAGCGGTCATCCAGTTCATCCTCCGGCGATTGCGGGGCATATTCGACCTTCCAGCGTTCCAGCAGATGCAGATAATCGCAGAGCACCCGCTGGCAGTGTATCTCATCGTTGCGGAAAGCCTGCGCCAGCGGATAGGGCTTTTTCAAAGCCATCGCTGCCGGGGGCTTGTCCGGGTCGATGCCAAAGTCATAGGCCAGCTTCTTTGCGGCCTCGTAGCTGCTCAGGCCGAACAGCCGCGCCACAAAATCGATCACATCCCCGGTAGCCCCGCAGCCAAAGCAATAGAAATAATCCCTGTTCAGCTTCATGCTGGGATGCCGGTCATCGTGGAAGGGGCAGCAGATCATATCGCCCCGGTTGACCTTACAGCCGTAGTATTCGGCGGCCTGCTTCACGGTGACAGCGGATTTTACAGTTTCAAATAAATTCATAGGCTTTGTCCTCCATTATTTATTGACGGTATCTGCCCGTCTGCCTGAATATACGGGGAAAAAGCCTATAAACCGAAAAATCCGCTAAAAGTGCAAGAAATGAAAAAACGCCGCCCTGAAATCTTGCAAAAATGCAAGACCTCAGAGCGGCGAAGCCAGCGGAAAGCATTTGCCCGCGCTGGTTTTATCAGGTATAATGGATAAAGAGAGTTTTCAGAAGAGAGGTGCGTCACATGGAGGGAGCCTATCTGCCCGGCAATATCCGGCAGCGGATGCAGGAGCTTATGAAGGAACATAAAATTACCCAGGCACAGCTGGCGACCCGCATCGGCAGCACCGAGAGCGCCATCAGCCGGTTTGTCAGCGGTAAGACTGATAAGATCAGCACAGAACATTTGCTCCGCATTGCGAAAGTGTTTGAAGTCTCCACAGATTTCCTGCTGGGGGAAGTCAACACGCCCGACCGGACAAATTTTGATATTGAAGAACTGGGCCTGTCGGTGCAGGCGGCGCGGAATCTGTACACCGGAAAAGCCAATGCAGAGATCGTCAACCGCCTTTTGGAAAGCCCTCGCTTTGCAGAAGTCACCTATATGATTGAGCAATATTTTGACGATACGCTGGCCGCCGGTTTCGCCGGACAGAACCAGATGCTTACTACTCTCAGCGCCATGCTGCGCCGAAACAATAAAACAGACGCTGCGGTGCAGGCGGCCAGAACTGTCAACCGGCAGAAAGTTCCCGTATATCAGGCAGACCTGACGATGATACAGAACACATTTATGGCGGCGCTGCGGGAAGTGAAGAAAGAGATCGGCAACGATTTCACAGCAGCGCAGTCCTTGACCAAGGGCATCACTCAGCAGATGTTTACCGAACTCACCAAAGGGGCGGATGTTCATACTCCGACCATCACGCCCGAAATGATTTCCGCCGCCGTCACCCAGAGCGCAGCGGGGATGGACGGTGTGCAAAAGGAAGCATTAGACAAGTTCGGTCAGGCGCTGACGGAATTTCTCCAATCCACCTTAGACCACGCGCAGGAGAAGCAAAATGCCGACCCGGAGCAATGAGCAGCTGTGCAGACTGGCACAGAAAGGGGATACGGCTGCCCGTGACATTCTGCTGGAAAAGAATCTGGGATTCATCCGAAAAATTGCGCTGGAGCAATACCGAAACATGGGGCTGGATGAAAATGATATTGGAATTGATTTGGATGATTTGATGCAGGAGGGAAGTATCGGCCTGCTGAACGCGATCCCTTTGTTTGATGCCGGACGGGGCATGAAATTTCTGACCTATGCAGCACCGGCGCTCCGCAACGCCATGACGGACTGCATCCGCGCCGCCCTCGGTTTATTTGAGCAACGGATGGCGGATAAGAAAGACGGCCCCGGCTTCCAGAGAGTATATCTGGATGACGTTCTCTCAGAGGATGAACGGATGCTGCGGATCGAAGCCATAGCCGACCCTCACACCCAAACGCCGGAGCAAATCTATATCCAAAAAGAGCAGCTGATAGAATTGTATGCGGCGCTGGACAAGCTGACAGCCAGAGAGCAGACCTATCTGCTGTACCGCTATGGCTTTACCGATGGAATCGAGCACCCGCTGATCGGCGCGGCGCTCCATTTCCATCTCAGCGAGAGCCGGACAAAGAAGGTGGAGGGCGAGGCGATGGACAGCCTGCGCGGAAAGCTGCCGTGGTGGTTCTGATACGATGGGAAGCAGCGGCTGACGGGGGCTTTGATATACCTTTGTTCCGCAAATGACACGGCTGACAGACAGTGCTTGCCCGCACCGCCTGCCAGCCTTTTTCTGTCGCTTATGCTGCCCCGCAAGGGGCAACCTTTCCCGCCAGAACGCCGCAACTGTGGCCACACTTTTCAGGGTGTGCTACAATTCCGGCTGCCATCTGCTCCACAAAGGTATAACACACTAGACTTTCCTACGGAAAATCGTGTGCCACGAAACCGCCGGTTTCTTTGGATTCTTCCGGTCAAAGGGGAACACTATCCCCTCTGAACACCCCAGACAAAGGAGAACGCTGTTCCCTTTTGGAATCCCCTTGCCAATAGGGATGCTACCGCCCTATTGAATGATTTAGATAAAAAACAAAATAAAGCATAGTTCGCCAGCACACCGCTATTCTGTCATTACCTTACACAGACATCTTGTAACTTTTTCGTTAAGCCTATTGACTCTGATACTTCAGAAGAGATATAATATAGTTGCTACTTAGCAAGCCTAAGTAGCGAAACTAAAGAGAGGCGACGATATGAATAACAAATATGTCCAGCAATTCAAAAAAGGCTCTCTGGAAATGATACTCTTATGCCTAATCGGACGCAAGGAAACTTATGGATATGAAATTATAACCGAATTGAACAATAGTGCGTCTGTTTTGGGATATGCGAAAGAGGGAACCATTTACCCTATTCTGTATCGTTTACAGGAAGCAGAACTAATCAAATGCCGATTGGCTCCGGCTGCGGCAAATGGCGGCTCAAAAAAGTATTATTCTTTAACTGATAAAGGCAGGAATGTACTTGATGAACTAATCTTATTTTGGTCAAGCTATGAAAACTGCGTAAACGGCTTTATAGAAAGTTATCAACAAGCGAGGGTGTCCAAATGAAAGAACAATATATCAAACAGGTTGAAAAGGAACTATCTTTACCACGCAAAATGAAAAAAGAGGTTGTGCGTGACTTGAATGAAGTTTTTGCGTCTGCTATGGAGCATGGAGAAACAGAGCAGCAGATTATCCAGCGTTTGGGGACGCCAAAAGAATTTGCAGACAGCACCGCAGAACAGTTTGGCATTGATAACACCAAATCGAAAAAAAGGAACGGTATCATTTCTACTCTTGCTGCGCTTGTTATCGCGGCTGCTGCCTTTTCGGTATATGCTGTTACACAATCAGGAAAAGTACCAGAAGGAGCAATCGGACAAGCCGACGCGACAACAAATATACAGATTGAGGGCGCGTTTGCCTTTGATATTTCGCAAATCCTTTTGGCTATTGGGTTTGCAGCAACAGCTATTGCTGTTTTGTTAATTATCCGAACCATACACAAAAACAGGAGGTAACTAATGAAAAAGTATATTTCTGTATTCACAATCATGGTTATGATTTTTTTGGCTGCGTGTTCTAATCAAAATACATCATCTACACCGACAAGCAATGAGAACAATACGCAATCTAATAGTGTTACAAAATTGGACGAGGGTGTTTGGCCTGCGAATGAGTACACAGAGGGGCTTCCTGTTGCGCCTGGTACGGTTGCATGGGCTACACTTGATACAGAACATGAGAATTGCAATATCAACCTTACCGGCATTAGCGAAAACGACTATAACGAGTATATGGAGCTTTTGAACCAAGAAGGCTTTTCCGTAATTGAAAATGTGTCAGAGGAAATCGAGGGAGAAAACTATGTTTCTATCGGGACACTTTTATCAAACGACAAAAAGTGGTTAAGTATCAGCTACATACCCGATAGTCTAACTATCTACATTTCCTTTGACAATAACTGAAAGAGATAACGGAATAGCAAAGCCAGCCGAGCCAGTCAACGGTCAAGATGAACGGCGCAAGCGCCGCCGTTGACAGCCCCGCCCGCCTTTGCTGGTAGGCAATCAAGGGGCGACAGCAAGGAGTGCTACCGCCCCGCACTATTATCAGAGAGAGGGGGAATTTCCATGACCGAAGATGAAGCCTACAAAGTGCATATCCAGTACACCTTTAACGCCTTTTGCAAGGTTGTCATTCGTCACGCCGCCATAGATATAATTTTGAAGCTGCGCCGGAGGTGGGAACGGGAAGTTTCCCTTGACTATCTGATGAATGAGAAGTTTGTCCAGTTTTCCGAGCCGGAGCAGCTTGAAGAATATCTTTTTACCGCCTGCGGCCAGACCGCCGTTCTGTACCATGCGGAACTTGCCGCCGCCCTTGCCCTCTTGCCGGAGCGGGCGCAGGAAGAAATTTTCCGCTACTATTTCCTGCGCCAGCCGCAGCGCGTGATCGGCGTACATATCGGCCGGACACGCAGCACAGCGGGGCGGCATATCCAGCTTACCTTGAAGCGGCTGCGGCGGCTCATGGAGGGAAAAGGCCATGAGTAAACTTCTCTCCTATGAAATAATCGTCAAAGCCCATGAGGGCGACCCGGACGCAATCGACACCGTCCTTTCCCACTATGCCGGATATATCCGCTATTTTTCCAAAGTACACGGGCAAGTCAACGCCGAGGTTGAGGAATATGTGAAGCAGCAGTTAATCGCCGCGCTATTCAAGTTTCGCTTTGACCGATAAGCCCCAAAACTGAATACCAGCCGCCCACCGGCGGCCAGTGAAAGCAGTAAGTCTGAAAAAGATTTGCTGCTTTTTTTGTTGTCCATTTGGCAAAATCACAAAGTCACCCGTAGTAGGTAGGTGAAGCCAGAAAAAACCGCCTGCTCCGTTTGGCAAATTTCAAAATGCGGTGGTGTGGGGAGTGAAAGGAAAAATTCTCTGCCCCGCCGGTTGCCAAAACCCTGTTGCCCGGATTACTAAGGCAAAAGAAAATTTGAAAAATCCCCGTCCAGCGGGTAGCTGGCGGCCTTTCAAATGTATCTTTGGCGAAAGGAAAAAAGGCCGCCCACAGCGGGCCGGAACCCCCGTCCCATTCGCTCTATGTACGGAAAAACCCGGACAGGGGCAGTCTGCGGCTTACTTAGAGCAAGTTTCTACCACGGTGCCAAAATCCGCAATTCTGCGGTTTTGCCCCTCGCGGGAAACTTGT
>ENA-UEOR01002455-UEOR01002455.1-human-gut-metagenome-genome-assembly--contig:-NODE-2455-length-10048-cov-5.711463_pt1 | contig 10048 bp, 7 predicted proteins | sample MGYA00242887_ERZ507890 | MGnify/ENA primary metagenome ERZ507890 (study PRJEB26167, sample SAMN06115431) | human gut metagenome | host: Homo sapiens | place: China:Guizhou | collected 2014-10-21...
CCGAGCAGTGTAGCGATACTTCCGAAGATGATATCCCAGATGATGCCGCCTGTGATAAGATTGGAAATCAGACATCCTCCTTGATAGCAAAAAAGGACAGCTTTGCGCAGCAATTGCGCAAGGCTGCCCAGACGGTCGGCATTGACATCCCCGCAGCCCTGCACTGTGGTGCTCCACAACGTTCCGTCAGCAGGGATGCGGTCTCTATGCTGTAAAGATAGCACACCGGCAGGGTGTTTGTCAAGGAAAAACATATACGAACTTGACCCTCTCAGTCTCGTCGCTTTGCTCCTCGCCAGCTCCCCCCCTCGGGGGAGCTGGCAAAGCCGTCAGGCTTTGACTGAGAGGGTTGCTGCGCAAGACCGTTCTGTCGCTTGAAAGCCCCACTGGGGCTTTCATTGCTGCGCTGCGCTCGCAAACGCGAATATTTTGCGTTCTACAGCTTTCTGTGCTATAATTAAACTGGATTATTATGAAAACAGAAAGCAGGAATTCCTTTATGCTGCAAAATCCTGAATTGCATTATCTGGACAATGCCGCCACCACCATCGTGGCACCGGAGGTGGCAGACGTCATCGACAAGGCCATGCGGGAGCACTGGGCCAACCCCTCCAGCCTGTACGGCCCCGGTGCCCGCAGCGAGGAAGCACTGAACGCCGCCCGCGCTGCCGTGGCCCGGACCCTGGGCTGCAAGGCAAAGGAGCTGTATTTTACCTCCTGCGGCAGCGAGAGCAACAATCTGGCTCTGCTGGGGGCCGCCCGCACCCGTACCTTTGGCAAGGACATCGTGGTGTCCGGCTTCGAGCACCCCAGCGTCCAGCGCCCGCTGGAAGATCTGGCAAAGCGCGGCTACAACGTGACCGTGGTGAAGCCCCGCGCCGACGGCACGCTGGACATCAACGAGATGCTGGAGCATGTGGGCAAAAACACCATCCTCGTGGCCTGCATGATGGTGAACAACGAGGTGGGTACCCGGAACGATGTGGAGCGTCTGGCGGCCGAGGTCAAGCGCCGCAACAGCCGCACCATCGTGCATGTGGACGCCGTGCAGGCGTGGATGCGGGTGCCCATCAAGCTGGACAACATCGACACTCTGGCGGTGAGCGGCCATAAGATCCACGCGCCCAAGGGCATCGGTGCGCTGTACCTGTCCGACCGGCTGGTGCAGGCGTTCCAGCCGCCGTATCTGGGCGGCGAGCAGGAGCGCGGGCTGCGCCCCGGCACCGAGAACCTGCCTTACGCCATGGGCCTTGCCGCCGCGGCCGCCCGCCTTGCCAAAACCATGAAGAGCCGCGACACCGCCATGCGGGCGCTGAACCAGCGCCTGCGGGACGGGCTGGCGGCCTTCCCGGAAGTGGTGCTCAACAGCCCGGCGGATGCCGTGCCGGAGGTGCTGAACTTCAGTGAAAACTGCATCAAGAGCGAAACGATGCTGGCATTCCTGGCCGAAGCGCAGATCTACGTTTCCTCGGCCAGTGCCTGCGGCCGGGGCCAGCCCAGCCACACGCTGGCGGCTATGGGCCGGGACCCGCTGGCCATCGACACCGCCATCCGGGTGTCCTTCTGCGCCGACAACACCCCGGAGGATGTGGACGCCTTTTTGAACCGCTTTGAAGATGGCATGAAGCATTTGCAGAGAATCAAAAAATAAAGAGAGAGCGGACCAGAAGCCGAGAGCCACTTCATAAGAAGAAGCGGCCTGCCTGTGCGGCCCCGATTTGTGAAAAGGTGGATGGAAAAGAACCGCAGTTCTTTTCCATCCACAGATAAAACTGATTTTTCCGCTGAATATGGCCAGAGCGCAAGCGGCGGCCATGATAAATCGTAACACGAGGAGTACAACATTTATGCATGAGATCATTCTGGGCTATCAGGGCGAAATGTCCCTGAAAGGCCTCAACCGCAACCAGTTCGAGTCGGCCATGATGAAGATCCTGCGCTACCGGCTCAAGACCGTGGGCAAGTTCAAGGTGTACTGCACCCAGTCCACCTTCTACATGGAGCCGGAGGAAGAGGACGTGGACATGGACCTGGCCTTCGACCGGGTGAGCAAGGTGTTCGGTCTGGCGTCCCTCAGCCGCGCCGTGGTCTGCGACAAGGACTTTGACACCATCTGCCAGACCGCCGAGGAGTACCTCGGTGCCAGCCTGCACGGCATCCGCACCTTCAAGGTGGAGGCCCGCCGTTCCGACAAGAGCTACCCCATGACCAGCCCGGAGCTGATGCGGGAGCTGGGCGCCTACCTGCTGGGCAAGCACAACTACCTCAAGGTGGACGTGCACAACCCGCAGTTCAAGGTCATCGTGGAGATCCGTGATTACGGTGCGTATATTCACGGCCCGAAAGTACCGGGTGAGGGTGGTCTGCCCGTGGGCACCAGCGGCCGCGCCCTGAATATGCTGTCCGGCGGCATCGACAGCCCGGTGGCAGCTTACCGCATGGCAAAGCGCGGTCTGGCCCTGGACCACATTCATTTTGCGTCCCCTCCGTATACTTCGGAGCGTGCAAAACTCAAAGTTAAGGCTCTGGCCCAGCTCACCAGCATCTATACCGGCAGTTCCAACCTGTTTGTGGTGCCCTACACCAAACCGCAGGAATACATCCGGGATAACGCCCCCGATGTGCTGTTCACGGTGCTCATGCGCCGCAGCATGATGCGCATTGCCAACGTCATCGCAAAGCGGCAGGGCTGCGAAGCACTGGTCACCGGCGAGAGCCTGGCTCAGGTGGCCAGCCAGACCGTCAAGGCCCTGCAGTGCACCGACGCTGCCCAGGACCTGCCCATCCTGCGCCCGCTCATCGGCATGGACAAGACCGAGATCGTGGAGACGGCCCGCCACATCAATACCTTTGAGACCAGCATCCTGCCCTATGAGGACTGCTGCACCATCTTTACCCCTCCGCACCCGAAGATCCGCCCGGAGCTGGAAGAGATCCTGGAAGCCGAAGCCGCCATGCCGGGCCTTGCCGCACTGGAAGCCGAGGCCGCCGAGAACGCCGAGCGCATCCGCATCCGCATCACCGATCAGGTAGAATTCGAGGGTTGATTTGTCCATGACTGCAGAGATCATCAGTGTCGGCACCGAGCTGCTGCTCGGCAACATTCTCAACACCAATGCCCAGTACCTCAGCCGGGAGCTGGCCGCGCTGGGCATCACGGTCCAGCGAGAGAGCACCATCGGTGACAACCACAGCCGCCTGGCGGATTTTGTCAACGAGGCCAAGCAGCGCTGCGACCTGCTGGTGTTCACCGGCGGGCTGGGCCCCACGGCGGACGACCTGACCAAGGAGACCGTGGCCTCCTGCTACGGCGACACCCTGGCCTTTGACGCGGAAGAGTGGGACAAGATCGTGGCCTACTTTACCCGCACCGGCCGCACGGTCACTCCCAACAACCGCAAGCAGGCTATGGTGCCGGTGCACGGCCGCAAGGTGGTGAACCGCCATGGCACCGCGCCGGGTGCCTGGTTTGAGCAGGACGGCCGCTGCGCCGTGCTGATGCCCGGTGTGCCCCACGAGATGAAGGCCATGTGGCAGGAGGAAGTGCGCCCGCTGCTGCTGGCGCGGCAGAACTGCGCCCTGCACAGTCTGACGCTGCGGGTGCTGGGCGGCGAGAGCAGCCTGGAATATCAGGTGCGGAATCTGCTGGAAAATGCAAACCCCACCGCTGCCATCTACTGCAAGACCGGCGAATGCGAGATCCGCATCACCGCCCGGGCCAAGACCGACACGGAAGCCGAAACAATGTGCCGCGCCTATGCCAAAAAGTTCTATGATCTGCTGGGCGATGCGGTGTATGATGAGGATGTGGCCGGGCTGGAAGAAACGGTGGTGCACACCCTGCAGCGCAAGGGGCTGACCCTTGCCACAGCAGAGAGCTGCACGGGCGGCATGATCGCCCAGCGCATCACCAACGTGTCCGGTGCAAGCGAGGTGTTCGGCTACGGCTTCGTGACCTACTGGGAGCAGGCTAAGGCAAAGCTGGTGGGGGTGGACCCTGCCGTGATCGCACAGTACAACGTGGTGTCCGCTCCGGTAGCAGCACAGATGGCGCTGGGCGCGGCGCAGGCTGCCGGGGCCGACATCGGCATCAGTGTCACCGGTGTGGCCGGGCCGACCGGCGGCGATGCCGTGCGGCCGGTGGGCACCGTGTATCTGGGTGCGGCCCGCGGTGATACCGTGTATGTGGAAAAGCTGTTCGTTTCCCGGCCGGACCGGGCGCTCATCCGTGCCCGCGCCGCGCAGGAAGCACTGGTGCTGGCCCTGCGGCTGGCGCAGGACAAGGTGCCTGCCGCCACAAAGCCGCTGGCCGCCGCCGACTGCCGCGATGCAGCCGCGCTGGAGGCCCTGAACGCCGCCTTTCTTGCAGAATAATACGGTCCCCTGCGGACCGCGGGGGTGAAGAACTTGAGCTGTGAACAAAACGAACCGGTCCGCTGTGTGCTCCGGCTGTTCGGGGCATCGGCGCTGGGGGTACAGCAGGCGGCGTCTGCTTTCCCGCCGGAGTGGCGCGTGACCGCCCAATGCCGCAGCCGGGGCGCGGAGACTCTGATCGCGCTGCAGAGCGAGACGGCCGCCGGGCTGGACAAGGCCCGCCGCAGTCTGCACGGCTGCTTTGCGGCTGACTTGTACGGAGAAGGGGATACAGACCTTGCCGCCGCCGTGGTGCAGGCGCTGGAGCACCGCCGTCGGCTGCTGGCGTGCGCGGATGCTGCCGCCGGGGCGCTGGTGGAAGCCCGGCTGGAAGCCGTGCCCGGGGCCGAAAAGGTGTTCGACTTTGGCACCCAGAGCTATGCCGACCCCAAGGTGGGGGCACAGATCGCCCGCCGGGCTGCCCGCAGGCAGGACGCTGCCGCCGCGTTGGCCCGGGTACAGGCGGCACAGCACCTTGTGGGGGCAGAGCTGTCCGCTGGGTGCTGGGAGCAGGACGGGAAATTTCTGCTGCTGCTGGGCACCCGCAAGGGCTGCTGGCTGCGCACCGTGTACCGGGAGGATGGGCCGGGCCTTTGGCTGCTGGACATGATCCGCCGGGCAGCCTGCGGTCTGCCGCAGGTCCCCGGCACGAGCTGGCAGCACTACCGCGACCCGGTGCCGGAAGCTGTGTCTGCCCCGCCTGCAGCGCAGGCGGAGGTCCGCCCAACTCCGCCCAAAAAGAAGCGCCGCTGGCTGCGCCGGGTGCTGTTGCTGCTGGTGGCTTTGGCCCTGGCCGCGCTGGCGGCGGGCTGGTGGTTCACCGGCGGTGACCTGACCGCCCTGCCGCAGCTGCTGCGGGAGACCCTGCACGCCGACCGTCTGCCGCACTCCGGCGCAAAACTGATCTGAAACGAACAGGACCCCGGAAGGAAAACCTTCCGGGGTCCTGTTGTTGCAGAGAAAAATTATTCCTTATGGTCTGCCAGCCAGCGCAGGGCCATATAGGTGTAGGCGGCAGAGCCCTCGTACAGGACGCTGTCGTCAAAGCGCACCTTGGGGTGGTGCTGGCCGTAGAGATAGCCCTCCTTGGCGTTGCCGGCGGTCAGGAACATACTGACGGTGGGCACCTCGTGGCTCACAAAGGCGAAGTCCTCGCTGCCGCCGCCGGGTTTGCCGCCGGTGAGGAGGGTCATGTCCATGGCACCGCGGCCCAGCAGCTCGGTCATATAGGTCAGGGCGTTCTGAGCCAGGGGCTTGTCCACCACCATGCAGGGGCAGTAATCGCTGAAGGTGACCTCAGCGGTGCAGCGGTAGGCCGTGGCCACACCCTGCGCAATTTCGGTCATGCGCTGATGGATCTGGGCGCTGACCTTCTGTTCCGGGTCGATGGTGCGGATGGTGCCCCACATATCGGCACTGTCCGGGATGACGTTGGACGCCTTGCCGGCCTCAAACCGGCCGGTGGTGAACACGCCGAACCCGGCGGGGTCCAGCTCGCGGCTGTTGATCTCCTGCAGGGCAATGTGGATGTGGGCCGCTGCGGTGATGGGGTCGATGCAGGCGTTGGGCATGGAGCCATGGCCGCCCTTGCCGTGTACGGTGATGTGGTACTGCTCACAGCTTGCCATGGTGATGCCGCCGCCCGGCACCAGCACGGTGCCCACGGGCAGGGGAATCCCGGCCAGAACATGGAACATGACCGCGGCATCCACCTTCGGGTTTTCCAGCAGGCCGTTTTTCAGCATGTCCAGCGAACCCTGAAAGATCTCCTCTGCAGGCTGGAATTCCAGCTTGATGGTGCCCTCGATCTCGTCCTCGTGTTCTTTGAGCAGCTTTGCCGCACCCAGCATCATGGCGGTGTGCATATCGTGGCCGCAGCCGTGCATCCGGCCCGGGATCTCGGAAGCAAACTCCTCACCGGATTCTTCCTGAATGGGCAAAGCATCCATGTCGCCGCGCAGCAGGATGGTCTTGCCGGGGCGCTTGCCGCCCGCAAGCGCGAGTACGCCGCACTTGCCGCAGTCCTGCGGGGTGTAGCCCATCTCGGTCAGGGCTTTTTTGACCAGCGCTTTTGTCTCGGGCAGGTCAAAGCCTACCTCCGGGTGGCGGTGCAGGGTGCGCCGCCATGTGCGCAGCTGGGTTTCCAACTCCTTTGCGGATTCGAGCAGTTTTTCTGGTGTGATCATTCCAAAATCAACTCCCTCTATTTTATCAAAAACCTCCCAGACCCTGCCTTATGGCAGAGCCTGAGAGGTTTTTTACTTAGTTTTCGTTCGTCGATGTGCCTTCCGGGTGGTACTTGGCGCAGGTGCACTTTTTCCACTTCAGGCCGCTGCCGCAGGGGCAGGGGTCGTTGCGGCCAATTTTGATGACACGCACAGGCTGGCCGTGGGGTGCACCCTTGGCACCGGGTGCACCGTTGCCGGGCACAAAGCCTTCGCCGGTGGGCTTTGCCACCTGCTCACGCTTGGGGGCGGCACCGGCCTGACGGATCTCGATGGTCAGCAGCATCTTCACACTGGACTCACGGATGGAATCCACCATCTGGTCGAACATGTCAAAGCCCTCGATGCGGTACTCCACAACGGGGTCCTTCTGGCCGTAGCCGCGCAGCGCAATGCCCTGACGCAGCTGGTCCATGTTGTCGATGTGGTCCATCCACTGGCGGTCCACGCACTTGAGCAGGCAGATGCGCTCCAGTTCCCGCATCAGGGGCGCGCCGTAGCGCACCTCTTTGGCCTGCAGGATCTGCATGCCGCGGTTGTACAGCATGTCGGCAATGCCCTCGCGAGAGATGTTGTCAAAGTCGGCCACGGTGTAGCGGAAGTCGGCGTCCGTGGTCAGCCAGCCCTGATAGTGGCGGCGCAGGGCACCAAAGTCCCAGTCATCCTTCACGTCACCGGCCAGGAACTGACTGCAGCTGGAGTCGATGTTCTCCCGCAGCATGTTGTGCATCTCGGCGCTGATATCCTCGCCATCCAGCACCTTGCGGCGCTGGCCGTAGATGATCTCACGCTGCTGGTTCATCACGTCGTCGTACTTCAGCACGTTCTTGCGGATCTCGAAGTTGCGGCCTTCCAGCTTCTTCTGGGCGCTTTCCAGCGTGTTGGTGATCATGCGGTTCTCGATGGGAGTGTCCTCATCGATCTTGAGGGTATCCATCAGGCTGGAGACGCGGTCGCCGCCGAACAGGCGCATCAGGTCATCTTCCAGGCTCAGGTAGAAGCGGGAAGCACCCGGGTCGCCCTGACGGCCGGCACGGCCGCGCAGCTGGTTGTCGATGCGGCGGCTCTCGTGGCGTTCGGTGCCGATGATGAACAGGCCGCCTGCAGCGCGCACCTGCTCAGCTTCGGCATCGATCTGGGGCTTGCACTGGGCGTACAGCTCATCGAAGCGCTTGCGGGCAGCAAGGATGTTGGCATCCTCGGTATCGCCGTGGCCGTCGGCCTCAGTCAGCAGAAGCTCCACCGCATTCGGGTCGGCATCCTGCGGCTTTTCGGGGTCGAGCAGGTTCTCACAGAAGTGTTCCCTGCGCATCTGGGCCTTGGCCATGAACTCGGCGTTGCCGCCCAGCATGATATCGGTACCACGGCCTGCCATGTTGGTGGCAATGGTAATGGCACCCTTTTTGCCGGCCTGCGCCACGATCTCGGCCTCGCGCTCGTGGTTCTTTGCGTTCAGCACGTTGAAGTCGCGGGTGTATTTCTGCAGCATCTTGGCAAGGGTCTCACTCTTTTCCACGCTGACCGTACCCACCAGCACGGGCTGGCCCTTCTGGTGGCATTCCAGCACCTGCTGGATAACGGCATTGTATTTGCCGTTGACCGTCTTGTAGATGGCATCCGGATAATCGATGCGCTGACGGGGACGGTTGGTGGGCACCGTAACGATGTTCAGGCCGTAGATCTCGGTGAACTCGGTGGCTTCTGTCTTGGCGGTACCGGTCATACCGGACAGCTTTTTGTACATGCGGAAGTAGTTCTGGAAGGTGATGGTAGCCAGCGTTTTGCTCTCGGCGGCGATCTTCACGCCCTCCTTGGCTTCGATGGCCTGATGCAGGCCCTCGTTGTAGCGGCGGCCGATCATCAGACGGCCGGTGAACTCGTCCACGATGATGACCTGACCATCCTTGACCACGTAATCGATGTCCCGCTGCATCACGCCGTAGGCCTTGATGGCCTGATCGATGTGATGGGCAAGGGTCATGTTCTCGGCGGCGGCAAGGTTCTCGACCTTGAAGTAGGCTTCCGCTTTCTTGATGCCGCTGGCAGTCAGGGTGCAGGTCTTGTGCTTTTCGTCCACGACGTAATCACCGTCGGTCTGCTCGTCGGTAGAGACCTTATCCTCCAGCTCTACCACCACGCTCTTGCGCAGGGTGCGCACAAAGCGGTCCACCTGTGTGTACAGGCTGGAGGAATCCTCGCCGCGGCCGGAAATGATCAGGGGCGTGCGGGCTTCATCGATCAGGATGGAGTCCACTTCATCGACGATGGCATAGGCGTGGCCGCGCTGCACCATGTTGGCCTTATAGGTCACCATGTTGTCGCGCAGGTAGTCGAAGCCGAACTCGTTGTTGGTACCGTAGGTGATGTCAGCAGCATAGGCGGCGCGGCGTGCATCGCCGTCCATGCCCTGTGCGATCAGGCCGACAGAAAGGCCCAGCCAGCGGTAGAGCTTGCCCATCCACTCGCTGTCGCGCTTGGCAAGGTAATCGTTGACGGTGACAACATGCACGCCCTCACCGGTGAGGGCATTCAGGTAGGCGGGCAGGGTAGCCACAAGAGTCTTGCCTTCACCGGTCTGCATCTCGGAAATATCACCGCGGTGCAGGGCAATGCCGCCGATGACCTGCACAGGGAAGTGCTTCATGCCCAGCACGCGCCATGCGGCCTCGCGGCAGACGGCAAAGGCATCGGGCAGGATATCGTCGGTGGTCTTGCCGTCGGCCAGCTGCTGTTTGAAAGCGGCTGTCCACTTGTAATATTAATGTTGCTCTCCTGCGTTGTCTTTGTAGTATTAATTGCCTCAAACGCAAGAATCAGTGTAGGTATCATTATTGCAATAACAAAGCTGATAACTAACTGTACTCCTATTCCTCTTAATTTGTGCTTCATATTTTCCTCCATTTTCTCCTATAAATTATATCATAAGAACCTTTAGTATTGTAATTCACATTATGTCTCAAAAAATACACCATAAGTTCCTATAAACACCAATCAACTACTGGAACTTAACATTTCCCTGCAGCCATATCTGTCCCTTAAATCTCCTGCCTTCTGCGGGTTGTCCCATAACACTGTTTTTACTTACTGCCATCGTAAACACTATATTATTACATTCCAGATTCATAATATAAATATCCTCACCTGTAAATTCATTATGTTCCAATGACACTGACAGAATCTCTCCTACAACAGAATACTGGTCACACTCAACACCACATGGCATGAAAGTCGAATCTACTATAGTAAATATGTCTTCGTGCTGTACTCTGTCAGAAAGCTTTGTATATGTATCTATATCGTCTATTGTAAGACTTTCTATAGCGCTCTCATCCCCTTTTTCAGCCGCCGCATGCTTGGCTTGCTGCCACAACTCTTCCATCCGATCGAGCGACAGCTCGTGCAGGGTATGC
>ENA-UEOR01002464-UEOR01002464.1-human-gut-metagenome-genome-assembly--contig:-NODE-2464-length-10020-cov-34.119079_pt1 | contig 10020 bp, 17 predicted proteins | sample MGYA00242887_ERZ507890 | MGnify/ENA primary metagenome ERZ507890 (study PRJEB26167, sample SAMN06115431) | human gut metagenome | host: Homo sapiens | place: China:Guizhou | collected 2014-10-21...
GAAATATTCTTAACCGCTTAATTGCAGGAAAGCCATTAACACCAATTGTAGATACTGATGATATTTGGGATGCCGGTGCTAGTTTTGAGAAAAATGGAGAGAAATCAATTCAGTGCAAACGAATGAGTTCTCTGTTCAAGCATATTAAAGAAGATGGCTCAATTAGTTACAACGATGTAGCAAGGACTGTATGTGTGAGCATTCATGAGCCGAACAGTACATATCATAGCGGATTAGCTGACAAGATTATGGATGAGATGTTTCCTATTAGTATGCCTTATGTGCCGTCAACTAAACCATTTTATGTATATTGTGAAGCTTTCTTATATGATACAGAAAAAAATGGAGACTTTGACACAGTTGGTGTATTTTATGTGATTACTCCAAACGGTGAAAAAGTTAAGATTAACCGCTTCTTTGCTAAGAAAGATAATAAGTTTGAAGAGATAGATATTTTCAAATATGATGCAAGAAAAGAGGCTGCGGAGCAATTAAAGAAAGCTGGTGAAAAGAATGATTAATTTCCTTTTAGGATTTGGTTTTGGATCTATTCTCAGTGTATTTTGTTTGTGTCTATTACAGGCTTCAAGTAAATTAGATGAGATGGAAGAAATAGCATAAATAAGAGACCTTGGAAATTGAATTGCACTATTGCTATGGAGGAGTTTGCAGAACTCACACAGCAGGTTAGCAAACAAATTAGGGGTTATGGTGACAGAATTGGACTCATAGAAGAGATGGCAGATGCTTATATTTGCTTGAAACTTCTGGAGTCCATTTTTAATATCTCACCAGAAGATATGCAGAAAGCAATTGATGTGAAGATGGATAGAGAAAGGAAAAGATAGTGAATCAAACTACAAAAATTAATGTTCTTGCATATGCTTCACGACCAGAAATGGATATCAACTACTTCGGAGATATTGTGGAATATCAGGGAAAAAGATATTTTGTCAGCCTCTCCGAAGAAGTTGTTGAATTTCGTGGGATTGTAAATGGAAGCAGCACGGTAAGCAATATGGAAAATTTGGAGGAGAGGAGGTAAAGATATGAGTGATATTCATATTATAGGAACGCTTTCTAGGGAAGATACCATCGAAGAGGCGGCTTTATATTATCTTAGACTTGGGTATTCTGTGTCGATGGTTAGAAAACAGCCAAATGAAAATAAAGAAAATTTGATTATGTATTGCTTTAAAAATATTGAAGATTCAACTCGGATTGTAGCTATTCCTCATAAAGACGGAACTTGTGGAGAAGGGACGCAATATGAAATAGCATACGCAAAATTTTTGGGAAAAAGAGTTGATATATGGAAAGGAGATCATAAATAAGAAATGATTAAATTAGAACACGTAGTTCTGGCTAGTCCGGAGCAGATGGAATTTATTATTGAGGGTATGCGTAATCCTATGAACTCATGGGAGAAAAAAGACTCAAGAGAAGGATGTGAACAGGGTTTATGCTGGAAAACCTGCAAGTTTAGCCCTCATTGGTGTGGTAGTACTCCGAGATATATAGTGGGTGAAAACGACCACTCACTTATGCAGCGCTTGTCCAATGCTGGTACAGATCATAGAAAATTTATGAGGATGATGCCGGTGTATGTGAGAATTACAGCACCGTTATATTGGTGGAAAGAATTTGATACTTACAAGGTTGGCACTGTTGCTAATAGTTGCAGTACAATGCATAAGATTCAGGCTAAGGAATTTAGACTTGAGGATTTCAGTTGTGAACATCTCAGCGTTGTTTCTCTGGATTATTTGAGAAACAACATCGAACACTTGAACTTTATAAGGAACGTCTACAATGATGATAAATCAAATAAAGGAGCATGGTGGCAGATGATTCAGCTTCTTCCGAGCAGCTATAACCAGACACGTAATGTTATGATGAATTATGAGGTGCTGACAAATATCTATAAATCTCGCAAAGACCATAAGTTGGATGAATGGCGAGAATTCTGTAAGTGGATTGAGACTCTTCCATATTCTGAACTAATTACAGAAGCCACAATACCACCTTATATAAAAGCATTATTTCCAGAACCATGGAATTGTGAAAGAGGAGAAAAATAATGAACGATAAATATATAAGTATTATCACCAACTTTGGATGTCACTATACTTGTCCATATTGCATCGTTAAGAATAACAACCTAGATATTCCTAGAACAACAATTAATGGTTTGGACTCATTGTGGCTCGAAATTGTAAGGAACCAGTGTAATTGGGTTTCTTTATCTGGAGGCGGAGACCCATTATGGAATTATGGTGAACATAAGGACTGGTATGATAAATTCTTTGAAATTACAGAAGATTTAAACATAGAACTTCATACGAGTTTACCTAATGTTGCTGGAGCACCATATGATGCATTTGACAGGGTAGTGTACCACTTACATAGCTTAGAGCAGTTGTGCAGTATCAAACGACAAAATTGTGCAATTGTAAGAGTTGTATTTGTAGTGACTGAGAATTTTACAGAGGATCTTATTAATCGTATAGCTGTATTTTGTGCTAATTCGGATGATATTGACGAGCTTAGTTTCAGACAGATGGTAGATAATCACTATCAAGAAACTTATTACTGTTATGATTATTTAAAAGCTGGTCATAAAAAAATGTGGTGGTATATAGAGCAGAATGATTACAATTTATATTATTGCCAGAATAAAGTCTATACAGAATATAAGAACATTGGAAGATAGGAGATAAGTATAATGCTGAAGTGGTTAAGAAAGATATTTCATAAGAAACCAGATCCGTGTGATGGATGTGATATGGCTATGCTTACAAGTTGGATTTCCTGTGATACTTGCGTAGATGGATGTAATAAGCGGAAAGCTACAGAAAAAGAACTTGACGATTTTATGAAATATAGAGGAAGTCTTATGGATAAGGAGTGATATTTTGACAGTTATAATAAAGGACTATTGGAAGTCTCATATCAGTGCTGTAATTTATGGATATTGTGTTTGCGGGCGGGAGGTACAGCACTCAGCTAAGAAGATTGATGAAAAGTGCCCCTTATGCGGAGCAACTCTTGAGTGGGATTTATCAGATAAGAAATTATGGCATAACGGAAAGGAGAACGAAACAATATGACACATGATAAGTATGATACTGATATTTTAAAAACTCTAAAGTCTATAGATGCGAGTTTGAAGAGTATTGCCAAAAGTGTACAGCCAGTAAACACAACAGTCGTTATTGATAACAACTCAGAAGAGGCTGTAAAAGAGTTCCTAAATTCATTGCATAGAAAAAAATGTTCAACGGGAGGATGCGGGATGTTAGCAAAGATTTTTGGTGTTTGTGTAGCACTACTTATTATATTTATAGGGATACCGTCATTCGCCATTGGATTAGTTATATGGTGGAATTTTGTTCACTACATATTCTTCGAGCCAAGTAGAAATGAACACGGCGAAATTGATGAGTGCATCGGCTGTAATATTGAGGATTGTTATGATATTCATGGTGATGGTACAAACAAGAAATGTAAATGGAAAAATTTAATCGATAAGGAAGCGGAGGAAATGAAAGATGACAATTAACGAGTTACTACCTATTTTAATACTGTTGTTTGTGGTGTTTATTTTAGTATACACACTTACAACTAGAGTTTTAGAAAGTTTTGAGTATGAGTCAAAGATGGAGACGCTTGGTAAAGTTTCAAAAGCTTTGATAGACAAAGGTGTATTGATTGATTATAAGAGCTTTACGGAATTACTGGACTTAGAAAAGGAAAATAAGAAATAGCAAATTAAGGAGAAGTAAATGCGTATGATTAGTGGGTTCGGTTACAGAAATCCAGAAGGTTATCCGGACCCAACTGCGTATAGTGCAATAAATAATGTAGAGAAAACACCTGTAGAAAACAAAACATCACCAGAAGATGAAGAACGTTTTCACAAGCTTTTAAATACTATATTTACTATATGTGAGTTGGCTGGATTTCATATCGAAGGAAGAATTGCTATAAAAGACTGTAAAACAGGTAAAATTTGGAGGTAACTATATGAAAACATGTAAAGTAAGACCAGATCGCTCGACTTGTTCCGCTTGTTTAGCTACTCAGGAAATGTGTAACGTGGTAGATGATTGTAGCAAATGTAAATTAAATACTGATACTTATGAATTATTGCAGATTGGAGCTGGATTTTTGAGCGTAGGTTACGCAATGGTTCAAAAAGATGGAAAAATCACCAAAGTATCATTAAGTCGTATTTATGATGTAAAGGAGGCTTTATAATGAATATGGAATATGATGATATTTTTCAGACATTATGTGATGTGTGGGAAAGAGTTAAGGAGGCTATGAGGAAATTTGCCGAACGATTAAGGGAACTTTTCGGGAAATTATCTAAGGTTATTGAGCCTGGAAAGCCTATAAAGGTGACGGATTATCGATGTTATAGAGACTTTTACGTTCGAGCAGAGTATACATATATTCCTGTATTCCGAAGAAATATGCCGTATCATAGAAGAAATTTTTAAGATTTGGAGGTAGTTTTAGTAGTGAACAGACGTGGAAGACCGCCTAGAGATGACGGTGAAGTGAAAAATAAGCAGTATAGATTGCGTTTGTCGGACAGTGAGGAGTCGATTTTAGATGAATTATCGACTGAATATGGTATGCCAAAGGCTGAAATTCTAAGAAGAGGACTAAGAATGCAGCATAATTTACTGAGACATACCGGGTAAATTGATGAAAATTGGTTGAATTCTTGGATATCCATTTAATCATTTTTGGTCATTTTCTACCCACTTTTGAAAAAAATAAAAAACGGGCAGAGACTGAAAAATTTGGGCAAAAGTGCGAAAAATATTTAGTGGATATCCAACTTTGGTCAAAAATTTGGGTTTTCTGCCCACTTTTTTAAACGTTTTTGTCCATAGACCGAATGCCCGCAAACCCAGTATTTATGCGGGTTCCGAATTCTTGGATATCCAACTTTGGTCAAAAACCCACTTTTTTTTCAACTCTAATGTGAAGAAAAAGTTTAATAAATATATATAATTAGCAAAAATTTTTGGGTTTTTGTCCAAGAATGTAGTTTCAGCTCAAGAAGCGACTTTAAATTTAGTTTCAGCTATGGTATAATTTAAGAGCCACACAATCATATATTGCTAAACGTTTAAGGGAATGACTTTGGTAAAAAGTGTATTCTCTCTTTACTTGTACCCTTAGACGGAAAGCAAGATTGTGTGGCAACAATGGGAGATGCCTTTTTCGGTGCGTCTCTCAGATGGGGCGCACTTTTTATTTTGCGTTTCCATATTGATGTTCTGGATATATGGAGGAGCAAGTGTTATGGATAATAAAAATAACAAACAAGTCGGCGGTAAGAAAAAAATAGAAGCTGGAGGAGCAATAGGTGCTGTTGGCGGAATAATATTCAGTAATCTAATTCAGCCTTACATTAAAGAATTTGTAAATGCTATAGTTAATAAACTTGACTATCAAATAAAGAATAGTAAAGATGGTAAAATAACAATTCCGGATATGTGTCAGCCAGATTTTCCTTTGGATGTAGAGACTGTTGTATCGTTATTAGAAGATAAAAAATTTATAACGGCGACAGTTCCTTTACAATTAAAGGATGCAAATTCAAAATATAAAGATTGCATTAATAATCAAGTTGTAGGAACAAGTCCTAAACAAGGAAAAAGAGTTGAACTTGAAAGTATTATAAAAGTTAGATACATAACTCAAGAAGTTATCGATGCTAGTATAAAAATTTTTGAAGATGAAGAGAAAGCCAAAGCTGAACTTAAAGAACAGAAAGCAATAGAGAAACAGGAACGTAAAGACCACAGAAAAGAAAAAGTTTCAGAAGTAACAGATAAGGCAAGAAACACAATCAGTCACATATTTAAGAAAGGAGATTGTAACAAGGTATCTGAGAAATAACAGCTAAATATATTTTTGAAGACAGAGATGCTTAATTGTGTCTCTGTTTTTTTATGCTCTTTTTTGCGCGCGAAAAATACATTCCCTTTTATGAGGAGAGAGGTAAAATATGCATTTTTAACAGCATTCACTTTCTCTTTTGATATTTGTGAAAGGAGCTTACAAAATGTTAGAAAACAAATTCCAGGCTAATTTAATTAAAGAGCTTAAGAAACTTTTTCCTGGATGCATCGTTATGAAGAATGATGCAAGTTATATTCAAGGTATTCCAGACCTGCTAATTCTTTATAATGATAAGTGGGCTTCTTTGGAATGTAAAAAAAGCGCGTCGGCTAATAAACAGCCTAATCAAGAATATTATGTGGACCAAATGAACAGGATGTCTTTTTCTCGTTTTATTTGTCCAGAGAACAAGGAGGAAGTATTATATGAACTTCAACAATCATTCCAATCTTGAGGGACAGCACGCTTTTTTAGGAGCTAGTAAATATCATTGGATTAATTACAGCGAAGATAAAGTTGCCGATGCCTATTCAAAATTTCTTGCTACTCAGAAAGGTACCGTGTTACATGCATTTGCTGCACAGTGTATCTCTTTGGGACAGAAATTACCAAAATCACAAAAAACTTTGAATATGTATGTTAATGATGCCATTGGTTATAAGATGACACCAGAGCAGACATTATTTTATTCTGAAAACTGTTTTGGAACAGCAGACTCAATTTCATACAGGTCTGGATTACTTAGAATTCATGATTTGAAGACAGGCATAATTCCAGCACACATGGAGCAGCTTATGATTTATGCCGCTCTTTTTTGTTTGGAATATAAAGTAAAACCTGCTGATATTGATATGGAATTAAGAATCTATCAGAACAATGAAGTTCTGTATCATAATCCAACAGCAGAAGATATAGTTCCAATTATGGATAAAATCATTACCTTCGATAAGGTTATAAGAAAAATAAAAGAACAGGAGGGTTAATCAATGAATCGAATAGCTAAAGTATTATCTCAAATTTCTGATGATATGCTTATGCATTACGGTGTTGCCAGAAGGTCTGGTCGATATCCATGGGGTTCTGGAGATAACCCTTATCAGCATAGTGGAGACTTTCTGAGTCGTGTGCAGTCTTTGAAAAAGTCTGGTATGAGTGAAACAGATATTGCTAAGACTATGGGGCTTACAACAACTCAGCTTAGAACACAAATGAGTCTTGCTAAAGATGAAAGAAGAGCAGTGCAGGTTGCAACAGCCAAAGACCTTAGAGAAAAAGGTTACAGTTTGAATGAAATCGCTGACAAGATGGGATTTGCAAATGACTCATCTGTAAGGTCTTTATTGAATGAAAATTCAGAAGCCAGAATGAACCAGGCGAAAGCCACTGCTGATGTTCTTAGAAAACTTATTGATGAAAAAGGTATGATTGATGTCGGTACCGGAGTTGAAAGAGAACTTGGAGTATCGAAAGAGAAACTTAACCAGGCTCTTTATATTTTGGAAATGGAAGGTTATCCGATTTATGGAGGTGGAGTTCCACAGGTTACTAATCCTGGAAAACAGACAAACATAAAAGTAATCTGTCCTCCTGGAACAGAACATAAGGATATTTATAATTATGAGGATGTACATTCTGTAAAAGATTATATTTCTTATGATGGTGGTGAATCTTTTAGAAAAGGCTTTGAATATCCTTCTAGTATGGATTCTAATCGACTTGCAATCAGATACAAAGAAGATGGTGGTATTAATAAAGATGGTGTTATAGAACTTCGTAGAGGAGTCCAGGATTTATCATTAGGCGATTCGCATTACGCACAGGTTCGAATAATGGTAGATGGAAAGAAATATCTGAAGGGAATGGCTGTCTATTCTGATGATATGCCAGATGGAGTTGATGTTATTTTCAATACCAATAAATCAAAATCAGTTCCTAAAATGGAAGTTCTTAAGGATATTAAGAATGACCCGGATAATCCTTTTGGTTCTTTGATAAAGGAACATGGCGGTCAAAGTTATTATGATGACCCAAAAGGAAAGTATACAGACCCCGTAACTGGAAAGAAACAGAGTTTGTCTTTAATCAATAAGAGAGCCGAAGAAGGAGATTGGGGCGAATGGAGTAAAACACTTCCATCTCAGTTCTTATCAAAACAGAGTCTATCTCTTATTAAAAAACAGTTGGGTCTAGCAACGGCAGATAAGCAATCTGAATTTGATGAGATTTGTTCATTAACCAATCCTACAGTAAAGAAAACTTTATTGAAATCTTTTGCTGATGATTGTGATTCAGCTGCTGTACATTTGCAGGCAGCGGCATTACCAAGACAGAAATATCAGGTAATACTTCCATTGACAACCATTAAAGATAATGAGGTTTATGCACCAAACTATAAAGATGGTGAAACAGTTGCCTTAATTCGTTATCCTCATGGAGGAACTTTCGAGATACCAATTTTGAAAGTAAATAATAAGTTAGCTGAAGGAAAGAGTGTTCTTGGCAATACTCCGGCTGATGCCATTGGTATTAATAAAAAGAATGCTGATAGATTGTCCGGAGCTGACTTTGATGGTGATACCGTAATGGTAATACCTTGTAATTCTTCAAAGAGCAAAGTAAAAATTACTTCTACACATTCTTTAAAAGGATTAGAGGATTTTGATACAAAGGACGCATATGGTCCAGATTCTAGTAAACCTGTAAAAGTAGATTCTAAAGGAAAAGAATACTACACCAGAAATGGTAGAACATACCAAAGGATGACAAATACTCAGACTGAAATGGGTAAGATTTCTAACCTTATTACAGATATGACTTTGAAGGGTGCTACTGAACCAGAATTAGCAAAAGCTGTTCGTCATAGTATGGTTGTTATTGATGCTCAAAAACATAAGCTTGACTATAAGCAGAGTGAAATTGATAACGACATTGCAACTTTGAAGAAGAAATACCAAGGTACAACAGATTCAAATGGTCACTATCATGAAGGCGCGTCTACTCTTATCTCAAGAGCAAAATCTGAAACTTCTGTATTAAAGAGAAAAGGAAGTCCTACTATCAATGAAGATGGTTCTCTCAGTTACAAAGAAGTTAAAGAGACATACACAGACAAAGACGGAAAAATAAAAATTCGTACTCAGATTAAATATCTCATTCAGAGCAAAAGCAAACGTACTTTCCAACGCTGCAGAAGAAGACAAACCCGCCCCCAGAGGAACATCTCCCGAGAATGCTGTATCAAAACCTTCGACTTTTCCTCCGCGTTTAATTATTTCGCGCACGACACCAAAAATATAACGAGCCCAGCTTTCTTTCGGAGCGTCTTCCTCGTTCATACCGAACTCCGAATATTCATTAAGATCGACAGCAAAAGCCCGGATTATATTCTTTCCATTCGGTTTTATCTCAGCCAACATACCTTTATCAATAGCTCCCGGTAAAACAAAACCGCCATTATAATCGGTATGTTCTCCAATTAAATTTACCCGCCCCGGTGAAAAATAAAGATCTCCGGCTGTTCCAAATAATTCTGCAAATTTTTCTCTGACTATTTTATTATCCATAATTATTATCTTTTTTAAATATTACTTCCAAACCGAATAATTCGGAAAAAAATAAAAATGTTTATTCTACAGGAATATCGGTATTTACGTTTTTACTACCGATCAAGGCATAATACAGCATATAGCAAACTGCTGCGAATACTACCCAGAAGCTGACAATATAGTTGCTGAAGATATCGGCTACACCGCCTTGTAACAACGGCAAAATACCTCCACCGCAAACCATTACCATAAATATACCCGATCCCATAGCAGTATATTTACCTAATCCTTCGACTGCAAGGTTAAAGATTCCACCCCACATAATCGACGTACAGAGTCCGCAAAGGACAAAGAACATTACTCCTACGGGAACTGTTGTCATACCGAAACTGATATCGGACTTGAATACCGGCATGGATATTTGACTGGTCGTCGGAGCGAATATTCCGATCAACAAAAATATCAAAGCCAATGTACACACAAACTAGGTACACCCGAATATTTACCATTAAAGTAACACATCAAGACCTGTTCTTCCAATTGTGTACTT
>ENA-UEOR01002467-UEOR01002467.1-human-gut-metagenome-genome-assembly--contig:-NODE-2467-length-10015-cov-3.993158_pt1 | contig 10015 bp, 11 predicted proteins | sample MGYA00242887_ERZ507890 | MGnify/ENA primary metagenome ERZ507890 (study PRJEB26167, sample SAMN06115431) | human gut metagenome | host: Homo sapiens | place: China:Guizhou | collected 2014-10-21...
CTTATAGTAAGAGAGTTTAGCAATAGATTTCAGCAAATGTCCGGAATGCCTATCAATAGTAACGAAACAAAGGAAAGCTGTTAAATGATGACGGCGCATGGAGCGAAAGTTCCGGTACATACACAAGGATCGTAAAGAACAACGGTTCACTGGTGGTTAAGATCAAGCCGAATGACGGCTACGGCTTAAAGAGCATCACAGTCAACGGCTATCCGATCGACATTGAACAAGCGGTGAAAGACAATCTAATCAAATACGACAGTGCGGCAGGCGTCTATACCCATACCACACATCGCATCTATCAGGCATGGAAAGTGGCAGTCGATCTGGAAAAACAGCACCAGTTTATCTTTGAAGACCAGAACGGTGCAGAGATCAGCAAAGGGGAGCACATCACCGTCATTGATGGCGGAACGATCGCTGAGACCGTCTTTGCAAAAATGCAGAAAGAGACAGACAAGTTAAAAGCGGACAATGAGAGCTTCTTTGTCTGGGTGGATAAGGCAAACACCGGAAAAGTTTATAATGAAACAACGGTCATCAGCAGCCAGACGGCAGATAAAGTGACGCTCATCCCGGTATACCGCACAAACGTGATCGAGGGGGCAGACGGAAGCAGCATCGCGGCAGATGATTTCGTCATCCATGTGAACGATGTCGGAAAACTGACAGCGATTGATGCAAAGAACCGTGCCGATGTGAAGGCATATGATGCAAACGGTAATGATATCACGGCAACCGTGACGGTAGACCAGGACAAATTAAATGAGCTGACTGCAAAAGGGAAGGGCATCTATGCAGCGGCACTGACCTTTCAGGCGGGCACAGGGGTTGCGACAAGCATCACGGTGGAAGTGACGGATGACAATCCGACCGTGATTGGAAAGACAGCCCATACACTCACCTTTATGGGAAGACCAAAAACAGAGTACAACGTGCAAGAGCGGGATACATCCGGAAACCTGGTCGGAAACGTACTGAGATTTACAACAGACGGGAATGGAAAAGGCATTGCATATGGTCTGAAAAAAGCAACCGAATATCAGATCAGCCACAGCAGTTTCGGTTCCACAGTCGGAAAGACTTCTCTTGTGGACGCAGCGGACATTGCAAGGCAGTTCGAAGACAAAGGCGCAGGCGATACGAAGAGCAACAACAGGACAGATGCTTCTGAGAAAGCGGAAAACTCCAACGTGAAAGTCATTGTCGGGGATGACGGAAACTACAAAGTCATCGTGAAAAAGGACATTGACCATACGGTCGAGATTCCGGACACCTGGGGCAATGTGACAATAGACTTAAATGGAAAGACCATCACAGGTGACAATGCAACCGATACCGACGAGGCAAAACCGGGACTGGAATTTGTGAAGGATGGAAGCATAAATGAACATCCGGGAACAAAGCTGGAGATCGTCAACGGTACCATCAAGGGTGGAGACGGTTCTGAGAAGCACCCGGATGGTGCAGCAGGAATCGGGACAGCAGAAGATCCTGAAAATCCTGCAAACGCAGGCGTTACTGTCGGCAAAGATGGAAACATCATCGGTGGTAACGGAGCAGATACAAGAGATGAGGCAGCCGGAAGTGCCAGCAAAGGCGGTGACGGCGGAGCCGGGATCGAGGGAGACATCACACCGACGGTAAATGGCGGAAGCGTTACCGGAGGCAATGGTGGCAAAGGATCAGACTCTGCGACAGGAAAACCGGGCGACGGCGGAAACGGCGGGGCAGGTATCACGACCGACAACAAAGTGACCATCATCGAAGGAACCGTATCCGGTGGAAACGGCGGAGCCGGAGGCAATGCGACCGGTGACAACAAAAACGATGGCGGAAACGGCGGAACCGGAGGAAGCGGTGTCGATGGCGGTGGAGACATCATCATAGGACCGGGCACAGACAAGCCGGATATCTCCGGTGGTAACGGAGGAAACGGTGGAAACTCCAATAACGGAAACGGCGGAACCGGAGGAAATGGCGGTAACGGAACCGAGACTGACGGAAAGACCGAGAACAACGGTGGCAACATCAGTGGAGGAAACGGCGGTAACGGCGGAAACTCCAACAACGGCACAGGCGGCAATGGAGGAAACGGTGGAACCGGAGAGAACGGCAACGGAGGAAACGGTAACAGCGGAAATACCAATGGTGGCAACAAAGGAAACAACGGCGGCAATAACAACGGCAACAATGGCAACAATGGCGGCAATAACGGTGGAAACAGCAATGGAAATACAAACGGAACCAATACCGAGGTCACAGATGGTAAGACCAATGCCACAGATATCGCTGCAGCGGATGGAAACAATGTGTCCAGTGGAAACAAAAACAACAAACACAACAAGAACAACAGAAACAACAACGGGTCAGATCCGGCAGATGGTGAGGATGTGACAGAAGGCACAGAGACCGGTGCAGACGCAGGTTCAGATGATACTACAGATGTCACTGACAGCACAGATACCGGAGCCGGTGCAGACGACAGCATCCCGGCAGACAGCAGCGATGCAGACGGACAGGTCGGATTTGCAGACTGCGGATTCCACTGGTATCCGATCATCCTGATCCTTGTGATCGCAGGATACACAGGCGTGCGTATCAAAAAGATCCGCGAGGAACTTGACGAAGAGTACTAAAAACCAATCCCGGGGATATGCCAATATCCCCGGACAACAAACAAAAATGATATATGTAATTTTCCCAAAATACTTACAAATGAAACATCCGGTCCTATAGAGGATATGGGACAGATCCAGGAATGATGTCCAAAAAGATCAGAACCGGAAATACGAAGAACAGGAGGACGAGAACTATGAATCCTGAAAGAAGAAAAGCACTGCAGAAGACGCAGAGGATATGTATCGTGGCTCAGGTAGTGATGTGTGCACTCTATATATCAGCAGGCATCTTACTGGCTGTGACAGGCAGACACTGCGCAGCAGACACACCAATCTATATAGCCGGTGCGGTCATTGTAGCCGGCTGTATGGCAGCTCTTGCAGTGTTTGAATCAAGACTTTCAAAAGAACTTACAGGATGACACGATGAGGGCAGCACAAAGCTGCCCTTATCGTGCTTTTAAAAAGGGATTACAAGGAAGTAAGAGATCATGAAAGACAGAAACTTTGTAAAGGAAATAGAAAAGTTAAAGACCGCCGTCTTAGGGTATGACCGTGAGGAAGTCGTGCTCTACATCAAAGAGCTGGTGGATTACTACGAGAAGAAAAATGAGGATGCCGTGAAGGAACTTTATCTGGAAAAGATGCGGCTTACGACAGAGAACTCAGGGCTGAGATCACAGGTCTCCACGCAGGAGAAAATCTATGCGGAACTTGCGGCGCGCATGGACCGTATCAACCAGTCAGTGGAGAAAAGGGAGGAGTCTGCAAGGGCGATCGTCAATAATGCAAACATCGAAAAAGAAAGAATCCTTTCGGATGCAGGATTAGAGCGCAGAAAGATATTAAAAGAGGCGGACGAGAAACAGAAAGAGATCCTTGCGGAAGCAGGAAGACAGATGGATGTCATCCTGGTAAAGACAAGGGAGAAAGTGGAGAAGGAACAGGCACTCTACTATCAGTACCGCAACCGTCTCCAAGTCCTAAAAAACGGTCTGGACAACATCTTTGCCGAATGTCCGCCGGAGAAAAACATCCCGAATCCACAGAAACAGCCGGAACAGCCAGTGATGCAGGAAAAACAGGCATCAGCAGAACAGCAGGAGCAGTCATCCGGCGACAGCGGACAGATACAGACAGGTGACATGGAAGAGATCCAGATAGAAGAGATCAATCTTCAGGAACAGCCATGAAAGAGGGAGAACAGTATGACCTTGACATGGTCCTCATGAAGATCCGTGAGAAAAAACGGAAAAGGAAGATACGCTCAGAACGCATCGCCATTCTGTTTGTGGTCTGGCTTTTGGTGTTCAAGGTGTTCGGGATCATGCGCGTGAGTGGAAACTCCATGCGCCCCGGCTGCCATTCGGGGGATATCGTGTTCTTCCTGCGGATCCTCCCGGACGGCGTGGACTACGGCGATGTGGTCATCTTAAAAGATATCTCCGGGGAATACCTGATCAAACGAATCGAGGGACTGCCGGGGGATGTCATTGAGGTGGACCGTGAGGGACACCTGACCAGAAACGGCGAAAAAGTGCAGGAGACGGATGTCGTCTACGGCATGTCGGAAGCAGAAGACAGTGTGGACTATCCGTACACTGTGCCGGAGGGAAGTTATTTCTTCCTCGGGGACAACCGCCCGGTGTCCATGGACAGCAGGGCGCTCGGTGCGGCAGACCGGTCAGAGATAAAAGGGAGAGTCACCGGGGTGGTGAGTTTTGGAAAATAAAACAAGAAAAACAGGGTAAGAGGTAAAAGACCATGAGCATTACAGGAGCTTATACGTGGGAAGAGATTTCCCGTCTTGGGACAGAAGCTTATTTCCAGCCCATCTATAACGTGGAAAGGCACAGGATCACCGGACTTGAGGCACTGTTCCGGGCAAAGGACGGACAGGGCGGGTTCCTTGACCCGGAGAGACTTGTGCAGGAAGCGGAGGAAGGCGGCTGGGTGCACAACATCGACCTGTGGATGATCCGGGAGTGCTGCCGGTGGTTCACGAGGTTCGCGGAATACGGCATCACGAGGATCAATGTGAACCTGTCACCGCAGACCTGCATGGAGGAGGATGTCTGGAAGGAGATCAGCAGATGCCTGGACCGGTACGGGCTCCAGCATGGAAAGATCTGGCTGGAGATGACCGAACTCGGAAAGACGGCGGATAACGGGAAGCTGTTAGAGACTGCACACGAGCTTCAGGATAAAAAATTCAACCTTGTCATGGATGATTTCGGCAAGGGCGAATCCAACTTCGTCCGCCTGATGGATTTTGAGTTCCAGAGCATCAAGCTGGACAAGGAACTGGTGTGGGGCATCGGGAGCAGGAAGATGGGGATGCCGATCGTGCAGACACTGCTCGTGTTCGCCCAAAGAAACCACATCTGGGTGACGGCAGAAGGGATCGAGACAAGGGAACAGGCATCACAGCTTGAAAAACTCGGCTGCAACTTCCTACAGGGCTATCTGATCAGCAGGCCGCTCCCGGCAGAGGAGTGTGTCGCATTCATCGCACGGTGGGAGAAGGCGGACATTCTCAGAGAGACAGGGCCAGGACAGGAAAAGAGTATACAAGAGGGAATTCTGGCAGACATCATCACAAGTGCAGGACTGCGCTGAAACAGAAAAGGAGACACATAGATATGGGAAAGACAAAATTTGGAACAAAGATTGTATTCGTTTTCGTGATACTGCTTGGTGCAGGGGCAGTGTTATATGCAAAAAACTGCATGGAACAGATCGCGGCATATGCGGTAAGCCTGACAGACAGTGAAACACAGGCACAGGCACAGAGCCAGCTTGCGGCAATGATCGCATCAGATGTTAAAAAAATGGCAGTCTTTATGGTGATCGGACTCATCATTACGATCGTTGTGGGTGCTGCAGGCATCATCGATTACATCCGAAGCCTTGACCTTGCGTGCAATTATTCGGATTCCCTTGCACAGGGCGATTTCACACAGGAAGTGGAACAGAAATATTTAGAGAGAAAAGACAGCATTGGAAACCTTGCGGCAGCTTTCTCTAAGATCCGTGATACATTTGCCGGACACCTCGGAAGTGTGAAGGACAATGCGGTCTCCCTGAGCGACCATGTCTCCTCCATCGAGAAAAACGTGGACGAGATCAACGGCGAGATGGAAGGGATCTCCGCGACCACACAGCAGCTTGCAGCGAGCATGGAGGAATCCGCGGCTTCCGCAACGGAGATGAACACCATGTCCGAGGAGATCAACAAGGCGATCAGAAACATCGCGGAGAGTGCACAGGAGGGTGCGGAGCGTGTCAATGACATCCATACCCGCGCCATCAATGCGAAGAAAGAGACCACGGAAAACCGTGCCAATGCACAGCGCGTGCACCGTGAGATCAAGGCAAGCCTCGACCAGGCACTGCTGGATGTGGAAGTGGTATCCCAGATCGAGGTGCTGGCACAGGCGATCATGGGGATCACCAACCAGACCAATCTGTTATCCTTAAATGCATCCATCGAGGCGGCACATGCCGGGGAGATGGGAAAAGGGTTTGCAGTCGTGGCAGATGAGATCCGGAAACTCGCAACAGAATCCGGTGAGACGGTGGCAACCATCCAGGAGGTCACGGACAGCGTGGTGAAAGCTGTAAACCAGCTCACAAAGGACAGCAAACGCCTGTTGGACTTTGTGGCGACTGACGTGAAATCCAGCTATGACAGCTTTGAAAGCCTTGCGGATGCCTACAACCAGGATTCCGAGTTTGTGGACGGTTTAGTATCGGATTTCAGTGCGACATCCGAGGAACTCCTAGCTTCCATGGATGGCATGATGAACGCGATCGAGGGCGTTGCAAATGCGGCAAACGAGGGCGCAAGCGGAACATCCGACATGGCAGACCGCATCCAGAACATTACCCTGCACTGTTCCGAGGTGGCAGAGACCACGGATAAGGCAGGCGTAGCGGCACAAAAGCTAAAGGCTGATACGGAGATCTTTAGAGTGTGAGAAAAAATATGCAAAACTTGCAGCACAGACAGACCACATCATCGAATCTATGGAGAAATGGGAGGACAAACATGAGAAATAAAAAGAGAATGCTTGCCGCAGGACTTATATCAGTGGCATTCCTGTCAACTGTGACCGGATGCGGCAGTGCATCCCGGAAGGTGCAGGAACCCCAGGGCATACAGGGAACAGGTGGAACCGCACCAAACAGCAGCACAGCAGATAATACCGCGCAGGCAGGTGTATCACAGCACGCAACAGCAGGTTCTGCCACAATGGTAAACGGCGGCATCACAGAGCAGGAAGCGAAGAGCATCGCAACCGGGAATGCAGGGGTCACAGAAGATGGGATCCAGTACATTACGGTAAAACAGGACTGGGATGACGGAAAGGCCAGATATGAGGTGGAATTTACTGCAGCCGGAGTGGAGTATGATTATGAACTGGATGCATCCGACGGACGCATCCTTTCGGCAGATTCCGAAGTGATCGACAAGGGATACAGTGCATCACAGTATGGCACGGCAGATTCCCAGAACGCGGCCGGCACATCGCAGACAACACAGGGCGGCGTTTCCATCGAGACAGCAAAACAGACCGTCATGGACAAAATCCCTGGCATTGATGCCGGAAACATCTACATCCATCCGGACTATGACGACGGCATATCTCTTTATGAAGGGGAAGCCTACTATGCGGAGGTAAAGTATGAATTTGAGATCAACGCAGAAAACGGAAACATCATCAGCTGGGAAGCAGAATCCATCTACGACTAAGAAAAAGCCACTGAAAGTAAAAGTGGAGACCGTGGTGATCCTGCTCGCAGTGATTGGGATCGTCCTGACCGGTATCACGATTGGGATCAAGACTCACCATCATCTGATGTTGAGGGATATCCATATCAGATTTGAGCAGTTACATGACCGGATCGAAGATCAGGATACCGATACAAACCATGCCAATACACAGGAAAATGATTGATCAAATGTCAGGAAAAGGAGGACACATTGAGTGAGAGAGTCATGAACTTTATGAAAAAAAGGGCGATCGGGGCAAAAGATGTCACATCGATCCATGCGCAGGACGGAAGGGTGATCCTAAACTGCACGGACGGCAGACAGATACAGGCATTTATCCCGGTGAAAGAGTTCAAGAAGGTGCTCGAACCCTATGGATTTATCAGTGTCAACCGCGGTGTCCTCGTCAACCGGGATGAGATCCGGCATATCGAGCGCAAGGCGTATCATATGAAAGACGGGACGGTGATAGAAGGGCGTGTCCGTTTTCTGGCAGAACACAGGCAGATGCGTGACGAACTGCGCGCCAGAAAAACATACGGCGAGATCCTCGTGGAAGGAAAATATGAACTCTATTCGGTGTTGGACAGCCTGGAAAATGCCTTTGCGCTGTTTGAGATCCTTCCGCTTGAGCAGACCGGAAATGTGCGCCAGTTCCAGTTGAAATACTGTAACAAGGCAATGGAGGAACAGACCAGCCTGACCTTTCAGGAGATGATGGAGCGGAGGATACCAAAGATCCTGCCACGAACCGCCATGGACTGGATGACGGTCATGGAGGAGGTCGCAATCAGCGGCAGAACCCATTATCTGCGCGGCACGACCAGAAAAAACGGAAGAGGCGGCAGGTTCATCATCCTCTGTTTCCAGCCCCTGGGCGGTTACTGCGGGTGTGTATTCCTGCCGGTGAGAAATGAAAGCAAAAAACGCAGGCAGTGATGCCGCGTTTGGGGCATATGAGAGGACAGAATGATGAAAATTTTAATAGCAGATGACATGGAATATGCGCGTGCAAATATCATGGAACTGGTGAAGAACATCTTTCCGGAGGCTGAGATCGATGCCTTTAGCGATGGAACACATGCATGGGAAGCAGCAAAAGAGAGAGAATATGACCTGCTTTTTACCGATGTCAGGATGATCAGAATGCATGGACCGGAACTCGCGGAAAAAGTCGCAGAAAAACATCCCCACACAGAAATCTTTTTTGTGACAGGAGAAGACAAAGCCGAACTGGAACAGTTAGGCATCGATCTCAAGCGATGTATCTTCAAACCATACATGATCGAGGATGTGAAAAAATGTCTGAAGGAAAACAAAGTATTTGAATTCGGAGGCTTTGGAAATGAACTCAGACCATAACAGAAATTTTAATGTAGAAGCACTCTAATAGAAAAGCACATATGTTGTTACATACCAATCACAATGCATGGGAGATGCCGGAGTAAAAAAAGGTGAAAGGGATTGCCAGAAATGGCAGTCTCTTTTTGCTTAAAGATGGTAGTAGAACACGTAGATACGTGGTACAATAGAGTTTGAATAGAGGCGACAAATCGAAGAATCCAGCATTTATGCGGGTTTGAAGTGCCTTAAAAGTCGGTTTGATAACAATTTGATAACACTTTGCTAAACTTGATTGTTTAAGAGAAGCGAGTGGTTTTGAGGTAAAGTACAATAAAAAAGGTCTTGCTGAACGAAATGTTCAGCAGGGCCTTTTTTGCGCACTGAAAAAGATTTTTGCGTTCTCGATTTTGTAAAAGTACAGCGCCATTGTACTTAAGTACAATATTTGGGGAACGACACAGCCAGTCGATTCCCGTAGAATATTACTTGAAAGAAAACAACCGACCTTGCATTAATGGGTTGAATTCACAGAAGCGGTCATGCTGGAGCTGTCCTTCATGGAGTAATGGTAGCGCCATTCGTCATATTCTTCTTTGGAAATCTGACCTTCACGGAGTTTGTAGGCCTGTTCATACCAGGCATTAAAGTTGTCAATGAGCTGATGAAGTCCGGCGCTGAGGTCATTTATGAATCCATGTACGAGGTACACGTCTCCGGTCACGCCTGCCAGGAAGAGCTGAAACTCATCCAGGCGCTGACGAAACCGAAGTTCTTTATCCCGGTTCACGGAGAATATAAGCACCTCATCAAGCACGCCGAGATTGCAAAGTCCATGGGCATGGCGGACGACCACATTATCATTGCCAGCATCGGCGATGTGATCGAAACGGACGGCAATTCCATGCGCATTGTTTCCCAGGTGCCGGCAGGCCGTGTTATGGTAGACGGTCTGGGTGTGGGCGATGTCGGTTCTATCGTGCTGCGTGACCGTAAGCATCTGGCACAGGACGGCTTGATTATTGTGGTGATCGGCATTGAGCGTGCGGCAAATGCTGTGGTTGCCGGCCCGGATATCATCTCCCGTGGCTTTGTTTATGTCCGGGAATCGGAAGAACTGATGGACGAGGCACGCAGTGTGCTGACCCGTGTGCTGGACAACTGCAATGCCCGTGATTTGAAAGAATGGGGAACGCTGAAAACCAAGCCTCCGGTGTTTTTTTTCGGACCGCCAGGGTAAACAAAAAGCAGAACCGGTGAGGCTCTGCTTTTTGCG
>ENA-UEOR01002469-UEOR01002469.1-human-gut-metagenome-genome-assembly--contig:-NODE-2469-length-10006-cov-3.476282_pt1 | contig 10006 bp, 8 predicted proteins | sample MGYA00242887_ERZ507890 | MGnify/ENA primary metagenome ERZ507890 (study PRJEB26167, sample SAMN06115431) | human gut metagenome | host: Homo sapiens | place: China:Guizhou | collected 2014-10-21...
TGGAATCAAAAACGGCAGTAACCTGTCCGATGATGATATCAGTGCATTGATTGCAGAGGGAATCAGCGCTAATTCGAACGACTTCAACATCCTTCCCGCATTCACGGGAGGCATTCTGGGCTATACCGAGATGCCCGTAGCGGTGAAAGGCTGTGAAAACAACGGTTATGTGAACTCCTCGGGCGCCAATAACAAATACGACGGCCTGTTTTCGGCAGCAGGTGGCATCGTCGGCGCCATTGTCGAGACGGTAGCTGAGGTGGCCGATTGCATCGTCTCGGTCGATATCCGCAACTATGCCTACAACCGCAACATCGATATGGATCCGTTTAAGATGTGCCACTGCGGCGGTATCGTCGGCTGTGCCGTAGGCGAAAGCCAGTCGAACATCGTGAAGATTTCGAACTGCTCGAACTCGGGTGCGCTTGAAAACAAGCGTTCGACTGCAGCGGGCATCGTCGGTTTCGCCAAGTATGCGGCCGTGTCGGATTGCCGTTTCACCGGCAGCGTGGTTGGCAGCGGTCCCCACTTTGCGGCGGGTATAGCAGGCTGCCTGAGTGATGCCTCGGTGACCGACTGCATCGTGAAATCGCCGGATATTTACAGTCACAGTAGTTTGGGCTTCAACAGCATCAACCATTTTCCGGCAGCGGGAATCGTCGGATACCTATACGGCAAGTCATCGGTTTCGAGGTGCAAGGCTTTCGCCACCTTGATCCAGAATGTAGGTTCGACTGCCAACGAACAGATGCATGTGGGTATGGGACTGATCGCGGGCATTTCGACGGCAGGTTCGACCATCAGCGACTGCGGTGTGGGCGGAACGCTCAATACGGGGTCGGCAGGCAAGGTTCAGAATGTGATCATGACGGTTACGTCTGACAATTTCGGCAATTGCATCGTCGGCGACGGCAATGTCACGCCGAGCGGGTGTTACTACTGGAACGGACAGGAGTAAACGGATGCTGGAAATGCAAGAAACAGATTCTACTAACCAAAACTTTATATGATGAACAAAATCAAGAAGGGATACCATTCTCCCGAAATCGAATGGTGGTCGGTGTCCATCGAGGCTGGATTCGCCGCGAGCGAAGGAGAGTGGGAACTTTCGCCCGAGGAGTTGCAGGAGATCGAAGAGATAGAGAGCGAATGGTAATCGGAAGTCGAACTACAAATGAACTGAGTGTCATGAAAAAGATTTTTGCGGTATTGGGCTTGGCGGCCGTGACGATGGGTTCGTGCACCACCGATATTTCGGAAGATGTTACGAATGCCCGCGGAACGACCGAACTGACCGCCGCCCTCGAAGGTACACGTACTCATCTCGGTGACAAAGACGGAAATACGGGCCTGTACAAGGTCTACTGGTCCAACGGCGACTGCATCGCCGTCAACGGTCGTCAGAGCGACGCGCTCTCGAATGTCGAGGAAGGTACGGCTTCCGCGGCGTTCTTTGTGAACGAGGCTATTAATCCTCCCTATGACGTGATCTATCCCGCCTCGGCGTATGTCGATGGCAAGGTCGTACTGCCTGCGGTGCAGAACCGCAACGGAGCGTCGTTTGCCGAAGGGGCGGCCGTGTTGGTGGGACGCGGCCAGACGCCGTCGGTCGTGCTGAAAAACGCATGCGGTTTCGTCAAGATCCGGTTGACGAAGGGTACCGAGGGCTGCGATGCCGTGGATCGCATCCGGTTCTACGGCAATTCGCACGAGCCCCTGTGCGGCGAGTTCGATATCGATTATACCGCGTCGGCACTGGTGATCCCCGATGCGGAGGTCGAGGAGTCCCGCCAGAGCGTGATACTCGCGTGCGGCGAAGGGATAACCCTCGATGCCGATGCCGAAGCGTTCGTCGTGACGGTTCCGGCGCAGACCTTCGCTGCGGGTTTCACGGTCGAGATCGTCGATCCCGAAGGTCACCTCATGCGTATGAGGAGTGACAAGGAGCAGGTCGTCTCTGCCGGCAAGATGCTGGCGATGCCTGCCGTGGCGTTCGCTCCGACCGAAACGGTGGCCGAGACTGAGATTCGCAGTGCCGCCGACATGCTCGCACTCGCTGAAAATGTCCGCAACGGCATCCTCGGTGGTTCGTACTATCTGGCGGGAGACATCGATATGGCTGAGGTTTCGGACTGGAAAGGTATCGGAGTCGGGGATCTTAACAATGCGTTCAACGGCACGTTCGACGGGCGCGGATTCTCGATCAAGAACCTCAAATCGGCATGGCCTCTCTTCAACTTCACGCTCGGCGAATCGGTGATCAAGAATGTCACGATCGACTCTTCGTGCGAGTTTGCGAATACCCTGTCGCCCGACGACAAAATAAGTCTCGGTGCATTGGTCGGCATGGGGCGCGGTGTGGTCGAGGATTGCGTGAACAATGCCAAAGTATCTTATGCGGGTACGAGCGGCTTCGACATCTATGTCGGTGGACTGGTAGGTCGTATCTACCGCACGGGACGTATCAGCGGCTGCGTGAACAACGGCGATGTGTCGGCTGCCGCTCAGGCGTCCGGGAAGGTCGTATGCGCCGGCGGAGTTCTCGGTACGTTCGATCGCAGCGATGATGCGGGGGATACCGCCGAAGTTCACTCGAATACCAACAACGGTACGGTTACCAACTCTTCGGACGTCAAGACCCTCTGCGTCGGCGGCGTCGTGGGCCGTTCATCGAACGGCACCTGTGTAATCAGGGACTGCATCAACAAGGGCACGGTCGTCTCCAACAGCACGGCTGTGAACAAAGTCCAGGCCAACCGTTCGAATTTCGTCGGCGGCGTGTCGGGGCAGAACAGCGGTTCGATCTCGGGTTGTACCAACCATGGCGACGTCAGCTCGACGTCGTACTACTGGGAGACGCGTATCGGCGGTGTAGCCGGAACGGTTTTCGGCGGCCAGCGCATCAGCGGCTGCACCAACGAGACCGAAGCCACGGTTACTACCAAGTATGAGCGCAAGTTCAACTCCGAAAACGCCGCTGTCGTCGATCAGGAGCATCTGGGCGGCGTGATCGGCCAATGCGAGGGCAGCATCGTCGACTGCACGAACAGGGGTACGGTCGATCAGGCTTCCGATCCGCGTACCGTCAATGCCGGCGGCATTTGCGGATTCGTACGAAATGCTGCCGAGTCGCTCTCGGGCAACGCGAACGAAGGAGAGGTCCGTATCGGCGGTGCGGTTACGCTCGCCACGGTCGGCGGCGTTTACGGTTCGTTCGGCAAGGCACAGACGGTTGCCGATGCGGCGACGACCAACCGCGGCGGCGTCACGGTCAGCGGTATCGAAAGCATCGAAGGGGCGTATTTGCGTCTTGGCGGTATCGTCGGGTTCGCCTATCCCGGAACCGTGCTCTCGAATCTGACCAATGCCGGCGATATGACGGTCGATCTGCAATCGAAGTTCAGTTACTACGCCGTCGGCGGCATCGCCGGTTCGGTGGAGTGCGGCGCTTCGTCGTGTGTCAATGAAGGCAGCCTGAGATTGAATAACAACCAACTGCTGACCAAAGGCATGTGCAAGATTTTCGTGGGAGGGATTGTCGGAATCAACTACCGGCCGACCGACGACGGACCCCACATCTATGAGGATTGCGCCAATCGCGCCGAAATAGGCTTCGCAACCACCGATAACGCATTCAAAGTTCTGCCGTCGTTCACGGGCGGGATTCTCGGCTATACGGAACACCCCGTCGAGGTGCGGAACTGCGAGGGTGCGGCCTATATCAACGTGAACAATGCCAATGCCAAGGAGAACGGGATCTTCACGGCAACGGGCGGTATCGTCGGTGCTGTCAAAGGGACTGCGGCCCTTATCGAGAAGTGTCATGTGACGGCCGACATGCGCCACTATCAGTACAACAATACGTGGGACGATCCGTTGTCGGCTGCCAACGGCGGTGGCATCGTGGGCTGTGCATTGGGCGCCGATGAGGCCAACCGCATCGCGATTACGGGCTGCTCGTGCTCGGGCATGGTCGAAAGCAAGCGCTCGGGGGCTGCGGGCATCGTGGGCTATGCCCGTTTCTCGGATATCTCCGACTGCGGTTTCACGGGCGGAATCGAGGGAAGCGGCCCCCACTTCGCAGGCGGTATCGCCGGAACGCTGGCGAACTCGACGATTGCGGGCTGTACGGTCAAAGCCAAGAATATCTATGGCCACAATGCGTCGAGCCCCTCGTTGATCGGGGTCAGCGGCATTGCGGCATACGTTGTGGGTGTGTCGTCCGTTTCGGATTGCAAGGCCTACGCCACGCTTATTCGAAACAGTACGGTTTTAGGTACGGAGGATGCATCTGTCACGCCTGACAACCTCTTCGGTATGGGTATGATCGTGGGCATAGACGCCGGAACGACTACCGTTACGAACTGCGGCGTCGGAGGATCGTTCTATCTGGGTGCCAGCGAGAAACCGCAAGAGTTGATCCTGACGCTCGACGCCGATAGCTATGCGAAGGGCATTATCGGCAGCGGGAAGACCGCAACGGTCGGCGGCTGCTATTACTGGAACGGCGAGAAGTAGGGACTTCACGCCGTTAGGCACAGGGGCAGGCGAGGGTGATGCCTCCCTGCCCCACAATGAAACGATTGTGAGATGAAACGATTCTTCCATACACTCGTTGCCCTGCTGCTGCTTGCGGCATGTACCGACGGTAATAACGAACTGGGTTCGAAAGATCCGTTCAGCATCCCCGACAAGGAGGGCTGTAACGTCAAGGGAACCGTCTTCGACGATTACGGAACCCCGCTCGAAGGAATTGTCGTAAGCGACGGCCTGCAAACGACCCAGACCGACCGCAACGGTCATTTTTGGCTCAGCAGCGACCTGTCGAAACGGCGTTTCGTGACGGTTACCGTTCCGTCGGGTTACGAAATCGAATCCAAGGAGGGGCTGCCGCAGTTCTTCGACCGCATTCCAGAGGGTTCGACCTCGTTCAGCACCGAATTCCGACTGCGCAGCCGGCGCGGCAATAGCAACCGCTTTACGGTCTTCATGGTAGGCGACCCGCAGATACGCGCCCGCGACAGAGGTTATGACAAGTTCGCCTATCACTCCATCGACATGTTCGAGGACATGTGCCGCGATATGAACAAGTTGTGTGCGACGATGACCGACCGTCCGGTCTATGGCATCGGATTGGGCGATCTGATCCACGAGGATGCAAACATGTGGGAGATCTATCGATCGGGGGTCAAGACGCTCTCGTTCCCGATATTCGGCGTCATCGGCAATCACGACCATGATACCAAAGCGCCGACGGACGGCGAGGCCATACGTCCCCCAGAATTAAATTTTACTTTTTCCAATAGATTTAACGAACTATATTCCAACGGATTTTCATCTCTTTCAACGAGTTGCGATTTACCATTATCGGGAGTTGTTGCGATTTTGCGTGTTCCACTTGTGTTCCATACGCCGTCTGCCCACCTAATCGCAAAAATACTTCGGAGCGATCGATGAATGGATTTATACTCTTCGCTATAGAATATTATTTTCCTGAAAAAATATTCGATTCGAATTATGCAAATCGAATAATTATACCTTTTAACTGATTCCTGATAAACGAAGCTATGAGTAAATTGTTAAAAAATATCGAGATTTTGCAAAAATCTCGATATTTTTATCTATGCAAATGCAAATTCATAATTTGCATCAAATCGTAATATGCTAATTATCAGTTGATCCATAATTAAAACCAAGAAATATTTGCAATCGCTTTCTCGGCATATTATTTTTGCCTCGTCTACGACAGATGGGCAATTTAGTAATCGCATCATACTCTGCAATTCTCGGGTAGGCGGTTAGTGCTTCGGCCGGATCTATCGAATCCAGCTTTGACAGTATCTTCATTCGCTTGTCGTATAACATTTCGATAACTATCAGCGAATCAAGAGGAAAAACTGTGCAAAGCTATGGCTTATTCCATCCGGTTTCCCCGTCGCCACGACAAAGCCGACCGCAACGGCCGTTACGCCGTCAGGCTGTGTATCACCAAAAACAAGCGGCGCAAATATATCGCACTCGACCTCTACGCCGATCCCGCATATTGGGACGAGGCCGGTGAGCAATTCATCATCCTGCGCAATCTGAAAGGAGCCGAGCAGAAGGCCGAGAATAAACAACGCGAAGCCGACAATGCGCTGCTGGCGAAGTACAAGGTCCGCGCCCGCGAGATCATTGAACGTTTCGAGATCGAAGGTATCGACTGGACGCTGAACCAGTTCGAGGACGCCTTTCTGAACACCTCCAAACAGGGCAAGTTCAACGCCTATTTCACCGAACGTATCGCGGAACTGCACGCAACGGGGCATATCGGTAACTCCCAAACCTATAAACAAACGCAGGACATGTTGAAAAGCTATGACCGGAAGCTGGATCAACGTCTCTTCTCCGACATCGACCTGCGTTATGTCCGGGGATTCGATATGTTTCTTCAAAAGCGGGGCTGTTGCGGCAACACACGCAAATTCTATTTCAAGGCGTTACGGGCCATTCTGAACCGGGCCAATGCGGAGGGCGTCGGTTCGGCAGCGACCTATCCGTTCGGACGGGGCGGGTTCGAGGTCTCCAAACTCGAAGAGGCGACTGCCAAACGTTACCTGCCTGCCGCCGAGCTGTCGAAACTCAAAAGCACCACGGCCAGCAATCCGCAATGCGAATACGCCCGCAAGCTATTTCTCTTTTCCTACTATTGTTACGGCATTTCGTTCATCGACATGGCGATGCTCACGGCCGCCCATATCAAACAGATGGAGGACGGCGACTATATCGTCTACAAGCGGCAGAAGATCAAGCGGCAGAAAGGTGTCAAACCTATTTCGATCAAGATCACGCCCGCGATCCGGCAACTGATCGGGAGCCTGCAAGCGGCATCGCCGACCGTGGACGATTTCCTGCTGCCGATCGTCACCCGCTCCGGCTATACAGGCGAGCGGCTCTACATGCACATTCGAGCCCGTTACAGCAAGTACCAAAAGTACCTGCGTCTGCTCGCCGAGGAGCTCGGAATTGATTTCCACCTGACGAGCTACGTCTCCCGCCATACGGCGGCCATGACCTTGCAGCGCAACAACATTCCGCGCGAGGTGATTTCACAGATGCTCGGCCATGCCGATCTGGAAACCACGAACATCTACCTCGACAGCTTCGACAACGGAGTAATCAACGAGGCGGCGAAAGTGCTCTAACGGCCGTCACGGTTTAATTTAATTTGTCCTTTGGTACTATAAGTACAAATTTACGATTCAAAATAAACTCCGATGAAAATTCCGTTCAGCTACCAAACCTTTTCAGCATTGTTTCCGGATGGAACGACCGCTATTGCCTACTATACAGAACGGCACTCGACCTATTGTCCCGACTGTAATATCCGGCTCACACGACCTTTGAGGAGAAGAAATCCGCTGCTGTTGCGTTGCCCGCAATGCGGGAAGACCGTCTCCGTTTTCACGGGAACCGTCCTTCAGGGGACGCGGACGGAGCTCCGATACTGGCTCTATACCGGCATGCTGTTTTATTTCTGCAAGAGTCATTTCCCCCAGTTCCAGCTACCTCATCTATTGTCCATAAAATCCATAAAGCAGGAGGTTGGAGCCACCTCGGATCAGACCATGCGCCGGATATACACGACCCTTAAGCGGCTTTTCGATAGCACGGATGAAGACGACATAAATTTTCGAAACCTCATATTCCAACCCCTCTATTTACGCGCCCAGCAACTCCGACCATTCTCATTGACCTATACGGGCTGTAATCGTTCATTAAATTCATTATTTTCATTAAGTACCCCTGCGGAATAGCATTCTCGCAGGGGTGCTTTCATTTTAGGCCCTATGTATATTCCATTATCATATTTCAGTATTGAAACTCATCTAAAATAATATCGATTATGACAAAATTCACAGACGACACCCCGATCGCAATGCTGACCGTGGGACAACTGAAAGAGATTCTCGGCATCGACCGAATCTTGGGTAACCTTACTGCGAATCAAGCTCCGACTGAGCAAGTAATGACCATCGAGGAGGTCGTGCGCCTGACCGGATACAGTAAGGCGACGATTTACAAATTTACGAGCGACCGAAAGATACCGTTCCACAAGCCGGAGCATGGCGGACGGCGGCTCTACTTTCAGCGTGAGGAGATCCTCGACTGGTTGCAGAGCGAATCACACCCAACAATCGAACAATATTGTAATAACCATATTAAACATTAAACAATCAAAGTTATGGAACCAAACCAAAATTTAGACCCGTTGGCGGCATTGAACAATGTAACGGAAAAAGAATTGAGCGCAATTCAGGAAGAGAAGGCTGCGAAGCCGCGAAAGAGGAAACCGAGAGACGGTTTTGTATTTCTCATCTCATTTTACGAAGCTATCGAACTTATGCCTGAACGTCTTCAGCATAAAGCTTATAAAGTTTTAACGCGTTATGCGCTATACGGTGAAATGCCCCCAAAAGGAACTCCGACCCGAATCATGCAATCTTTCGTGGGGTGGAAACGACTGATCGATGCCAGCTCCAAGAAATACGATAAAGCGATCGGGGATCGGTTCGCAGGAAAGACAGATAGTAAAATCAAACGATGACACGCGCCATTCAAGTGCCGAATCGAAATGTCTGACAACCGAACAATAAGCAGACAGAAAGTGTACAGGAACTCAAAATGTAAAATGTTTATTATATGAAAGATAGCAAAAATTTATCACAACAAGTCTTAAATACGAACAAAAGTAATTCCAATAACTCATGCTCAAAATTTATGACAAACACCGTCGTTCGGATTCCAGCGGGGATCCCATCGCCTAAAGTATCTCTTTTCGAGAACATGACCTCAGTCGTTCCAATCGAGGAAATATCTCTCTGGGAATTTTTATTAAGCTCGGATTACCAAGACATCGTGCATATTTATCGGGAAACGCAGGATCCGGCGGTCCGCAAAGAGATAAAGAAGTTCCGCCTCCCTTGTGTGACCGTTTCCGGAATATTCGATACACGAGCCCGAAAAAGGCTCGTGCATCGGCATAGCCATTACATCTGCGTAGACATTGACGGCAAGGATAATCCCGGGGTCAAGGGAAGATGGCCACGCGCTAAAGAGTTATTAGCTGAAAAGTTCAGTAGCATGTGCTACGCGGGGCTATCCGTCGGAGGTAACGGACTATGTCTTGTTTTCCGGATCGCATATCCAGAAAGGCATCGAGCACAGTATTTTGCACTCATAAACGAAATCCGGACAAAAATCCATTTGTACGCAGATTCAACTTGCTGCGATGTCACCCGTCTGCGTGTCGCAAGCTATGATCCCGAACCGTTCTTTAATCCGAATGCCATACCGTATCTGAACCTCATAAACAAAGACTACGGAGTACCCTGCAAAAACGACAGGTCGGCCTCCATGGATGTAGATACCAAAATGAGAGCATATGCGTGTATAAAGATAATATCAGACCGACAAATAGACATTACATGCGGCTATAAAGTATGGAGGGCTATCGGGCAGGCACTTGCCAACGAGTTCGGACCGGAAGAAGGGCGACGGCTATTCCACTTGGTGAGCCAATGGCACTCCGATTACTACCCGACTGAATGCGACCGGTTATTCGACTGGTGCATAGCCAACCATGACTTTATCAACATCAGCACGTTTTTCCACTATTGTCGGGAATACAATATTACATTCAAATAACCGTCTCAGAATCCGTTTACGGGGATCGACTGATAGTCGATCCCTTTTTCGTAAAGGTCAATATGTGGAGTTTACCTTAAACATAGCAGAAGGTCAATATTGATTTTTCAGAATATTTCGCTCAAATTTGTACGACAATGCCCCGACTGAGTGTTGCACTAAGCAAAACATTTTTTTACCTTTGTAGGGCCACGAGAGTGGCGTACATATAGTAAAAGTGTTCGCTTTTATTCCGTGTAGGGAAATCTGGTAAATTTCACACAACAGACACAGGGATAAAACAGCGCGCTCATTGCTTGTATGGTATGCGGTTATCATC
>ENA-UEOR01002471-UEOR01002471.1-human-gut-metagenome-genome-assembly--contig:-NODE-2471-length-10004-cov-23.260300_pt1 | contig 10004 bp, 7 predicted proteins | sample MGYA00242887_ERZ507890 | MGnify/ENA primary metagenome ERZ507890 (study PRJEB26167, sample SAMN06115431) | human gut metagenome | host: Homo sapiens | place: China:Guizhou | collected 2014-10-21...
AGTAAAATAATAGCTGATGCGGCAGTTCACACCGCAGCAGTACCGTATATAATGTGTGGAAGGAGAGTATGATTATGGCAAAAGAAATGATTTTCAGTAGTGCAAAAAAGACCGTCTACCGTGACGGAGATACTGCCATTAAGGAATTCTGCGAAGGATTTCCGAAAGCTGAGGTTTTAAACGAAGCATTATGTAATGCAAGAGTGGAGACCATTGAAGCGCTCAATGTTCCAAAGATTTTGGGGGTAACGTCCTCAGCTGCAACAAATGGACAAAGAATCAATAGTTTGTTGGATGCAAGTGGCAATAATACCATAGAAACAACAACAGCAACCAGAGATGGTGGCAATAATGTTACCATCCATGTTGGACGAAATTGATCAGAAGAACCGTAGAAATTCATTTGCTGTACGGCACCAACCATAGAAAACGCAGAATGGACTACCTGTTTAGATGGACCTGTAGATCCACTTGTGTATGCACGGAATAAAGGACGATGGATGTCTTTAGGTGCTTCTACCTCCCCGGTGTAGTTTTCGCCTAATGCAAGGAAGTCATCCCATGTCATAGTACAAGGACCATAAGCAGGATAATCTGTATATTGGGAATTTAAGAAATCCCAGCTGTAATCAGGAAGAGTTGATTTGTCAGCACTGCGCAGTGGGCTTAAAAGGATTGCTTCACGGACACCACAAGCGCGGAATTTGTTAAAATCTTCCTGTGAAAGAAAATCATGAGCAAAAATTATTTTTGCTCCAGCTTTCTTGACAGCTGCAACATTTTCTTCAATTGTATTATCTCGACAAAGTAGAGAAGCTCCGATTTTTTCTGCACCTAAAAGCAGGAAGATAAATTCAGGCACAGATCTTAGGAACATAGGAATTTCATCGTTTTCACCAAAACCAACAGCCTTTAAAGCACGTGCAACCTTGTCTGTTTCTTCTTTTATCTGTTTCCATGTGATGTCACGTCCGTAATAGTGAATGGCAACAACATCATCACCTGGACAATTATACATTAAATATTCATAAATTGTAGAATTTGGAACAGTAAGATTTTCAATCATCTCCTGTGGATAATATTGCATCCATGGACGATCAATACTTGGTTTTCCAGTCAATTTTTGTTTTATACTCATCATAACAACCTCTTTCTCTTTTTTAGTTTTTGCATTAATTCATTTATATAAAAATAATAATTAATTAAATACTGAGTTCTAGTTTATCATAGAAAAGAATGAATTGATAAGAATAAACTTGAAAAAAAAAGACGTTTTTTGATTTTTATACAACAAGCCAGTAATTTGCAATAAAAAAAAGCGAGAATTTACAGTATACTGCCTCTATTCTTCTTCACCTAACAGCTAATGTCCTGTTTTTTTAATTTCACCCGTTCATTTTCTTTTCAGATATTCATATCCGAACCGGCAGCGCAAACAGTCCTTCCGGTCACAATATTCCTTTTGGAGCTGGAGCAACGCTTGCGAGTCCGCCGCTGTAGAAACAGACAGCCCTGCCCCACTCCACATACGGATGATATGATTGTCCTCCGCCTTCAATGCTTCGAGAAAACGTGTGGCGCGGTCGCAAAGTCGTTCATCCGCCTTGTGTATTCCATAAGCATAAAGAAAGGGAATGACGGTATTGATAAGAAGCAAGTTCAAGGTATTCTCGCCCATACGCTTTTTCCGACGTGGCGAAGTTTTTGCAAAAGAAAAATGCTCTTCCCAATAGGGGGAGAGTTGCACAGTCAATATTTGCTTCACGTCTTCCGGTGTTTCCACCGCCATAATGCGGGAAAATAGTAGCTGCTCCTTATGATACAGATCGGCAAGCTGTGCCAGCCGCACATGAGGGAAGTTATCGGGACGCAGACGAAGAAAACGCCACTGTCCGGCAGCCATAGGCGCAGGAAGGTCGAACTTATGCTGCAAATAATAAAATTCCTTCCGGAGCTTTTGATAGTAGCTGTCTTGGATGGAATCTTCCTCCAGCAATCCTGCCTGTCCAAAAAAGAATGCTTCCACCTGAAACAAGCTGTCCCGATGCTTATCTACTGCACGCAAAGGCAGATGACCGGCCCATGCTTCAAAAGCGTCGCCGTTCAGTCCGAAACCGAAATTACGGGCAAGGGTGATAAAGAACACGTCTTCCCAATGGTTATTGCAACGTTCCAGACGTACGGCGATATCCTGAGCCTTTCGTTCAAAACGCTCCACCTGCAAGGCCGACAACCAGGAATGGACGGTCAACTTCGGTAAGGAACTAAGGATGGAATGACAAGGAGGATACGCTTCCGCCTGCCGTAATTCGGCATAACGGCAGCGGATGCTTTCCGGACAACACAGTTGCAACTGAGCGATTACATCACCGTTGGTACGATGCACCTCACAGTCGGAAACACCCACAACATGCAGGATTACATTATCATAGGCCGTATTCCGGTCGTGTCCATGACGAAACCAGTCTGAAGCCTGTGTATGCAACTCCACGTTACCCACCCAAAGCATATTATCTATTTTCAGTTTTGCGTTAAAGAAGTCGGGGCCTGCATTGGGATTCGGCAAACCGGGATCTATCACTTCAACCGGCTGTCCGGAGGTCGTCCGGAGAGGCATCAGAGGGAATATCTTATGCTTCCAGACGTAATGCAGCAATTGTTCCATTGTTAACTTATCGTTAATGTTGTGCGCAAATGTAAGAAAAAGATTACCTTTGCGACATATAGTTCGTTGATAAACTGAATAAAAACCAAAGAAACAATGAAAATCGCATTAATCGGTTACGGAAAAATGGGTAAGGAAATCGAGAAGATTGCCTTAAGCCGCGGACACGAAATTGTCAGCATCATCGATGTGAATAACCAGGAGGATTTTGAATCGGCCGCATTCAAAAGTGCCGATGTCGCCATAGAATTTACCAATCCGACGGCAGCCTACAACAATTATATGAAAGCTTTCAAGGCAGACGTAAAATTGGTTTCGGGCAGTACAGGCTGGCTGGAAGAACATGGTGAAGAGGTAAGAAAGCTTTGTTCCGAAGGCGGAAAAACCCTGTTCTGGTCATCTAATTTCAGTCTGGGAGTAGCCATATTCTCGGCCGTCAACAAATATCTGGCGAAGATCATGAACCGGTTCCCTGCTTACGACGTAACAATGAGCGAAACTCACCATATACACAAGCTGGATGCTCCAAGCGGCACTGCCATTACCCTGGCCGAAGGTATTCTGGATAATCTCGACCGCAAAAGCCGTTGGGTAAAAGGTACCTTGCAAGCACCGGATGGAACCGTGTCAGGCTCCGTCGAATGCGCTGCCAACGAACTTCCGGTCAGCTCTATCCGCGAGGGAGAAGTACCGGGCATTCACAGCATCCGCTACGATTCAGAGGCAGACAGCATCACCATTACCCATGACGCCAAGACCCGCAGCGGCTTTGCTTTGGGAGCTGTGTTGGCAGCAGAATATACAGCCGACAAACAAGGTTTCTTAGGCATGAGCGATTTATTTCCATTTTTAAAAGACTAAAGTATTATGAGAAAAGCAACACGTGCCCAATGGGTCAAATTCGGCATAGTTACCCTGCTTTACCTGATGTTCCTTGTCTGGGTGAAAAGTTGGTGGGGACTGATTGTTCTTCCTTTCATATTTGACATCTACATCAGCAAGAAGATACCTTGGAGTTTCTGGAAAAAATCCAAGAATCCGGCTGTACGTGGCATTATGAGTTGGGTAGACGCCATTGTATTCGCCTTGGTGGCTGTTTATTTTGTGAATATCTACATATTCCAGAACTATCAGATACCTTCGTCTTCGCTGGAAAAATCATTGCTGGTGGGTGACTTTCTGTATGTAAGTAAAATGAGCTACGGTCCGCGTGTACCGAACACACCGCTTTCCATGCCGTTGGCACAACACACTTTGCCGATATTCAACACCAAATCGTACATTGAATGGCCGCAATGGAAATACAAACGCGTACCGGGTTTCGGAAAAGTAAAACTGAATGACATTGTCGTGTTCAACTTTCCTGCGGGTGATACGGTAGCGCTTAACAGACAGCAAGAAGATTTTTACAGCCTGGCTTACAGGGAAGGACAGCGCGTATATCCCAATAAAATCAATATGGACAGTCTGACGCGCGACCAGCAGCGTACCGTCTACGACCTTTATTACAATGCCGGCCGTAATCTGATTCGTACCAATCCGCAAATGTACGGTGATATTGTGGTACGTCCGGTCGACCGCCGCGAGAACTATGTAAAACGCTGCGTCGGCCTGCCGGGAGATACCCTGCAAATCAAAGATACACAAGTGTACATCGATGGAAAAGCCATCGAGAATCCGGAGGAGATGCAGCTCAACTATTTCGTACAGACCACCGGCCCGTACATACCGGAAGAGATGTTTCGCGAATTGGGCATCAGTAACGACGACCAGATACTGATGACCGATGACTTCACTTATGAAGAAGGACTTATGCAGATGGGATTGGACCGCCGCGATGCTCAAGGCAGACTGACTCCGGTGTATCACCTGCCCCTCACCCAAAAAATGTACGATACGCTCGCCGGCAATAAAAAACTGGTCAGCCGCATCGTCATGGAACCGGAAAACCTTTCAGGACAAATGTATCCGCAAAACCTCTATACAAAGTGGACACGGGATAATTACGGTCCAGTCTGGATACCGGAAAAAGGTGCGACCATTACCCTGAACAAAGATAACCTGCCCATTTACGAACGTTGCATCGTAGCTTATGAAGGCAATACACTGGAACAAAAACCGGACGGCATCTACATCAACGGACAGAAAACAGACACCTACACCTTCAAGCTGGACTACTATTGGATGATGGGCGACAACCGCCATAATTCCCTTGACTCCCGCTACTGGGGCTTCGTACCGGAAGACCACGTAGTAGGTAAGCCTATCGTTGTCTGGCTCTCATTAGATAAAGACCGTGGTTGGTTTGATGGAAAAATCCGTTGGAACCGCATCTTCAAGTGGGTACATTAATACAGTGACCGGAAGTTAGCGATCAATACACACTATGCGGAGAAGGAATTGGAAGATTGCAGCTACCCTGACCGGAGTAATACTTACAGTGATATTGCTCCGGAGTTGCGTTGCAACTTCCTATCTGATTCCTTCCACAGGAATGGAAAACTCACTGTACCGCGGTGAACGTATCCTGGTAAACAAATGGAGCTACGGACTACGGTTGCCTTTCATAAGCTTATGGGGGTATCACCGTTGGGGCGACAAACCAGTACGTAAGGATGACATTCTTGTATTCAATAACCCAGCCAACCTCTCACAAACAGCAATCGACCAGAGAGAAGTATACATCGGCCGTTGCCTGGGAGTACCGGGAGATACTTTGTGGGTAGATTCTCTTTTCTCCGTAATTCCTTCGGAAAAAAACGCTCCCGACCAGAAGTTCCTTTATACATATCCTCGGAAAAAAGAGAAGCAGTTAGACTCACTGCTCACTATCCTTTCTATCCGCCCCAACGTATTATTGGGACAGGATACGGTAAAAAACGTGCGCAGCTTCAGCAGGTACGAGTATTATCTGTTGGAACAGGCCTTAGGAACAAACAACTGGATAGAGCCTGCCGATAAAGAAGACTCGGTTGACGTACTGAAACCTCTCATCATCCCCGGCAAAGGGAAAGCCGTACGTGTATATCCCTGGAACATAACACTGCTGCGCAACACATTGGTGTTGCATGAAAGGAAACGGGCAGACATCAAAAATGATACACTATACATAGAAGGAAAACCTGTACAGCATTGTTACTTTATGAAAGATTACTATTGGGTGGGTGCCAACAACTCGATAAACCTGTCAGACTCCCGCTTGTTCGGACTTGTCCCCAAAGACCATGTCATCGGAAAGGCTGCCGTCATCTGGTTCTCAAAGGAGCAGGATACGGGATTTTTCAACGGGTATCGCTGGGACAGGATATGGAGAAGAATAAAGTGATAATCAAACAGCCAAATGATAAAGTACCAGGCAGTAACTCCTGCCGGTTCTTATTTTTTTAATTTTTAATTCTTAAATGCTCAATTCAAATGACCGTCTATCTTTCTTCCGCCTATCTGGCTCCGGTTGAATACTATACCAAACTGTTGGCATACGACCATATATATATCGAACAGTACGACCATTATACCAAACAGACGTATCGTAACCGTTGCACCATTGCTGCGCCCGACGGTGAACTTGCCCTTTCCATTCCCACAGTCAAGCCCAACACACCGAAATGCCCGATGCGTGATATCCGTATCTCCGACCACGGCAACTGGCGTCATCTGCACTGGAACGCCATTGAATCGGCATACAACCATACACCTTTCTTTGAATATTACAAAGATGATTTCCGCCCTTTTTATGAAAAGAAATATGAGTTTTTAGCCGATTTCAACGAAGAACTTTGCCACCTCGTCTGCTCCCTGATAGACATACAGCCAACTATAGAACGTACCTCAGAGTACAAAGCTATATTTACACCCAACGAAGTAGATTTTCGTGAACGCATTCATCCTAAGAAGGACTTCCGCTTGGAAGATACGGATTTTTTTCCGCAACCCTACTATCAAGTGTTTCAGGAAAAACTCGGCTTCCTGCCCAACCTCAGCATTATCGATTTGCTGTTCAATATGGGACCGGAAAGCTTGCTTGTATTACAGCAAAGTGCTAGTAAATTATCATAGCATAAGAACGACTTCAGACAATACTTCATCTTGTAAATATATCAAACCCCATAATAAAAATCAGAGCTTAATTAGACTACGAAGAATTCGGCATCGGATGATAAAACCATGAAACTTCAGTAAAAGACTATTATTTTACATTTTTTCCCTATTTTTGTTCGCTCATACTATTATGAAAAACTGAAAAATAAGAGAACCATGACCATTCAAAGACACTTCATTTTATTTATCTTGTCCTTACTGGTGATAGCTCCATCCATTGCTCACCAAAAGCCATACGTTATAAACTTTGCCCGCGATAAGTATCATGCTGCAAACAAGAACTGGGCCATTGGACAAGATGAGAAAGGAATTACTTACTTTGGAAATGACATCGGATTGCTTGAATTTGACGGTATAGAATGGAAAAATTATCAAATGCCAAATTCTTCTTTGATAAGATCTTTGGCAGTAGAATCCCATTCTACAATTTACGTAGGCGCTTTGGGGGAATTAGGACGATGGGATAGAAACCAAGCAGGTAAACTTCAATATACTTCTTTCAAAAATATGCTCCCACCTAAAAGCTTGGAAAATGAAAGTTTTTGGCGTATATGGATAGACAATGACAAAGTTTATTTTCAATCTTTCTCCAATATTTATGTCTATGATCACCACACCATACAGCAACTAACGACCCCAAAAGGTTTTCTATTGCTGACCAAAGTGAGGAATGAATATTGGGTACAAGAAATGTATGGTTCGCTATACCAATTGGCAAACAAACAACTGAAGAAGATAAAAGGCAGTGAATTTCTAAATGGAACTCTTACTCGTGTTATTCTACCCTACGGAAAAGAGCGCTATTTAATAGGTACTTCCACAGGAGAAATTTATCTATATGACCGCAAAAACTTTATTCCGTGGAACAATTCCCTCTCTAAATTATTAAACGGACAAGAACTGAATTGTGGTATCTATTGTGCCAAACGAAATACATACTACTTAGGGACACAGCTAAGTGGTATCTACGAAGTAGACAGACAAGGAAATGTACTGAACCATTTTCATGCTGCCAACTCCTTACAAAATAATACTATTCTATCCTTATATGAAGACCAACAAAACAATATATGGGTGGCAATGGATCGCGGACTCGCATATATCCGATATACAAATAAATTGAGCTACTATCACACAACAGAAGGCATCTCAAGTGCTGTATATACAGCCACATTGTGGAATGACTATCTATTTATAGGCACCAACCAGGGAGTATACTTCGTCCATAAAGAGAAAACCAAAGATCTTGAAATGTTCTCTTCTATGAAATTTCTCAAAGGTACAGAGGGACAAGTATGGGCCTTTAAACAAATAGATGGACAACTCTTTTGTTGCCATAACAAGGGATTGCTAGAAATCCGCCCAGACTTTAGCATACACCAACCCTACCGAATTGACATCGGAGTGTTCAAAATGTTAGAAACTAATTATAATGAGAAAGAAATAAATATTCTCGTTACTTATAAAGAAGTTTATATCATCAATAAGAAAACAAAAGATGTACATATCATACGAGAAATACCTGACCCTATCAATGAAGCCGAAATAGACCATTTAGGTAACATCTGGTTGGGGACAGTAAACAATGGAGTCTACAAATGTCGGCTGAATGAAGAAATGAACGCTTTCCGCTACTATACCTACTACGGACACAAGAAAGACAAAACTCTTCCAAAACATCTCCAGATATGTAAGGCAAGTGGACGTATTTTCTTTTTAGGAAACGATCAATTCTATGCTTACAACGAAAACAAAGATAACTTACAATCCTCTCCACTACTAAACCAATGCTTTAAAAATATTAACTCTCTTAAACGCATTGTTCCCATCAATCATGAAGCAAGTTGGGCCATTACAAGTTCTTCGGTTTATAGATTCTTCTATGACGGCTACATTGCCCGCATTCAAGAAGCCTACAAAATTGAAGCAGACAATTTATCACTTATTACGGCATCCGAAAACATATCCGTACTAAATGATTCTCTCTCATTAATTTGTTTAGATACAGGATTTATCATACATAATTCCCAAAAAAGCAAGCAATCAAACAACATAAGCCTTACTCCACCAAATTTAGAATACATACGCACAGGAAAAGATAATAGTATAAACAATAACCTCCTTAATAAAGATATTAAAATCGCTTATCAAGACAATACAGTGACCATAGGCTTTTCTGTCAACGATGCCTTTGCCAAAAATTTATTTGTAGAATACCTACTAGAAGATGTCGATAGTACATGGAGCCAAGCCAAAAAACAAAATTACATATCTTATGCCCGACTGCCTCATGGAAAATACACCTTGCGTCTTCATTCCACAGATGGGCTGAACAATTATTCTGATGATACTATTATCCATTTTAGAATACTTCCACCGTGGTATCTTACCTCCTGGTGGTATCTTGTCTGTACTCTATTAATAATAGCCTCTTTTTTCGCCATTTTTCTCTTGATGAAGAAACAATTACAAGCAAAGAATCTAAAGCGGATGAAAATAAAAGAAACTGAATTTCTACGTCAAATGAATGAACAGTTGCAGAACGAAATAGAGAGAAAAAATGCAGAATTATTCACACAAGCCTCATTTATTATACAGAAAAACGAACTAATTCTAAATTTAAAAAGAATAGTAGATGAGATTTGTTCTAAAAATACACAAAAGGCGTTAATCCCACTCTATCAAAAAATAAATCATCTACTTGCCAATAATCTCAATACAGAAGACGACTGGAAAATATTCCTCATCAAATTTGAACAGAAACATCATAATTTTTTCAAAACATTGAAAGAGCATTATCCCCAACTCACCACCAACGATTTAAGACTTTGTGCTTGTCTAAAACTAAATATGGATACCAAAGATACTGCTTCGTTAATGAATTTATCCATCCGTTCTATTGAAAACAATCGCTATCGTCTTCGCAAAAAGCTGAATTTAAAATCTACACAAAATTTAAACGATTTCTTTTTGACAATAAACTGAGCACACATAAATCTAACAATCAGATAATTACAAAAAAATGAGTAGTAAATGTGAATTTATAAAACTATTAAAAATCAGAATTATGTATTAGTGATGAAGATGTTTTTTTGTTTTCAGATATTACAAGTCATACATTTGTCTAAAATTGAATTAAAGCACTGCGCAGGGCAAAAATCAATTGTATTTAGAATCTCAAAACAACCAAAAATAACCAGAAATATTCAAGCGTAAGTCTTTATCTATCAGAATATTCTAA
>ENA-UEOR01002486-UEOR01002486.1-human-gut-metagenome-genome-assembly--contig:-NODE-2486-length-9973-cov-29.643897_pt1 | contig 9973 bp, 6 predicted proteins | sample MGYA00242887_ERZ507890 | MGnify/ENA primary metagenome ERZ507890 (study PRJEB26167, sample SAMN06115431) | human gut metagenome | host: Homo sapiens | place: China:Guizhou | collected 2014-10-21...
GGCCAGCACGTTTTCGTGCTGCATATGGGTCTCCACCGTAAAGGTCTGGCGGCGCTGGCTGGCCTGCTGCCGGATAATGCTGTCCAGCTGGCTGACCTGCTGGGGAAGGTTCGTTTTTTCAATGTTCAGGGTGGTCTTGCCGCTCTCGATGCGGCTCATGTCCAGAATATCGTTGATGATGCCCAGCAGCAGCCGACCGGAAGTTTCCAGCTTGCCCAGATGTTCGGCCAGCTTTTCCGGCTGGTGCAGCTCGTTTTTCATCAGGGTAGTAATGCCGATGATGGCGTTCATGGGGGTGCGGATGTCGTGGGACATATTGGAGAGGAAGTCCGTCTTGGCTTTGCTGGCCTTTTCGGCTACTTCCAGTGCGGCTTCCACAGCCAGCGTGGTCTGGTGCTCGCCCGTGCGGTCAGACAGATCCACGATGCACTTTCTTGCGCCCTGCACATCATTGATGAAGCCGGTCACATGGATATAGCGAGGCTCACCGGTCTCCTGATTGACAAATTCACGCTCCCATTCCTGCTGGACGCCCTGTTCCATCTGCATCAGATTTTCCAGCCGCGATGCACCGCTGTCGTCTCCGGCAGGGTATAGAACGTAGAGATCCTCCTGCACCGCCTCGGGAGAGAGGCCCAGAATGCGCTGGACATTGGGGCTGACGTATTCCACCTTGCTGGTTTCGGTGTCGATCATCAGGAACACATCGTCCACATTGCGGGAAAGGTTCGAGAACAACTCCTCGCGTGCCAGCAGCTGCTGATCCTTTTTCCGCAGCTTTTGCCGGTTGTTCTGTACCACCAGAAGCAGAGCAGCAACGGCCAGCATACCCGTTGTACCGCTCATCACGGCCATGGTGGTGTATTGCAGCCGGTTCATGTTGGCGTTCACAACGCTTTTGGGAGCAATGCCAAGGATCGTCCAGTTCTGGAAGGCGGCAGAACCATAAACCATGTAATAGCTGACGCCATGGATGGAAAACTCAAGGCTGCCGCTCTTCCCGGCGGCAAAAGCCTTTTGCAGGGCAGTGATCTGTTCTGCCGTAAAACCAGCCGAATTCTTGAGCATGGCAAGGATGTTGTGCACGCCGCGCATATCTTCACTGCTGCTGTCCAGCACCACACGGCCATCCGGCAGCACGGCAAAGGTGCTGCCGTGCCCCTCAAAGGCAGAGATCTTCAGGGAGTCCACCAGATCTTTGTTGTTGTAGGTGACGGCAATGGCTTCGTACGCAAAGCCCTGATAGCTGCCCTTTGCCGTGGGAACTGCAAACACCATGATCTCCGGCTTGTCCGGGACCACCGAGTTTGCCACGATGGGCTGCTGTTCCAGGATCAGCTGCGACAGCATTCGTCCCAGATCGAGATAGCCCCGTTCGCCGTCCAGCGTGATATAGGAGCCATCCCGTGAGACGAAGAAAAAGTCTGTAAACTGGTATTCTTCTTTTGCCTGTGCAAGGAAAGCGCAGACATCGGCATCGCTTTGCGCACGTTCCAGATAAGGTGCCCACATCCGCATGATGCCCCAGTTGAAGGATACCTTATTGTAAAGGGTCTGGTTTGCCTGATGGTAGATCTCGGTAAGGTGTGCCGTGCTTTCCTCGTAGATGGTTTGCTCCATGAAATCCGTAAAGACAACAAAGCTCGTCAAAATACCGACGCCGAGCAGCAGTGCTGCTAAAACTGCGAGGATACGGTTTTTTATCGTAGACCACATCTTAGTTTCATTCTTCAAGAGTTTATTCTCCCTGTACAATGGTCAGATACTCGGAGGGGGCGGGAAACTGCTTGCTGACCGCCAGCGAATCCTTCAGGCAGGAGCGGCTTTCTGCCCCTTCAATGGCGTATTCCGTCCGCTTGGTTTTCAGGTTCTCCGGCATGGGGCAGTTGCAGTAGGCCTTGTCCTCCATCCACACATCCGTGCCCGCCACAAATACGGGATAGGTGGCGGTATCGTCCAGCGGTGCACCGTTGATGGTGACTTCTTCCAGGCGGAACTTGCCCTGCTCGTATTCGGTCACCTTGTATTCCATGCCGCTGGTCACGGGCATATAATTCCGGTGACGGATGGGGTTTGCGCCGTTGTCCTTCACGTTTACCAGCCACTCCATCATCTGCCGCAGCTCTGCACCGGTATATTCACCCTGCGAGACAGCGTAGTTGCCGGCCATCACCCACAAAAGCTGCTGCTTGCTGTAATCGCCGCAGTAGATGGAGGTGGACACCAGCGGCGAATAGCCGACTGCAATAGACGCATCATAGGTGGCGCGCAGGGCGTTCATCAGCGAGGAAGCCGCAGCGCTGCCGTGGTCGGTCATGTCGATGGAGTATGCGGTATTCTGGGTGAACAGCACCTCGGCTTCGGGGTCTGCTCTGGGGGTGACCAGCTGCTCATTGAACGCATCGTATGCGGCCCTGGCATCGTATTCGCCGGTGATCATCTTGTGCCCTACGTCTTCCGAAATACGGAACATCTCGGTGGAGGCCAGACGCATATACAGATGATTTGCGCTGATGATATCCGCAACGTGTTCCAGAGAAGCGGAGGAGGTAATATTGATCTCCTTGTTATAAGAGAGCACGGCAGCACCGCCAGCCATCTTGCTCTGCCCCTCTGCACTGTACACAGCCTCAAGCACTTTCAGCACAGCAGCCAGCTTTGCCTCGTCCTGCGCTACCGTGTTGGAAACTGCCGCCTGACACATGGGGTAGGTCAGCAGCCAGCTATCGTTGGCAGTCTCGCCGAAATAGGGCAGAATAGACGCGTTAAAGCCGTACTGGTCAGGCATTACATCCGCTATGCCTGCTGTGGTGCGGATCATGGCGGTCTGCCGCGCATAGAAAGGCTTGGCGATGGGGTTCAGCTCCAACCGATCGTCACCGGGCTGCACCCGCACATCCTTGAGAAACTGCTCGTATTTTTCAAAGACCTTCGGCCATACCACATCGTCCAGACCGGTGGAGCCGTCCTCGGTCTCGCTCTCGTAGTTCATGCGCCATGTGGTGCCCTCCAGGCTCATCAGCTCCGGGATCGCGCAGCCCTGCATGGTTTCCAGACAGGTGTAGTCATACCGCCAGTCTGCCTGATAGCCCTTGATGCCGATCGCCTCAAAGGCATTGATGGCCGCTACGAACTCAGCATAGTTGGTGGGCAGGGGGATGTTGTACTGCGCAAACAGATCAACATTGGCAGCCGTGCCGTCCACCTCGGCGCACATGGGCAGCCAGCGGATCGCACCGTCCGGCTCCTGATTGTTGTTCAGGTAGCTGGAATAGAAGGTGCCTGCGACCTCGGTAGTGCTCAGGTCCATCAGGTGCTCTGCCAGAGGTGCCGCATCGTTCAGGGAGAAGCGGCGGCAGGTGATGATATCTGGCAGCTGCTCCGCACGGTTCAGCAGGTCGCGGTAGTAGTCCATGGTGTTGAAGCCCTGAATGAAGGTGAACGCATACTCCGGAAATTTTTCTTCCAGCCACGGAGTGAGCGCTTTCATCATAGAGCGATCCCACAGATAAAAGGTGATTTGAATTTTGCCGTTCTGGCTGCTGCTCTTGCCGCTTTCGGCCTTACCGCCGCCGCAGGCGGTCAGCGCTGCCGTAGCTGCCAGCACACCGGTGGCCTGTAGAAACGAGCGGCGGGAGAGCTTTTTCATCATAGTATCGTCCTCGCGGTTTCCTGATATTTCCAAGACTGTCATTTCTTCATTTTACCGCAAAGTTGCAGCAAATGCAACATAAAGTTCGTTAAGAATTCCGCAAACCCATGCGAATTTTGGCGAAATGCGGCGCAGCGGAGCGACCCGAAAGAAGACGTGTGCCTCCGACGTGTGTGAAAATGCTGCGCCCAAAAGGCTGTCGGATGCTGCAGAATGCACGGGCAAGCATCCGAAGAAAATCGAAACAATGAACAAAAATAAGCGTATTGTCGCATCTTTTTGCTTGACCTTGCGGCGGATACCGCTTATAATTGCCCTAGCGGAACGCCCCTGCCGGAGAGGGGGCGGGCCGGTAGAATGTTGAGGATGAGTGAGGAACTGCTGTGGAGATTCTATTGACCGGGAACACCTGTTTCGTGACCCCTGCCTGGGTGGAGATGGCGTTCCCAGAGGACCATGTCCTCATTACCTGCGCACGGGGCCAGCCGCACCCGCCGCGCATCCGGACCATCACGCTGGACAGCAAGGAGCGCATCGGCCAGCTGGTGGACAGCTACGAGTTTGACCGCATCGTCTATTTCTCGGAGTATCTGACCCCGCACAGCGAGCAGGAGGGCGAACTGGACCGCCTGCGCCGTGTTTTGCAGGCCAACCGGGAGCGGCCCAGCCAGCTGCTTTATCTGGCTGGGCCGGAAGCCGTGCTGACGCCGTTCATCGGCAAATCGGTGCTGGCGCAGGCGGCGGAGGCTCTCTGCCGCCATTACGCCGAGACGAGCAGGGTGCAGATCAAGGTGCTGCACCTGCCCTATCTCTACGGCACCGACTGCACCGGTGCGCCGGTGGGCATCGCGCAGCTGCTGACCCGCCCGAAGAGCGGGGAACTGCATTTTGAAGAGCAGGCCCTTGCCCCGGTGGCGGCTCTGTGCATGGAAGACCTGTCCGAGCTGGTGCTGCGGGTGTTCGACAACTGGACGCCGGAGTGGGAGAGCCTGACCGCCCCGGTGGTCTTCCACTGGAACTATGAGCAGCTGGGCGAGGCGTGGAAAGCCCTCTGCCCCGGCCTGACCGTGACCTACGGCAGCGACCTGATCCGGGAGTACCCGCCCGACGACGGCCAGCTGCGCCGGGCGTATGGGTGGTTCCCCCGGTACGACCTGCTGGACGACCTGCCCCGGTTCTTCCGGCAGGAAAAGCAGCCCCGCCGCAAAAAATGGCCGGAACGGCTCAGCGGCTTTGCCGCGCGGCACCGGCTGCTGGTCCCGGTGCTGGAACTGCTGGGGGCCTGGGGCGTATCCGAACTGCTGGTGCGGATGACCAGCACCCAGGCACAGTTCCGGGTGGTGGATTTCCGGCTGGCGTTCATCGTGCTCATCGCCGATGTCTACGGCCTGAACGCAGGCGTGGCGGCGGCGTTTCTGGCGTCGCTCTCGCTGGCGGCGGGCTATTGGGCCGAGGGCGCGTCGCCGCTGCTGCTCTTCTACGAGCCGTCCAACTGGCTGGCCTTCCTCGTGTATTTCGTGGTGGGGGCGGTGTGCGGCTATGTGCAGCTGCGCAGCGCCGAGGACCTCCGCTTTGCCGAGGAGGAGCAGAAACTGCTGGAAGAGCGGCTGCGGTTCGTGCGGCAGCTGTATCAGGATACATTGGAGGACAAGCGCTCGTTCCGGCGGCAGATTCTTGGCCGGAGAGACAGCTTCGGCAAGGTGTATGCCGTGACCAAAGCGCTGGACGCGACCCCGGCGCAGGAGCTGCCCCGGAAGATCGTGGAGGTGCTGGAAGATGTGCTTGAAAATCACAGCGCGGCGGTCTACCGCGTGGACGCCCGGCGACATCTGGCCCGGCGGGCCGCCTGCAGCGCGGACTTTGCCGCCCGCTGCCCGCAATTGTTGGAAGGCACGGGCCTTGGCCCGGTGCTGCGTGGCATCGAGCAGGACGGGCTGTGGGTGAACCGGGAACTGACGCCCGGCCTGCCCATGTTCGGCGCGGCCGTGCGGGAAAACGGGGAGCTGCGGGCGCTGATCCTGCTGCACGATGCGGCAGGGGAGCAGCTGTCGCTCTATTACCAGAACATGTTCCGCATCCTCTGCGGGCTGGCCGAAACGGCCATGGTGCGGGCCGGAACGAAGCCCGCAGCAAAGCAGGAGGTGCGGGTATGAGACGGAACGGACTGCACACAGACCTTGTGGAAAAACTGCGGGTAGACGATGAGCTCCACCGCAGCATCCGGGTCGAAGACCGGGCCGGCACGGCGGCAACGGTGCCGCTGGAAGAGGCGCTGATCCTGGACACCGCCGAGCAGCGGCGGAAGCTGATCCTGTCGGTGCTCACGGAGGACCCGGTGCAGTATTACGACCTGCTGCAGCAGGCCCGCATGAACGACGACAGCGAGGTGGTGCACTACGCGGCCACGGCCATGGCACAGATCTCCAAGCAGGCGGACCTTGCCTTGCAGCAGGACGCCCGCCGCTTTGCCGACGACCCGAACGACCGGGAGGTGCTGGCGGCTTACGCCAACGCGCTGGAACGCTCGCTGAAGCTGGGGCTGGCGCAGGGCCGCGCAGCCGAACTGCAGCGCCGACAGCTGGAGCGGCTGCTCAAGCTGCAGCTGGCCGACAGCCCCAGAGAGGAGGGCTACAGCCTCGGCTGCCGGTTGGCAGAGGTGCAGCTGCAATTGCAGGAGTACAAGGCTGCGGAGCAGACGCTCGAAGAGCTGGTCCGCCGCTGGCCGGTGCGGGAAACGCCCTGGCTGCTGCGGCTGCGCAGCGCCGCCGCCCGGAAAAGCGGTGCCGAAGTGCGGAGCATCCTGCAGCAGATGGAGCGCACCCAGGTCTACCTGAGCGCTGCGGGGCGGCAGGAACTGGCGTTCTGGAAAGGAGGTGCCGCATGAACCGGCTGTGGAAGGGGCGGTTCCGGTGGGGCAGGCTGCTGCTGGTCTGGCTGGTGTTCCTGTTGCTGGCAGGGGCTTTGTTTGCGGAGCGCAGCGGGGTGCAGTACACCGCGGCCCATGTTCAGATCGGGGCGCTCGACCATGCCCTGACCAAGGAAGAAGCACTGGCGGGGCAGGCCCCCGTCTGCCTGCTGCTCTGCGACAGCCGCCAGGTGAGCGTGGCAGAGGCAAAAGAACAGTTGGAACAGATCCTGCAGGATATGAAGGTCCCCGCCGAGGCCGCAGACCTTGCCGACACCGCTCCGGAAGCACTTCCGGCCTTTGAAAACTACGAGACCATCGTGGTGTTGGTGCCGAACTTCGAGCCGCTGGGCCTGCGCCTGCTCGACCTGATGGACTGGGTGGAGCAGGGCGGCAATGTCCTCTTTGCGATGACGCCTGAAAAGTGCGGGGCGTTCGATGTGGTGGCCCAGAAACTTGGGGTGCTGGCCTCGGCGTGGAACTGCAAAACGGCCGAGAGCATCGTGCCGGCCGAGGGCTTCCTGCTGGGCGGCGGGCAGCGGTATGAGCTGAGCGATCCGTTCGAATCTTCCATGGCGGTGCAGCTGCGGGACGATGCGGCGGTGTATGCCGTCACCGGGGACGAGGGCGTCCCGCTGATTTGGAGCACCGAACTCGGCAAGGGCCGGGTGGTGGTGGACAACATCGGCGTCTACGACAAGGTCATGCGAGGCTTTTATGCGGCCTCGTACAGCCTGCTGGGGGAGGCCTGCGCCTACCCGGTGCTCAACAGCGCCGTCTTTTTTCTGGACGACTTTCCCTCGCCGGTGCCGGAGGGCGACGGCCAGTACATCCGGCAGGATTACGGCCTGAGCATCGCGGATTTCTACGCCAAGGTCTGGTGGCCGGACCTCGTCCAGCTGGCCGAGCGGTTCGGCATCCGGTACACGGGCGTCATGATCGAGAACTATGAGGACGACACCACCGACCCGCCCCTCCGCCAGAGCGATACCCAGCCGTTCCGCTATTTTGGCGGGCTGCTGCTGCGGCAGGGCGGGGAAGTGGGCTTCCACGGCTACAACCACCAGCCCCTCGTTCTGCCACAGACCGATTACGCCGGTCTGTACGACTACAACCCATGGCCCAGCGCCGACGCCATCGTCGCAGCCATGGACGAGCTGACGGCGTTCCAGCGGGCGGTCCTGCCCTATGCCGCCGGTTCGGTGTATGTGCCGCCGTCCAACATCCTGTCGGCCTCCGGGCGGGCGATCTTAGGCCAGCGGGTGCCGCAGGTGCGCACCATTGCCAGCTCCTACCTCGAAGACGGCACCGACCTGCCCTATGTGCAGGAATTTGGCGTGGCAGCGGACGGCATCGTGGAAGAACCGCGCATCGTGTCCGGCGGCATGGTGAACGAGCCTTATATGCAGCTGGCCGCGCTGAGCGAGCTGAACTTCCACTTCGTCAGCACCCACTTCATGCACCCGGATGACCTGCTGGACGTGGACCGCGGCGCAGCGGAAGGCTGGGAGGTCTACAAGGGCGGGCTGGAACGCTACCTGACCTGGCTCTCGACGGCAGCGCCCGGCCTGCGGATGCAGACGGCCAGCGAGTGCGCCGGGGCCATCCAGCGGTTTTCGGGCGTGAATGTGACGCTGCAGAGCGCCGCTGACGCCTGGACCCTGACGCTGGGCAATTTCACCGACGAAGCGTGGCTGCTGTTCCGCGCGAACGAGGGGGTGCCCGGCCGCGTGACCGGCGGGCAGCTGACCTGCCTGACCGGGAAACTCTACCTGCTCAAGGCGGAAAACACGGTCGTGACCATCGAACGAAAGGAGGGGTGAACCATGCGCATCTGTCTGGTACTGGAAGGTTCCTACCCGTATGTCTATGGCGGGGTATCCACCTGGATGCACAGCTGCATCCGCTCCATGCCGGAGCACGAATTTGTTCTCTGGGTCATCAGTGCGAACGCGAAGGACAGAGGCCGCTTCGTCTATGAGCTGCCGCCCAACGTGGTGGAAGTGCACGAAGTATTTCTGGATGACGCGCTGCGGCTGCGCGGGGAGGCAAAGCCGCAGCCGTTCACCGAAGAGGAGCAGGCCGCGCTGGAGGAGCTGGTGCGGCTGGGCAGCCCGGACTGGGCGGTGCTGTTCCGGCTGTTCGGCGAAAAAAAGGCGCACCCGCTGGCCTTTTTGCAGAGCCGGGCGTTCATGCAGATGTTCACAAAGATCTGCGCGGAGGAGTACCCCTACACGGCCTTTGCGGATGCGTTCCACACGGTGCGGTCCATGCTGCTGCCAGTGCTCTATCTGCTCACGGGGGAGGTGCCCAAAGCAGACCTCTACCATGCCGTCTGCACCGGCTACGGCGGGCTGCTGGCCTGCCGGGGCGGCAGTATTGTTCCGCGGAAGAGACAGCTTTCTCCTCGGACCGACTGCCGCGCCGATGCCTGCGCCGAAACACCCGGATTATCAGGATCTCTTTACCGCCGAAGCAGGTGAGGAATGGCGGATGGAGACCGGCGGTTGGCGTGCAGAAAATGGATTCCGAGTGAGTAATGGCGCAATTCGTGCCGTCTGCGCGCATACGCTGCAGGAGCGCGGCGCGGCGGAGGTGCACGTTGCTGCCGCATCTGAGAAAACCGGAGCATACGGTATCTGCCTCGCCGGACAGACGCTCTTGATCTTCCGGGAGACGAACCGAATCCGGCTGCTGGACGCGGACGGCACGGCACGCTGGGAAATGGCGCTGCCCGAGGGCTTCCGCCATGACGCGCTGCACTGCCTGACCCTCCGCTGGGACAAAAACAGTACCGTGCATCTGGACCATCTGCTGTTGCACGGCTTGACGCTTTCGCTGCCGGAGACGCACATCGGCTATTTCGCCGACGGCGCGGCGCGCTTCGGAAGTGTCGCGATCTCTGGCGTTACAGACCTGCTCTGCGTCCCAACGCAGACGCTTGTCCCGGCGATCTCGGTGTTTTCGCTTGCCGTTCCCGCCGATGGCGCATACCTGTGTACACTTTACGGACAAAGCGCTGCACCGGCGCGGCTGTACGTCGATGGCGAAGAAATCATGCCGCAGTGCGAAACCGACAACATCGCGACCTTCCGCCTGACACTTTCCACCGGACTGCATGACGTGCAGATTTCCTGCATGGAGAACTGCCGCATCCGCTTCGACCCGCTGGACACCATGCAGGAAGAAACACTGACCGCGTCCATGGAGCGCTGGGACAAGCAGACCGGGAAAATTCGCTTCTCGGATGCAGAAATCCATGCGCACCTCTGCCCACGCGAATGCGGCGACGGCTGGGAAGCCGGAATCCTGCTTCGCGCGCAGAATCTTGCGGACGGCGGCGAGGGCATCGTCTGGGGATTCAAGATGACGAAGTCGCCGAAACCGAGTAATAAGGCACGATGAGGATGGGGATG
>ENA-UEOR01002489-UEOR01002489.1-human-gut-metagenome-genome-assembly--contig:-NODE-2489-length-9962-cov-4.768741_pt1 | contig 9962 bp, 7 predicted proteins | sample MGYA00242887_ERZ507890 | MGnify/ENA primary metagenome ERZ507890 (study PRJEB26167, sample SAMN06115431) | human gut metagenome | host: Homo sapiens | place: China:Guizhou | collected 2014-10-21 | study...
ATTGGAGGAATTAAAATGAAGAAAATTACTAAAGGATTATATTTGTTTTGGGAGACTTGCAAGGAATGGTCTTCCGGCATAAAACCCTTCATTTCACGGCAGAGCTAATCGGCCAAGAAAATATAAGCGGAAATTTGCAGCAATAGAAAGTTGGACTCTCCGGATTATTTCCAGTGAGAATAATCTTTCTTAAATCAAGACTAATCTACGATTCAGTAATAACGTTAGGCGGAGGTGTTCGTGTTCGGGGACCCGGTCTGACAGTATAAAACCCGGATAAATTGTCGGGCCGGATCAAGGAAGACAGTAGGCCGGTCATTTTGTTCTATTGGTTTAAAGGCTGTCGTTTTGTCTTGAATATTTGCATTGATTGTGTCAATTTGACAAAATAATGATAAAAAATTTGCTGAAACCTTTCATTCGGAGAATCGGTATAAGATTTGTAATCCTCTATAAGTGAAAGGAGAGATAGACAATGAATACAAATAATTATACGATCAAGTCGCAGGAGGCTTTGCAAAATGCAGTGCAGCTTGCGCAGAGTAAAGGGCAACAGGCCATCGAGACCGGGCATTTATTGAAAGCCGTGATCAATGTCGGTGAGAATGTTACTCATTTTATTTTCAATAAACTGGGCGTCAATAGCCATAATCTGTTATCGGCACTCGACCGGATTATCGATAGCTATCCCAGGGTTTCGGGCGGAGAAGTATACTTATCGCCGGATAGTAACAAAGCGCTGGAGAAGGCGACCCGTTTGGCGAAAGACATGGGTGACCAGTATATTTCGCTGGAACACATCTTATTGGGATTACTGGATAACCGGGATCAGGTGGCTCAATTGTTGAAAGATAGCGGTTTGACAGAGAAAGAGACCAAAGAAGCGATTGCGGAGCTTCGGAAAGGATCGAAAGTCAACTCTCAATCGGCAGAAGAGAGTTATGATGCCTTGGGGCGGTATGCTATAAATTTGAACGAACGTGCACGGAACGGTAAATTAGATCCGGTGATCGGGCGGGACGATGAGATACGGCGGGTGTTGCAGATTTTATCACGCCGTACGAAGAATAATCCGATACTGATCGGTGAACCGGGTGTAGGTAAAACAGCGATTGCCGAAGGATTGGCACAGCGTATTGTGAATGGGGATGTCCCTTCCAATCTGGCTTCGAAACAGATTTTTTCGCTGGATATGGGTGCATTGATCGCCGGAGCTAAATATAAAGGTGAATTCGAAGAGCGTTTGAAGGCAGTGGTCAACGAAGTGCTGGCTTCCGAAGGCGAGATTATCTTATTTATCGATGAGATTCATACTTTGGTCGGAGCCGGAAAGTCGGAAGGTGCTATGGATGCTGCCAATATTTTGAAACCGGCTTTGGCACGTGGTGATCTGAGAGCTATCGGAGCGACGACCCTGAATGAATATCAGAAGTATTTCGAACAGGACAAAGCGTTGGAGCGTCGTTTCCAGAAGGTGATGATCGACGAACCGGATGTGATGAGTGCTATCAGTATTATGAGGGGGCTGAAAGAGAAATATGAAAATCACCATAAGGTGAGAATTACCGACGATGCGATTATCGCTTCAGTGGAATTGTCCCACCGGTATATTTCCGATCGTTTCCTCCCGGATAAGGCTATCGACCTGGTCGATGAGGCTGCAGCCAAATTGCGGCTAGAGATGAATTCGGTGCCGGAAGAAATCGATGAACTCGACCGGAAGATCCAGCAATTGGAAATCGAGAAGGAAGCCCTGAAACGGGAAGGAACCAGCAAAAAATTGTCGGATATCCAGAAAGAATTGGCCGATTTGAACGATGAACGTACAAAACTCAGGGCACAATGGGAGTCTGAGCGTTCTCTGATTGATGAGATACAGAAAAATAAGGATGCTATCGAACAGTATAAATTCGAAGCAAGTCGTGCAGAGCGGGAGGGTGACTATGGTAAGGTGGCCGAATTGCGTTACGGTAAAATCAAGGAAGCCGAACAACGGATCGAGGTGGTTAAGAAAAAATTAGCCGATATGAAACATGGTGAATCCCTGATCCGTGAAGAGGTGACCTCCGACGATATCGCTGCTGTAGTTTCGAAATGGACAGGTATTCCAGTCAACCGGATGATGCAAAGTGAGCGGACGAAGTTATTACATTTGGAAGAGGAATTGCATAAGCGGGTAGTGGGGCAAGAAGTGGCTATCGCTGCTTTGGCCGATGCTGTCCGGCGAAATAGGGCAGGGTTACAGGATGCCCGTCGGCCGATCGGGTCATTTATCTTCCTGGGAACTACCGGAGTGGGTAAAACCGAGTTAGCGAAGGCATTGGCAGAGTTTTTATTCGACGATGAGACGCAGATGACCCGTATCGATATGTCGGAATACCAGGAGAAACACTCTGTATCCCGATTGATCGGAGCTCCTCCGGGATATATCGGATATGACGAAGGTGGACAGTTGACCGAAGCAGTACGGCGGAAACCTTATTCGGTGGTGCTGTTGGATGAGATCGAGAAAGCACATCCCGATGTGTTCAATATCCTGCTGCAAGTGCTCGACGATGGTCGTTTGACCGATAATAAAGGACGTACTGTAGATTTTAAAAATACCATTGTTATCATGACTTCGAATATCGGCGCTCATATTATTCAGGAAAGATTGAAAGACCTGAATGAGAAGAACCGTGATCAGGTATTGGAGACTACCAATAATGAGGTATATGAATTGCTGAAACAAACCATACGTCCGGAGTTCCTCAACCGTATCGATGAGGTGATTATGTTTACCCCCTTACAGAAGAACGAGATTGTGGATATTGTCCGCTTGCAAGTGAAATCATTGCAGAAGATGTTGGCTAACAACAGTATTACCATCGAGGTTACCGATAAAGCTGTGGAATGGATAGCTCAGGAAGGGTATGACCCTCAATTCGGTGCCCGGCCTGTGAAACGGGTGATCCAGCGGAATTTGCTGAACGACCTGTCTAAACAGATTCTGGCAGAAAAGATTACCAAAGACAACCAGATTGTAATCGATGTGAAAGACGATCATATTGTCTTTACTAATAAATAACGGTAACGCTAAAGGAGACGGTAACAACGGTTCTGGATACAGACTGTTGTTACCGTTTTTTTTATGTGCCAGGACTGTTTCGGAGGTCCGGGGTGAAAGTAACCTTGGGCTTTCTTTATCGTAAAATTCGGATAGGCCGTTGAGGGAAAAATGAGTTTTAACAATATTTTTTTAATTTCTAAGGGGCGATATTTGCAAATTTCCTTTATATTTATAAAAATCTTATTTATATCGTATATAAACTTATAAATATTATCTATATGCATACATCTGATATTGGTTTGATCGGCCTGGCAGTGATGGGGGAAAACCTGGCACTCAACTTCGAGAGTAAGGGATTTACAGTTTCGGTATTTAACCGTTTACATCCCGGGAAAGAAAATGTGGTCGATCGTTTTCTTCGTGGCCGTGGTGCAGGTAAACATTTTATCGCTACTTACTCGATTCCGGAGTTAGTTGCTTCCCTGAAGCGGCCGAGGAAGGTGATGATGATGATCCGGGCCGGAGCTCCGGTCGATGAGATGATTCAGGAATTGTTACCTCATCTCGAGCCGGGAGATGTCATTATCGATGGAGGAAATTCCGATTTTAGGGACACGGAACGGCGGGTGAAAGAGGTGGAGGCCCGGGGAATGCTTTATGTGGGAACGGGGATTTCGGGTGGAGAAATCGGAGCTTTGACAGGCCCCTCGGTAATGCCAGGCGGTTCTCCGGCAGCCTGGCCGCTGGTGAAGGATTTACTGCAGGGGATCGCTGCCAAATTGGATGACGGTACGCCTTGTTGTGAATGGATAGGAAGCGGTGGGGCCGGGCATTATGTAAAAATGGTGCATAATGGAATCGAGTACGGAGATATGCAATTGATCGCTGAGAGTTATTTTATGTTGCGGAAATACGGACAGTTGGAGAATGACGAGATTGCCGATATTTTTGCCGGATGGAATAAAGGGGAACTCAATAGTTATCTGATTGGAATTACGGCCGATATTTGCCGGGTAAGAGATACGGACGGAGGATATTTACTGGATCGTATTTTGGATATTGCCGGACAAAAGGGTACCGGTAAGTGGACTGCCGAAGCTGCTCTTGAGGAAAGCGATCCGTTGACTTTGATCACAGAGGCGGTACATGCCCGTTTCCTCTCGGCCATGGCCGACGAACGCTCGAAGGCGTCGGCTCTGTATCGAAGTGAAAATAATGATATTCATGAACATGCCGGTTTACCGGATTTATTGCGACACGCCCTATATGCTTCGAAATTGATTTCTTATGCACAGGGATTCTCTTTGTTGAAAAAAGCTTCCGAGCATTATCAATGGAATTTAGATTACGGCATGTTGGCTAAAATTTGGCGGAAGGGCTGTATTATCCGTTCCGTTTTTCTGGAGCAAATTACCCGGGCTTATCACGCTTTACCCGGTTTGGAAAACTTACTTTTCGACGATTTTTTCCGAAACCGAATACTCGAGGCTTTGCCTGCATGGAGAAAGATTACGGCCGACTGTCTGTTGAGTGGCATTCCGATTCCTTGCATGGCTGCCGCTTTGACATATTTCGACGGTTTGCGGACAGAACGTTCTTCTGCAAATCTGATTCAGGCGCAACGGGATTATTTCGGTGCTCATACGTATGAAAGGACAGATATGGAGAGAGGACAATTTTTCCATACCGATTGGAATGAAACAGGAGGGAATGTTTCAGGAACTTATAATGCTTAGTAGATGAAGTTTAAAAGTTATTAATCGAGGATTATGATAAAACCAGATGGACAAATATTGGTCATTTTCGGGGCTTCCGGAGATTTGACGAAACGTAAATTATTGCCTTCGTTGTATGAGTTGTTTGCTCGGGATATGCTGCCTGAAAATTTTGTGATTTTAGGTGTTGCGAGGACTCCTTTCTCGGATGAGGAATTCCGGATACAGCAGAAAGATAATCTGAAGGCTTTTTTGAAAGGGAAACATCCTGAGGCTAAACAATTGGATGCTTTTCTGGAAAGGGTACATTATTTAGGATTCAATTCGGATGAAGCGGCCGAGTATCATTTGCTGGTTGAGAAGATTGCCGAATTACGGAAAGCAAAAGATATTCCGGATCATCTGATTTTTTACCTGGCGACTCCACCGCAAAAATATGGCCCGATTGCAGAAGCGCTGCGTAAAAGTAAATTGAATAAAGCGTCGGAAGAAGGAGGTTGGAGGCGGATTATCGTCGAGAAACCTTTCGGGAGCAGTTTGGAAACGGCACAAGCACTGAATAAACAACTGTGTTCGATCTTCGACGAAGAAGATATTTACCGGATCGATCATTTCCTGGGGAAAGAGACGGTACAGAATATACTCGTGCTTCGGTTTGCCAACCAGATTTTCGAGTCGTTGTGGAATCGGAATTACATCGATTCTATCGAAATTTATGCGGCTGAAAAATTAGGGGTAGAAAACCGGGGAAAATATTATGAAGGGGCCGGAGCATTGCGGGATATGATACAAAATCACCTGATGCAGTTGATGGGGTTCGTTGCTATGGAAGCTCCTTCGGCTTTCGATGCCAACCTGATGCGCGATGAAGTGGCGAAGGTGTTCAGGGCTTTGCATCCCCTGTCACCCAATGATGTGATTCGGGGACAGTATATTGCCGGAAAAGCAGGAGAGGAGAGTGTGGTCGGCTACCGGGAGGAAAATGGAGTTGCGGCGGATTCTACGACAGAGACGTATATCGCTATGCGCTTTTTTATAGATAATTGGCGTTGGGGAGGGGTACCTTTCTATTTTTATACGGGGAAACGCATGCAAGAATCCCGGTCTGAAATCGTGATTCATTTCAAGAATGTTCCGCATCGTTTGTTCAGCGGAATTTGTCCCCGTTCTTCTTGTAATGAGTTGATACTGAAAGTGGATTCGCCGGAAAGTATTTCGTTGAAATTCGGGTTGAAAGTTCCGGGATCGTTCTTCGAAGTTAAACAGGTGAGCATGAATTTCGCTTATGATTCGTTGTGTAATACCTATATTGCTAATGCTTACGAGCGTTTGTTGCTGGATGCGATGCAAGGGGATTCTACTTTGTATACCCGCACGGATGCCCTGGAATTAAGCTGGCGTTTTATCGATCCAATCCTGAAAGAATGGGCCAAAGATCCGGCCAAAGGGTTAACTTTCTATCCTGCCGGTAGTAATGGGCCTGAAGAACGGAAATGGTTATTGCATTATTCATTATAAAAGGTAACGATAGATAAAACGGGAACAAGAGAACTGTTTTCCCGTTTTATCTGTTTTACCTGTTTTCACCGTAAATTTTATGGAAGAACTGACCCTGACGACACCTTCGATTTTGTTCTCGGCGATTTCGTTGATTATGTTGGCTTATACGAATCGTTTTTTGGCTTATGCATCGGTGATCAGGAGCTTGAAAACAGAACACGAACAAAATCCGACCCCTATGGCACAACGGCAGATCGACAATTTGCGGAAAAGGTTGTATATGGCTCGCTCGATGCAAATTTTCGGAGTATCCAGCTTGCTGTTGTGCGTGGTTTGTACGCTGTTTATCTATGTGGGATGGCAATTGGTTGCTGTATATACCTTCGGAGTGGCTTTACTCTTGTTGGTGATTTCTCTCGCTATCTCTATCCGTGAGTTACTGATATCGGTGAAGGCACTTGAATACCGATTGGATAATGTAAAAATTAAAAAGGAGGGGGAAGAGAGTTGTTGAGTTAAAAGAGTTGCTGAGTTGCTGAGTTACTGAGTTGTTGAGTTATAGAGTTGAAAGAGTTGAAGGGGTATAGATGGTTGGATCAGAAGAATTTTTTAGATACTGATTATTTAATCCCAATAACAGAATGATTCAAATAATACTTAAATTTACCTTCCTTTCACAAATTTTCCCAGATCAACAGCATGGCAATTTAGTCATTCATCAACTCTTTTCAACTCAGTATCTCTTTCAACTCAATAACTCAGCAACTCAGCAACTCAGTAACTCAGTAACTCAGCAACTCAGCAACTCAGTAACTCAGCAACTCAGCAACTCAGTAACTCAGCAACTCAGTAACTCAGCAACTCAGTAACTCAGCAACTCAGTAACTCAGCAACTCAATAACTCAGCAACTCTTTTAACTCTCTCAACTCTTCACTCCTGTCTATCGATTTGTTGCAAAGCGAAGGCGTATGCTCCGAGTGAGATGGCACGGCTGGCACCCAGTTTTGAGATGGTGATACCGATGCGTTTCATAGGGTCGTAGACTACTGATTTGTCGGTTCCGTATATTTTCAGTTCGCGGGACCCTCCTTTGGCAAATTCGACGAATTCATTGAAATCATCCAGGTCGTATACTTTAAACTGAAGCTGGCTAATGGTTTCACCGTTCATGCGTTGTAGTTGTCCCCTCATTTCTTTTAATAAAGCAGGCATGATATATTTACGGGCTGCGGTAATTCCGCCGCCGATGACGATCAGGCCGTCGATCAGTGTTGCTGCGGTTGCCATAGCATCTCCGGCGATTTCTCCGTAGTCTTCAAAAGTTTTTAGGACGGCTTCCCGATTCCCCTCCCGGGTCCCTTCTGCGATATCGAACATATCTTTGGGTTCGAGGTTGTGATCGGTATCTCCGGAATTTTTGGCATATTCACGTTTTAAAGCATGGATCGCCACACCATCTTCACAGATCACGTCGGGGTATTTTTTATTTCTCAGGCAGAAAGTCTCCACACAAGAGTTATCTCCGATGTGCATTTGTCCGTTGACGGTAAATCCGAATCCGAATCCGGTTCCCCAGGTATATCCCAATAAATTTTTATAGCGTTTGGCACTGTTCAGACGTTCCAGTTTGGAGTTGATTTCGGGCAATGCTCCGGCAAGTGCCTCCCCGTAAGCAAATAAATCTGCGTCGTTGTTGATAAATACAGGTATCCCGAATTTGTCTTCCAAAAAAGGACCGAGGGCAACCCCATCCCGGAAAGAAGGGAAGTTAGGCAGATAACCGCCGATGATTCCGTTGGGATAGTCGGCCGGACCGGGGAAAGCAAAGCTGATGGCTACCGGTTTTTCATCCAGAGCGTTGATTACTTCCCGAAATCCTCTTTCCAACGTTTCCAGGCATTGACCCAAATCATGTGAATTGGAAGGAAGAGAAATCGGTTTGATCACATCCTGATTGCCCCGGATAGCTCCGAAAACAAAATTAGTCCCTCCGGCATCGAGGGTAATTACTGTTCTTTTATCAGTTTAATACATTATACTTTTGTTTAAGTTTATAAATGAGATATAAAAATATAGTCTTATTGCACCTACTAAAACAGGCAAAATTACAAAAAATCTTTAATTTTCAGGATTATTCCGTTTTTTCTCTGTTTGAGTCAAGGAGATCGGATGGGTGAACCAAAAGCAAGACCCTTCGCCCTCTTTGGAGTTTACACCGATTTGTCCTCCCATTTGTTTTACCAGACTTTTGCAAATCGATAATCCTAAACCTGTACCTTGAACGAAAGTATTTAATTTGACGAAACGGTCGAATATGACTTTTTGTTTTTCTTCGGCAATGCCTTGGCCGGTATCACAGACATAGAGTTTGAGTTCATGATTCGGCAAGAGTTCATATCCCAGTGTAATCGTACCTTGTGAAGTAAATTTCAGCGCATTGTTGATGAAATTCGAGAGTACCTGAATCACCCTGTTTTTGTCACTGGTTATGTAATAAACCGGGGATTGTTCATCGAATATCAATTTGACTTGATGATTTTTAATCTTGATACTGTAAGACCGGACAATCTCATTGCAGAGTTGATAAACATTTACCCGGTCGTTGATAAATTTGAAAGTCCCTGCTTCAATTTTAGAAAGATCGAGGATATCTGAAATCAATTGTAGTAACAATTCATTATTTTCTTGTACAATCTTCAAATAACCGAAACGTTCTTCCCGGTCGTCCGACTCGGCCAACAAATCGGAGAAACCGACGATTGCATTTAGGGGTGTCCGGATTTCATGGCTCATGTTAGCGAGGAAAGCAGATTTCAAACGATCACTTTCTTCTGCCCGCTCTTTGGCTTCGATCAGGCGTTGTTCGGTTTCTTTCAATTCGGTGACATCATAATTGACACAGATCATGTCCAGCTTTTGGGGATCATCGTTCATTGTGTTACGGATTACATTGATCCGCGTCCATTTGTTGCCTTCGGCAGTGGTGATTCTCAAGTCTTTGAAAAAGCTTTCGATTACTCCGGCTTTCATTTGCTGGATGGACTTCAGGATATAATCCCGGTCTTCAGGGTGTACATGTTTGTATACACCGATGATTTCAGAGAGGGGCGTCGTTGCTTCTTCTCCCAGATTATAATACCATTGAGGGATCCCATAGCCGGTACGTGTCCAGATGTCGAATCTACAATATCCGATTTTGCCGAATTTGCTGACCATAGAGAACGAACTTTCGAATTCTGCCAGTTGGCTATATACTTGTGTGATTTCGGTATTGTCGATATTGATTAACAGGTAATTGATCAGATTTCCCTGAGAGTCGTAGAGTTCTGTTGCAGTTGTGTATATTTCAAGAAGACCGTTTTTCTTCGATGAATAATAATTTTTGATTGTAGAGAGAGGATATTTGATGCGGAAAGTAATGGCTTCTTTACGGCGCAACGCTTCGATAATATGTAAAGGAAGATTCGGATTTTCGAACAAATTGACTCCTAGTACCGTCTCTTTGTTAGCGATTCCGAAAATTTCCATTTCGTTTGTTTATCCAAAGTCTTTCAAAGAACTATCTCTTATTTCTAAGCTTCCGTTTGTTAGCGAACGCGTTTGCAAAGGTAAGAGGTTTTTTCTTAACCACCAAATTTTTTCGAAGTTTTTTCGAAAAAATTTTTCAGCGGTCAGAAACCGGAACCGCAAGCCCTTC
>ENA-UEOR01002490-UEOR01002490.1-human-gut-metagenome-genome-assembly--contig:-NODE-2490-length-9959-cov-5.298320_pt1 | contig 9959 bp, 5 predicted proteins | sample MGYA00242887_ERZ507890 | MGnify/ENA primary metagenome ERZ507890 (study PRJEB26167, sample SAMN06115431) | human gut metagenome | host: Homo sapiens | place: China:Guizhou | collected 2014-10-21 | study...
TTTGAAAATCAAGTCATTCTTTGGATTAAATTAAGTCGCTATTTTACTTATCTCTATGTTTTTTGATATAATTGTATTATCAATTTATAAAATTCTTTTTTCTTATCTATCACTTTTTTCCATGCAGTCATAGGTTCAATGAAAGCATTTTCTGTTTCAAAATAATCTCCAGCTGTGACTTTAAAAACTCTTACGCAATTAACGTCTTTTATCAATAAAACTTTTCTAGGCAAAGCGGTGTATAGTTCTGAACGATTGTCAGGAATAGGGAGCAGTTTATTTCCTACAATTACAATCGTGTCTTTCTCCCAAATAGGACATTCTTTTCTAAATTCTCCGTCAGGATATAGTGGAACATAATTCAGCATTATAGTATCGAATAAGTTGTCTCCCACTACATATAAAGTACCAATGTCTGCAAGCCAACCAGGTTTTTTAGGATTTGGCTTTTTGGTACCCATGTCAGTAAAACCATTTAGAGCCATTAACCACCTTGCAGCTTGTGCAAAACTCATTTTATGCTTTGCTTCACCTGAATAAGGAGAAAAAACTCTCTTTTTATTGTCGCTTTGAAGAATTTCTCCGTTTAATTTCTGAACGTCATAATCTCTCGTATCAAGCACGGCCATTTGCCCAAATGGCCTTTCGGGATGAAAAAGCCAAAAGCGTTCATGCCACTTTTCAAGATACTCTCTCACGGGCTTTTCGGGAATCTTTCTGTTGTTCCATAGGCTTTCCCACCTATCCAACGCATCGTCCTCTTCCTCTAGCTCTGCTTCATTGCCGTCGGCATCTACCCTTGAAAAGACAGTATGCACTATGGCAAGCATAAGACGAAGTATAACTATATCCTGCGTAGGCATTTCACCTTTCAGAGCCTTATACTTATGCGCATTCAAAAGTGCATCTGTTAGTGACACCTCTTTTATTTGACAATTGTCGTCCATTACTCTTATCCACGGCTCATCAAGCAGATTAAACTCTGTTTCGTTCATTCACATTCCTCCTTCTTAGTAAATTCCAGACCTTTTTCAAAGCTGTAATGAAGATCATATCCGTTCAGCTCACCTTTAAGGTCCTCATCAAGAAACAATACAAGCTGGTTTTTAAGCCACGGGGAATTTTGCCAACCTGCAATATACTTCATACAGTTGTTTTTAAGTTCTCTTATATTTTTATCTATATTCCATGACTGACAAAACATTGTTGGAAGTCGAAGCTTCTGTTCAGCTATTCGGCGACATTCTTCATCATCAGGGCACTCTGATACCTCTGCACCGCCATATTGGTCAGGCAGAAAATGAATTTTCTCATCAGCACTTAGCCGCATAAGCAATACATCAAATGACGAGATTCCGTCACGCACAGCCGCCTGTGCAAGCTGTTCATCACCAGTTTCAACAGGCTTTGAAAGCAGTCCATGGATACTTTTTCCTTTTGGCTTACTTATCCTAAAGCAGTCAGCCCTGCCCTTGCTTTTCTTTTGCTCATTTATATACTTATCATAACATTCATCACTCGTAACACTATAAACCTCTTGAACAAGTGGTGAGATATCGTCAGGAAGAGTGATGCTGTCGGGCAAAGTGTCAGCCGTTTTATTGATAAGCCAATGGCTGTATATTTTCCTTGACGCTGATTCCATATTTGTATACTCATCTGTAATAACATAGCAGACAGGCGTTTTTGCTGTATCAGGCCGCACTCCACGTTCATGTCTGTGAAGTCTGCCCATTCGCTGCAACAATAAGTCCATAGGACACATATCTGTAATGAGCATATCAAAATCAATATCAAGCGATTGTTCAAGCACCTGCGTTCCAACTACCACAAGACCGTTCCTGCTTTCATGAGTGCTTTTCCTGCCGACAAGGTCTACAAGCTGTTTCTCCTTTTTAGCACGATCAGGAAGCACGAACTGAGCATGATACAAAAGCACTTTTGCATTATCCTGCAAAAGCTCGGCGAACATCTGGGCACGTCTTACGGTATTTACTATAACACCTACACAGCCGCCATTCTCTGTTACATTTTTCACAAGCTGCACAACATCGTCACTAACGCAGGTCTTGACTGACACAGTTTTGTGCACTCCGTCATAGCTGAGTCGCTGCTGACAGATATCTTTGCCGTCTGTCCATGTGAGCAGAGGATAGCCCTGCTCTTTTTCAAATTTATCATCAGACTTTTTTATTCCAAGATAAGCACGGATAAGCGACATTCGTCTTGCTGAGGGCAGCGTTGCCGACAGCAGGATAACAGGGGTGTTGTAGCTTCCAAGCCATTGCAAAGCCATTTCAAGATACTCGCTCATGTAGGCGTCATAGGCATGGACCTCATCGATGACAACGACCTTTTCTGACAATCCAAGGTGAAGGAGCATAACGTGTTTTCGTTTCAATGCAAGCATGAGCATTTGGTCTACTGTCGTCGTCACAAAATCTGCAAGACACGCTTTTTTGCTGTCACAAAACCAGTTGTGGATAATTAATCCGCTGTCGCTTTCCTCCTGCGGTATGCCCCTTTGTATGTTCTGAAACAGCGAATTGAGTGCTGCGCTTCCGTGGTTGAGCTGAACAGAATGATAAAGTTCTGTAGATTGCTTTTCAGCCCAACTGAGTATTCTTGGGAAAATGCCGTTTGCAGTTGCCTGAGTTGGAAGTCCAAAAAACACGCCGTTTTTGCCGCACTTTGATGCCAATATCTCGCTTGCCGCAAGTGATGTTTCTGTTTTACCACAGCCCATTGGCGCTTCAAATATGTATATTCCCGGATTTTCCGAATTCTCAACTATTTTAAGGACCTCTGACTGCACCGAACGTGGTTCAAAACCAAAAGTTTCTTTAAAGTCCTCATTAGATATTACCGATCTCTCAGGATTCCACATCTGCGGAAAATCAAGCTTTGCCCAAGCGCGTTCAGCCCTCAGCTTGTCGTCAGGGTTGAGGTCCTCCACTGACAAAAGCGGAAAAAGCTCAGTGTTGCTTGCAAGCCAATCCGCCATTATTAACAGACCACTCAGAAGCAATTGCGAAGAACGGTCTATATCCGGCAACTCACTAACGTCTAAAAAGCCTGCATAATCAAGTGCCATATCAAATATCTTCTGCCAAATATCCTGCAAAACTTCAACATTTTCTTTGTCACGTCCATAATAGTTTTCATAGACAGCTATATCCTTTTGTGGCCATGACAAATCCTGTACGCTCTCAGCAGGTACACCATGATGAGAGCCAACAACAGTGCTTACACATTCAGGGCAGCTCAGTAAGTTGAGTATCTCCTCACCTGCTAGAGCATGAGGAGTTTTAACTGCATTTTCCTTAACATAGTAGTCAGGGAATACAATGCCAGCTGATTCCAGTGCCGATCTTCTTTCAGGTAGATTTTTTCCTATCTTATATTGAAAAATAACTGTCGCTTTGCCGATATCGTGAACTGCTGCTAGAAAAATAGCTAACTTTCTGAACTCGTCCTCCTCTAATCCGCAAGCCTTTGCAAATGACGGCGACAGAAATTCATCACACAGACAGCTCATGATATCTGCCGTATCCTGCAAATGCTGCAAAAGCGGCAGCCATTCAGACGAATTTTTGCCTGTTTTCGCCATTAGCGAATACAGTATCTGTTCTGTAAAGTTCATTATGTCACTTCCCGTCCGCTAAAATCGCTTTACTACCATATTATAACATATTAGTATATAAATTTCAACAAATTGTCAAAAGAATATTGGTATATTTTAATTTTTTATCTACATTTTCCGACATTAAAAATAGCGGTGCAACTCAAAGCACCGCTATTTTTATTTACGCTATTCCGTTTTGTCATCGGTTTTCTCTGCCGTATCCTCCTGAATTATCGGCATTTCGACTATCGCCTTGAACATATCTCCGTCTATTTCGATATTGAAGATACCACCGCAGGCTTCCGTGAAGCTCTTTGATATGGATAATCCCAAACCGCTTCCACCGTCTGTTCGTGACTTATCCCCTCGCACAAATCTTTCAAGTATCTCTTCTTCCGTGAAGTTTATCGGCGTTGCCGAAATGTTCTTCTCGGCAAATACTATTCTGTCCGCTTTTTTGTACACATCAAGGAATATCCTTGTGCCGTCCATAGAGTAATTCAGAGCGTTGTCAACAATGTTTTGGAACACTCTGTAAAGCTTGTCGCCGTCGCCCATTACCATTGCGCTGTCGGCATTTATGTTTATCTTTACTATCTTGCCACTGTCAGCTATCTTGTCCTCTGCGTCTGCGATGCACTGATTTAACAGCATCACAAAATCAAGCTTTGTTAGGTTTACATCAACGCCGCTTGTGGCTTTTGCTATGCTGAAAACGTCAGACACAATGCCTTTGAGCTTCTGCGCCTTTTTATCCAGTATCTTCACATAGCTCGAAGCTTCATCGTCAAGATCCATTTTCTTAAGCAGGTCGATATAGCTGATAATGGAAGTCAGCGGTGTTTTCAGGTCGTGTGAAACGTTTGTCACAAGCTCTATTTTCAAACGCTCAGACTGTATCTGCTGCTCCACAGACTCTCTCACCTTATCCTGAACTGAGCTGAGTTTTTCAGATTCAGCATACACCGGCGAAGTTTTTCTTATCTTGCCCTCATAAGGCTTTTCTTCTCCAAGGCTGTCTATCTGTTTGCTGAGCTTTGAAAGCTGTGAGAAGTCACGAAGCATTGATATACACAGAACAATTTCTACCGCCAACAAAATTAACATCGTCAATCCACTAGACATCACAACAAAAATTCCAACGAATATAAGTATGAACTTCCAAGTAAGCTTTATTCCAAGCGGAAGGTCATGAAAATAGTGATACAGTGATGTTTCCTTGTACTTGCGCCATAGGAACTTACATAATCTGCAAATAAGGCTTTCTTTGAATATGCTTCTTGTCTTTATCTTGCCAACAAACTCCATAAGCGAGCCGAAGCCTGCAAAATATGCCAATGCAAACAACGCTACAGCAAGTATATTTCTGAAAACGGAATTAGCCAAAGCATTGTCAAAAATATTTTTTGTAATGCTCACATAATAATTCCAGCAGGCGCCAAATACAAAAGCAAATGTAATAGCCAGTACCATTAGGATAAGGTAAACTTCCGTAGGCACTTTTTTTAGAAAATTGCCTTGCTTCCAGCGTTCAACGCTCTCAGGCTCTGCATTATATGCACAGATCAGGAGCAGATAACACACAAGCATAAATTCAATAACGCCAAAAACGATCACAAAAAGCTTGGCACGATACATATCATTCAAAGCCTCGGTGTATTCCTTTTCCATTGCCGTAAGCTTTTCAGCTTTCGGTGCAAAGAATACCGTTATACCTGAATCGTCATTGTCTGTCGCTTTGTAATCAGGCAGGTCATAGAGGTTTTCACATTTTGCCCATGTGTTTCCGTAATCGTCCTCATAATAATATATGCCGTTGTCATAGTCATAGTATTCATTGCCGTCATCAGTGTCATAATCGTCACCAATTTCTTCATCTTCAAGCCTGTCGGAATATTTCAGACCGTTTTTCAAATCAAGACCTTTAATAACATTATATCTTGAGTCTACATTATAGAAAGCTATTGGATCATAATTGCCGTAATTGTAAAAATATCTGCCGTAGTTATCATAATAACTTCCTCCTACAGGCACAAGATTGTCGGCATAAAACTCTTCTGTCACGTTATCCTGATACTCCGCTGTATTGTAATAGTAATCAACTATCTGTCCCGATGAAGTTCTGTCGCTCATGACCTCGTTATCACGGCGGAGTATATAGTTTTTGTGCGATGATTTAAAAGCTTTTATCTTATCCGTTTCGCTGTCATAATTTTCTATATCTTTTATATTTGACAGATATCTTGTTTCGCCATTTTGAGTAATCCCCACATAGTAATCAAACTGACTGTCAACAAGCCGTATACCGTCTTCTGTCTTTTTGTATTTATAGCGGTTGTAATCAAGATAATTCAGATAGTCATTGAGCAGGTGTCTAGGCTGAGTGTAATTCTGATCCTCATCAACATATCTGAGATAAGCCGAAGCTGTAACGCACAGTTCCTCATACATTTCATTGGAAGCCAGCTTGTAGCTTTCTGATTTAAGATAAGACTTACTGCTGCTGTCAGCATGGCTGTTAGCATACAACACAAAAGATAAGCAAAAGCCGCCTGCAATAACACAGGCAATGATAAATGCAATAATTCTCGTCTTTTTTGCTGAGAATATCTTAAACCATTCTGCCTTCTCAAATTTTCTCGATTTTATAGCCAATTCCCCACACCACCTTCAAGTATTTCGGCTCTCTAGGGTTTATCTCAATTTTCTCTCTGATGTGACGAATATGTACCATTACCGTGTTTTCAACAGCATAAGCGTCCTCGTTCCACACTTTAGAATAGATCTCCTCGGCAGAAAATATCCTGCCTGCGTTTTTCATAAGAAGCTCAAGAATTTTAAGCTCCGTGGCGGTGAGCTTGACAGGTTCTCCGTCAACCTTTAAGCTTTTTGCCTGAGTGTCAAGCTCCAGACCGCCTATTTCTATAATATCCGTTTTGTTTGCCGTGTCGATAGCGCCAAGCTGCATATATCTTCTCAGGTTGCTTCTTACCCTTGCCACAAGCTCCATAGGGTTATAAGGCTTTGTTATGTAATCGTCAGCGCCCATTGAAAGCCCAAGCACCTTATCTGTATCCTCAGATTTAGCGGAAAGCACAAGTATAGGGATATTCTCTGTTGCCCTTATTTTCATCATTGTAGAAAGTCCGTCCAGCTTAGGCATCATGACGTCAATGAGTATAAGCTGTATGCTGTTCTCAGTGAGCTTTTCCAAAGCCTCAAGACCGTCATAGGCTTTTATTACCTTATAGCCCTCCATTTCAAGCAATTTTGCGATAGCTCCCACTATATCTTTATCATCATCTACAACAAGGATTACAGGCTCCTTTATCTCCATATCGGCACGATCCTTTCTTTTACGTTTATTATTATAAGCCACATTCTTTAAAAACAGCTCAACATAATTCTTAATTAAATCTTAATGTACTCTCTGATTATATCACATTTTTTCTGACATTACAACAAAAAAAGACGGGCGAAATAAATTCCGTCCGTCTTTATATGGCAAGTTATATTACTTATTCTTTTCCAAATATGCGTGATACTGCTCGTTGAGAGTTTTAAGTTCTGAATCAACCGTACCCTTATACTGCTCTTTGAGCTGTGTCCACGTATACTGTGAGCCATTCTCATCTGTCTTCATAACTGAAGTATACAGATAAGGAATAACAGCTTCCTTAGTATCATTTGTTGCAGCGTCATTATCTGACAGAGTTGTGGAGATGCCATAACCAGGGTCGAATATCTTAGTGAACTTGTCTGTAACAAGGTCAACGTAAGCTACGTTATACATATCTTCTGTCCAGTTAGGATTGTTTACAAAGAACTTCTCCTTCTCGATATCCTTATATGTATCCTGAGTATAAACTATCTTTGCACACTCGAGCCAGCACTTCATAGCGTCATTCTTTGTCGAACCCTTTACCCACATATACGCATTCATGTCGATAGTTGTATAAAGCTTATCAGAGTTAGGATCCTTTGGCATTGGAACTACGCCCCAATTGTCGCCGTCCTTTGGTGAATGTGTACCGGTAGAAGCCCATGGACCCATTGCATAGAAGAGGATATTCTTCTTGAATGCGTCGCCTGCCTGTCCTACCCAATCAGGATAGTACATACCATTCTTTGCAATATCATAAAGCATATCAGATGCTCTTACAAAGTCAGCGTCATTAAGATTTGAAACATACTCGTCCTTATCAGCGTCATATGTGATAAGAGTCTTGCCTGTTGACTGGAAGATAAATGGTGCGAACCAACCGTTTATGCCGTATCTCTCCTCGTCAGCAGCAGCGCCCTCAACATATTCTGACATCATGTCATACCATGCGTTCCAATCCCACTCGCCGTTCTGATAAAGCTCATATGGATCATCAAGACCAGCAGCGTCTATCATAGACTTATCATATGTGATAACAGAACCTGGCAGGAAGTTGATAGGTGCAACAAAGTGCTTGCCGTTGAGAGTGAACTGCTCTGCAACGTCCTTGACATCGCTCCACATAGCACTGTCGAAATCAACGATATCATCAACAGGCTGGAACATTTCCTTGATACAGTTTGCAGGGAATGTCATAGACTGCTCATACCAGAACATATCCGGTGGATTGTTAGACATAAGTCTTGCTGCGAGCTTATCATACTTGTTCATTGATGATGTCTGAGAATACTTAATCTTACCGCCCTTTTCCTCAAAAAGAGTAAGGTCGGTTCTCTTTTCCGGCTCTTTCTTAGTTGGGTTTATGTCAAAATAAGAAAGCCACTCCAACTCCTTTTCCGAACCATCAGGGATAGTAGCAATATCGTCGGTGCTTGCTACCTTTACCTTATCAACATAAGAGCTGCTTGAATCGCCGCCTGATGAGCTGCCGCATGAAGCTACGCTCACTGCTGACAAGAGAGCCATTGCACCGGCAATAACACGCTTGGAATTTTTCATTATACATAACCTCCGTAACAGATCGTTTTCATTAGAAAACGTATCCTTGATTCTTACAAAGCTATTATATCACTGAATGTAATCGTTGTCAACAAAGTTACAACCACTGTTGCATTCTTTTAAATACTTTTGGTGATTTCAACAAATAACCATTCATTTTTTTGGTGATTAAGCCTACAGCATAAAAAAAAGCGGAAACAACATTCAGCCGTTTCCGCTTCATATAAAATACGATATCTACGCTCTTACCAGCTTATTGATTCGTTTTGCTCTGGAATACTTCGCCACATAACGCCTTGTATCCTTACTGATAACACCGCTGAGAGCAAGCAACGCTATAAGGTTTGGCAGTGCCATAAGTCCATTGAAGATATCAGCGATCGTCCAAACGGCAGAAACCGTCATATATGGTCCGATAAATACAGCGAGGATATAGAGATATCTGTAGACCATGACCACCTTCATGTTGCTGTTAAAAAGATATTCCATACACCTTTCACCGTAATAGTTCCAGCCAAGGATAGTTGTGAAAGCAAAGAACACAAGACAGACCATAAGAATAAATGCAGGTATCATTGACGGCAGGAACGAGAAGCCGTTCTGGAAAGCGTGATTTGTGACCTCAACGCCCTCAAAAGGCTTGCCTGTTACTGGGTTGATAGCCTCGTAGCTTCCCATCATTACGATAGCAAGACCTGTCATAGTACATACAACGATAGTGTCGATAAATGTACCACACATAGAAACAAGACCTTGTCTTACCGGCTCTTTTGTCTGAGCGGCTGCGGCTGCGATAGGTGCCGAACCAAGACCTGACTCATTTGAGAAAATTCCTCTGGCAACACCCTTTTGTATAGCAATGAACATTGTAGGAAGAGATCCGCCTGCGACAGCCTTGAAGCTGAATGCCTGTTCAAAAATAAGGGCAACAGCGTGAGGAAGCCTCTGAATGTTTATAACAATAAGTGAAAGACAAGCAACTATATAAACGACCGCCATAAAAGGCACAACTACCTGAGAAACACTTGAGATCCTCTTTATGCCTCCGATAATAACAAGTGCGGCAAAAATAGTTATCAAAAGTCCAGAGATTATAACAGCCCATGTATAGTCAGTACCAAAAATATTCACTGTATGTTCCTTTTTAGGATCAAAGAAAGCCTGAACTGCCGATGAGATACCATTCACCTGAGAGAAAGTACCGATACCAAAAAGACCAACGCAAGCGCCAAAGAACGCAAATACCTTTGCAAGCCACTTCCACTTCTTACCCATGCCGTATTCTATGTAATAGAATGGTCCGCCGCAAACGTGTCCGTCAGCGTCAACAGTTACGTTCTCCAACAGAGCGTCACGTTTGATGGCGTTGTAGATATCGGGTTCGCTTTCTTT
>ENA-UEOR01002491-UEOR01002491.1-human-gut-metagenome-genome-assembly--contig:-NODE-2491-length-9956-cov-4.062354_pt1 | contig 9956 bp, 18 predicted proteins | sample MGYA00242887_ERZ507890 | MGnify/ENA primary metagenome ERZ507890 (study PRJEB26167, sample SAMN06115431) | human gut metagenome | host: Homo sapiens | place: China:Guizhou | collected 2014-10-21...
AGTTATAGCATAAAGTATTATTCAAAAGCCGATCATCCTCGACTACTAAATTTTTTCCGCTGGGTCACACTGTCAATATTCGGTGGACATCCCCTCTCATTCAGTACCTCAACGAATATTTTGTAGATTTCATGGATAAGGCTTTTATCTTTCAAAATCGGGGAAGTTAAGATATTTTCTTCCTCTGAAAGTTCTGATTTTTCGATACGAATCTTTTTAAGACGAATTATTTTATTAAAATCCAGCTTCATAACACGATTATTTAAAAAGTAAATAGTATATTTGCATCATAATCGTGTAAGATTTGGGAGAATCAATGCTTGGTCGTGCTGGCAGATTCTCCCTTTCTATTTTAAAGGATCAATCATTTGTTCTCTGTCTTCCATTTTTCTTTTAAGATTACTGTATTCATCTTCAATACACTTGCTTATCTTAGCTGCATCTTCGTAACGTTCGGCTTTTATAAGTATTCTTCTTATCTCTTCAAGCTGATTGATGTATACGATGTCGTTACGATCCGTTACGTGCTGAATATAACTTTTGATGTCATTCAGCTTGACCTCCATGCGTCTGTGCCATTTGCCTATCAAAATTACAATGATGGCAACAGTTGTAGCATTTAGGATGAATAATGCGATTTTAAGTATTAATTCTGCAACTTCGCTTATTGGTATGGCTATTCCTCCTTTAGTCAAATACCAAAAACTCGTAAGCAAATACAAACGGATTACTTTCCCATGTGCCTTTGCCGGAAACTTTATCTATCAAGAACGAAAAAGCTTGTTGAGCTACATCTGTTGATAAATATCCTCTTTTTGTATGAGGGGTATGATATCTCTTTATTCCATTATTATCAGTATACGCATGAATAATTCCTTCTTTCAAGCAATCTTCATCGCTAATGTCCTGTAAACGTTCAATCTTGATGTCGGTAATTCGGATATGATGTATCATGAGGTCAGCGCGGACAAACATCTTATTTTTAAATCCTGCCCCACAATACTTTTTGTTAATTGTTGATGAATCTACAAAGAAATCATTAGGGCAATTCCCCGCATGAAATATGGTTTCATAGCTTTGCGCAATGGCAACAACTTCACCAACCTTGTAGCGTGGAATAATTTCTCCCGAATCAAATTCCCTTTCATCAGCATCATACATACAAGGATAATCAACTATCTTTTTGTCAGATTGACGGATATGTACATTGAATCCGGCTACCCATTCACCCCTAAAGGTTCTTGGGCATTTGATTATACGTCTCGTCATAGTCTTTCGACCATCCAATACGGCTTGTGTTAAGCCATAGTCATCATTGAACATTATCTTCTTCATTATTCAGCAAATTAGGATTATCAAAAATATTACCTACAACTTCTTCTATTACATCACAGTGGCAAAATGGAATTAATTCGCCATTCACCTCTCCGATATACCCAAAACATCCATCCTTTATTCCGACCTTGTTGTATATCATACAACCATCGTCTTCGCTCATAAGTAATATGTCGCCTTCATAGATTTCTTTTCCATTCTTGTCAAATAGTCCAGTGAACTGCCCAACGGTTTCAGCCAATACGTCGTAGCAGCGTCCGTCTTCTTGGGAATATATTTGTGCTTTGTCCGTAAGGATAAATCCGTTTTTATCCCTTCCGGCAGTATAGAAGAAAGAGAGATATCCATATCTCCATTCTCCCGTATCAATGTCCTTTCCTCTGAATTTTATTTTTCTTATCATATCATAATTTTTTAAGTCTTGCTACAAAGTCCTCCAAGTACATAATCTGATTAATACCATGTACTTCGTTAAAGATATCTGCTATCGTTTGCCTTGCCACTTCAATAGCCTTTTCTTCGGTTACTCTAACTGCCAGTTCGCAGTCTTGAACGGTACTAATATGTTCCTTTTCAACCACTCTAAAAGATACACTCTCTTCATCTTTCCTCTGACGCGGTAAACAGTATATATTATCACATTCTTTCTGATAAAAGAAACATTTTCCACAATGGAAATCAAGCTCATTTACCACTTCCAAGATTACTCCTTCATATTCAAATCTCTCACCTATTTTTTTATCTTCAAACATATTAGTTCCTCCTTAATCATTGTAATAAAAATATCGCATACATCATAGCATAACTATTTTAGTCGTTTACTTTTGACTTCATCATCCAATGAATCTTGTGAACCGTGATAGGTCTGGTTCATCCTACAATATGAGAAAGATTCACTTTCTATGTTCACCATAGTATCGTCCCCATCAAGGAAGCAATCGGGAATATCAATCAGTATTTTCATATCATTTGGTTTTTAGTTCTTCACTTAATAACAAAGTATCTATTTTGGAATAAAGTCCTTTGTCTTTAAATTTACGTATTCTCTTAAAAAGATTACCAGTCAGACAGAATCGGTATGACTTACCTACAATATTTGGTATTTCTTCACGTTTAACCCGATTATCTTCACACATTGAGGCAAGCATATCGACCTGCTGTCTGGTGGCTACACAAGTACCCGACTTGTTTTTATCTATGGTAGTAACTACAAACTCTTCCAACCCTACTTCCTTTGCAGCCGGGAGAAGTCTTTTTAGATACTTTCTGCACATTTTCTGTAGCATAGGCTATTCATCTGACGGTTTATAATCCCAGCCATTCAATTCATAGCATCGCTTGCGGACAACTTCTCTATCCCAATGCTCAAATATCTTAGTTCCTCCCATGCCGTCCTTTTCTCGCTCATATAAAGCCCACTCTCTTCCTCTTGGCTCATAGTAATACTTTGGTTGACTATTTGCCAAGTCCTTGTATTCTTGCTCCGTCATATCAATATTCAAGTTTAGGCATTAGAAGAGCTTCGGATAGAGATAACTCTTTGTCGGGAAATGTAATCTTAATTCCCTTGCCGTCATCTTTAGGAAAATGAAATCTTATGCCTTTCCTTGCATTCAAAGCATCGGCTATCAATTCAATGTTAAGTGGGTCAATAAGTACCTTTTCCGCAAATCCCGGTTTGAATTGACTTATAACTTCGTTATAATTGGGATATTTACTATCTATATTTGCGAACCTATACTTTATATCCCAATCGTCATATATAGCGTGGAAACCATCTTCTTCAATCTCAATGATATTATGCTTGATAATTTCCTTAAAATTCTTTGCACTAATTAGTTTACCGTCCAGTAATTCCTTCTCTTCTTCTCTAAAGTTACAAATCTCATTTAGGCAAGCTTTAATTAATATCATTCCGTTGGAGGCAATTGCATATCCATCTTTGAAATATATGCAATTCATTACTGGTCTGATAAGGTCATTTGCACAAGCTAAATGCAGCTTAATCCCTTTGTTGAAATTGTGTCTAATTTTCTTCTTCATATCATTTTGTCTTTTAAAATTATAGCATCCACTTTGGAGTAGATACCTTTGTCTTTAAATTTACGTATTCTCTTGAAAATCTTTTGTTCGTTGCACTTCCGGTATGACAGACCAAGCAAGTTGGGAATTTCCTCCCTTTTTATTCTATCATCCCCACATAGAGAAGCCAGCATATTGACTTGTTCTACTGTGGCTGTGCATCGTCCATTTTCGTTTTCGGTAATAGTCCTTTCGACAAATTCATCAAGACCGATATCTCTCGCTTTCCGGTACAACTTTTTCAGATACTTTCTGCAAAGCTGTTGTAGTTTGTTATGGCAACTCATAATAGTTTCTTTATAATATCTCCATTATATGATTCTTTAGTTAATTCTATAAATTCATATATTGTAAATGAATCTTTTTCAATATCTATACCTTTATTGATACAGAATGACAACCTTCCTTGCTTGCACGAACCGGTTAGCACATGATGCCAATAAAATAATTCTTTAGCCGATACCTTTTTAGTAAAGTCTGGAAAATGCTTTTTAAAAGCTTCTATCCTTTCCTCCTCGGTTGAATCGTCATACAATTTTTCTTGAAGCGAAGCAAACGCATCGTGCAATGTTTCTCCATGAGCGAATTTCCCATTCTCTTTTGCAACAAATGTTTTAGTCAATGTAAAGTCATCGTTCAGTATATATCCTTTAGCTACATTGTCATGAATATGCTTGATAATTGTAGGAATATCATCAATGATATATACTTTGTCGCCATTGAATGTTTTAATTCCATCGCCAGAGCCATAGCCAGAGCCAGAGCCAGAGCCAGAGCCATAGCCATCGCCATCGCCATAGCCAGAGCCATAGCCAGAGCCAGAGCCAGAGCCAGAGCCAGAGCTAAGAAATAGCTTTATCTGTTCTTCCATACGTCTACCTCCTCAATGGATTTGACTGCCTCTTCCGTACAAGGAATAATCTCGATTACTCCAAGTATTGTGATAGTGGGTACGACTAAGGTAAACCTACATTCGCTTGGTCTTTTTGTCCCTTCGACCGCAAGCTGTGAAATGGATGCAGCTCCGTACCAGCACCACAATCTGCGGCAGTCTGTCAATACAACTTCACTGCCATTCTTTTCTTTCAGTGTTCCGAAGAATACTCCTGCTCTGTCTGCTCTAATAATTACTTTTTTACCAATAAAATTGCTCATATCATTATAATTGGGTTTTATAAAGCCCGCCCAAGGCTATAGTACATATTATTTGTGGGGCAGCAACCTAATGCTGTCCCGATTTAATGTTTCTAAAGAATTGCTGAATACCTAAGAATAGGATAACGAGAATGACTGCTATGTTAGTGTAGCAGATAGTCAGAAACGCAGAGTTCGATGTGAATATTGTATCTAAATACTCACGTTGTATTAATACTGCAAATATGTAAAGTACGCCTAATAAGTATTTCCAACAGAAATGTAATGAAATAGCTAATAATAAAAGTAGTATCGCAGCTATTAAAGTAATCTTAACGTATAAAGTTATAGAGAACGATATTGGAGTAAATAAATAAGCATATCCGTCCATCCCCTCAAAGAAGTCATTATTGTAATATGCTATTAACTTTTCTGAATAGTCAATCAAAAGCAATAGACATAATACATAAACAACATATTTAGTAAGCACAATAAGTAGCTTTCTAAATAATGGAGATAATGACCATATGTATTTATTTAGAGTATTCATTTCTTAACTTCAACTTTGATTGTATCGGCTTTAACCGTATCTTTCTTAGTAGTCTTAATCCTAAACCTAATATCACCTACATTAGTATCATGGTATCTTGGATGAGGATGAAGTTTTGGGTCTACTACTATCGGCATCTTTCTCTTCGTAGTGTCAGACGGAATACTATCGTTCTTCGTCTTCACATTCACTTTTATCTTCACCATCTTCTACTTTTATTAAGTGACCTTTTTTATTTCCATAGGCAAAGTGACGGGCTTCGACCTTATTATTAGCTATCATATAATAGACAGCCGAAGTAGTCTTGCCAATTCTCCTTGCGTATTCTTTTACACTTATCCACCTCTCCATAATGGTTCTTACTTTTGTCCCGTACTACCATATCCGTTAGCACCTCTGTCGGTATCAGAAAGCTCTTCCACTTCTTCCCATTCGATTGGCAAGGTAATACCTATCTTAGCTTGGATTATTCTATCTCCTACCTCGTACTTTGGCATATCTGTTAACAAATGATAGAACACGGCTGATAAGCCCCCCCTAAATAGTTCATCCACAGTACCTTCGCAGTTACTAAGAACCATTCCCGTTTCCCAAACGCTGCTTCTTGGTCTAAGGTCAAGTGACAAATGAAAAGGACACTTGGATAAATCTATATCTGTGTTCAATCCCATGTCTATAGTAGAACCTTTCAATATAGTTTCCCAATCTCTTTCCATTTCTATCGCAATGCCTAATCCATACTTATAAACGTTAGGTGCAATTTCCTCGCATGAAGTAGCGTATAAGTCCCAGCAAAAGTCAGATGGGTATTTCTTGAATGGTGAAGGAACTGATTTATCCAGTTTCTTAAATTTTATCTTCATTGGGCGTTTATATCTAAATTTTTACTTGAATAATTTGACGTTTCATCGAGCCGCTACTTCTTAGGGAGCTTGTGCTCCGGTCGTCCATAGTTGGGTTCTCACCGTCCAATCCCCGATGCGCCATCGGTTGGGTTAATAAATTCTGTGCTTGTAGTCCGAAGCGTTTAATGTTTCGGGCTGCAAGTAAATCTCTGTCATTTGTAGTTCCACACTTGGGACAAGTCCACTTGCGGTCGGAAAGTTTAAGTTCTCTATTTATATATCCGCACTCACACATCTTTGAAGACGGTTCAAAGCGACCTATGCGAATTAAAGTCTTTCCGTACCATTCACACTTGTATTCAAGCATGGAGAAGAAAGTAGCCCAACCAACAGAGCCTATTGAACGTGCAAGCTTGTGATTTTTCATCATGCCGTCAATGTTCAAGTCCTCTATGATTATCGCTTGGTTTTCGCGAACGAGCTTTGTACTTACTTTGTGTAAGAAGTCTGTCCGTTGGTTGGTTACTTTCTCGTATTGTCTTGCTAACTGCTTTCTAAGTCTTTCATGTCTGTTTCCTCCCTTCTTGGATTTACTGAAACGCTTTTGAATTATCTTCAATCGGTCAGTAGCTTTTTCAAGATATTTAGGGTTTTGAAATACGTCCCCATTGGAACATACTGCAAAGTCCTTTATTCCCACATCTATGCCGATTGTACCCTCATAAGTTATTGGTTCTTTAGATGGAATTTCTTTCCCATCCTCAACCAATACACTGACATAGTATTTATCTGTCTTGGTTTTAGATACCGTAACAGACCTTACATCTCCTTCAAACTTTCTATTCTCAGACAGCTTCACCCATCCGATTTTAGGAAGTTTAATCCGGTTGTTATCCAAGTCTACTTCTACAGAGTTGATAGCCTTATGCTGCTCTGCTTTTGTGTTTGGACTTGAATTTAGGAAACACTTTCTTCTCACGAAAGAACCTTGTAAATGCACTATCCAAATTCCGGATAGACTGCTGCAAGCATTCACTGCTTACTTCTTTCAGCCATTCCATGCCTTCCTCTTTCTTCAAGTCGGTAAGCATCTTGCATAGGTCAACCGCATTTATTCGTTTCCCTTCGTTCTGATAGGCTTCTATCCGCTTTGCCAAAGCCCAATTATAGATAAAGCGTACACATCCAAAGGATTTCTCAAAGAATATCCTCTGTTCCTTAGTAGGCTTCAATCTATATTTATAGGCTTTCAACATATTATGCGTCTTTAGTTCAGTACAAAGATAAGATATTATAAACTAAAAAGCAAATAATTTACTTTATTTAAGCTTTACTTTGTATATAAGTACCACTACAAGTTTACGATATCTATATAGTTAGATTCAACAACTCGTTCGATTCTCCAATCAGCCATTGAAGCGGACATAGCTTCTTTGACAGTGTTTGTTGCCTCTTCTGTTGTATCAGCTTCAACAATCAACATGCAAGGTGTCTTCTTCTCGTCACCATCGTCATTCAGAGTAATGTAGTTGAGCTTTACCATAAACAGCTTTTTGTCCTCCTTGTCCTTATCTCCCAAAAATTCTTGGAAGTTCGTCCGTCCAACTGCAAGAACTGAAAACTCTTCTGCTTGGTAGATAGACAGTTCTTCATTCATCAGCTTTTCGCATTCCGTGCAACTCATAGCGTTTACAAGATACTTTTCTGTTACTCTCTTTTGCTTGCCTCTTTCGTTGATTTTAACGTAAGAAACTTTTGCTTCCATTAATTGTACTAACATGATTAATTCTTTTAATTGATTAAAAAATAAAGTTATTTATTCCTACCCATCCTATTACTCTGAATGGGCAGATATTGCTTATAATTTTGCTACTATATTCTGGCGAATACATGAACCAATTACCTAATAGATATTCCCCATGAAAAATCATCTTATTTTCGCATAGGAATAGAACTTCTTCGCCTTCTTTCGGTAAATACTGCTCTATTTTCGTAAATTCGATTTTATTTTCCACAACTAACTTGGATAAAAGGTATAACAATTCTGAAAGTTCAGTTTTACCAAATCTATGCTTCTCTCCTTGTGCCAATTAGGAACATAATTGCAGATGGCGAACTCTTTTTCTTTCTTTTCATATATATCTTCTAAGAATTGCTTAGTAGTCATTCTGTAGAAATCACAGTTAGGTGCTTTAAATACTTCTTTGCCATCTATTTCTTCTGGATTGACAGCAATAAATTTTGCATGGTCTTGAAATAAATAGCATTGTGGATTATAGGCACAACCAAAATCATAGACAGTATATTCTTTAGGTATGATTTTTGATAGATAGTAATATGTTTCCATAAAGCCTATAAAATCTGTTCCTATAGCACAATACTCCTGCTTGAAAACCCTATCTTTTTCTTCCTTTGGAATAAGAGATAGTACATAGTTTGTGATTTCTTGTTCGTTCATATCAAAAAGGTAATTCCTGCAATTCGCTACCAAACGGTAATTGATTGCTCATATTGTCATATATGTCTTGTAAGTCAGAAACATCAGATTCGGGTGTCGGTTCAAATGTCAACTGTGCTGGCTGCTCCTGCCAGCCATAGACAATGTTTTCCGATATTTCGTTCTTAAGTCTACGGGATTCGACCTCATAGTACATGCCTACTAATAAGTCTATCACTCCCATGCTTCGGTTCTTGCAGACCTCAATTACAGAGTTATACTTTAGATATGGCAGAACTTTGTCCTTGCCGAAGAACTCCCCTGCCCTCTGTTCAAAGTCTTTTCCTATTCGATGTATGATGAATACAGAATCAGCTAAGTTAGTTAAATCTGCTGTGCCAGATATGCTTTCTTTTCGTAGGAATATACCTTCTTTTCTTGGATGGCATACTAACAGCACATGCACATTCTTAGCTTTAGCATATTCTTTTAAGTCATTGATGAACTTAGTTTGCTGGGTATATTTATCACCTTCATAGTTGTCAATCTGCAATGCCATCAAGTTATCAAGAACAATAAGCTGTACACCTTCTTTGTCTACAAGCTCTTTTACATCAGCAAACAGTTGTTGCCATTTACTTCCATAATTGTTGTTGTAAAGGAATAGTTTGCCTTCTAACCAATTACTTATCTGATTGGAAATATTTTTAGGAGCATAGTAATAATTTTCAAAGCCTTCTCTCTTGCATACATAATTTTTACCAGCGGCAATTTGATTTATCCAACTTTGAAATCTAAAGTCTTGTAACTCTCCCGACCATATTCCTACTTTATATCCTCTTTGTATAGCATTCAGAGCAACACAATCTATCCAGCTACTTTTTCCCGCACCAGAGCCGCCAGACAATACAGTCACATCTCCAAGCAATAAACCAATGATTTTTTTGTCAAGTTCCTTATATCCAGTTGGGATTGAAGCCATCTTACTCATATCCACATATTGAACATCAGTCATAGCCAGCCACTTCTTTCCCTTAGCGGAATCCTCCTTCTTTGGTACAAAAGGTTCTTTCTTTTGTTGAGAATAGTATTGCATCTTATGTTCATGCCTTTGGTATTCCTTGTGGTCGTAAGCATCCGGTTCAAACTTCAACCGAAAGTCTTTCCATGTATATTGAGAACAACTTGAATGCAGACATTTAAAGCCAAGTCCTCCATTCGACATCTCAAAGATTGCTGAATCCGGAGCACGGTGTGAACTATTGAATGGGCATTCGTCAAGTATGTACTTTGTGAATGATGATGTCCTTACAATGTTTCTCACCGCAATGTGGTGTTTATTTAGAAATGCTTCTAAGTCAAACTTCTCATTGCTGTAGTAATTGCTTTTGCTCGGTTGTTCCGGTTTCGGGAGCATGGCAGCAACTTTGGCAAAGTATTCGTTTGGAGTTATTTTAATTTCATCTGGTATTCTTAGTATCTTACTTTCCCTTTGAGGACGCTTCTTGGTATTACTTCCCTTTCGACTAAATGTACCATAAAGTTTGCATACCCGGCTTGCATTATGTGTAGT